>CEUM01030005.1_pt1 | contig 37759 bp, 41 predicted proteins | sample 356421 | NCBI WGS metagenome assembly CEUM01 (sample SAMEA2622716, study PRJEB7988) | marine metagenome | biome: marine biome (ENVO:00000447); feature: surface water layer (ENVO:00002042); material: "saline water (ENVO:00002010), including plankton (ENVO:xxxxxxxx)" | depth 5 m
AAGAAAGTAATCAATAAAATTAGGACATAATAAAAATATAGATAAAAAGAAAAGTAAGGAGTCACTCCTAACAACAGGAATGAAATAATAAACTCATTTTTATTAATAGATTTAAAACTTCTATGTAAAAAGTAAAGTGAAAGAAAAGGAAGAAAATAAAAAATTATTAAGGTATCATCGATATTTGAAAAAACAAAATGTCCTGTACAAAAGAAAAGCCCTCCTAAAAAAGAAGCCCAACGGTGATTGACAAAAATATTTGCAAACAAATAAAAAGAAAAAGAAGTCAAAGATAACTGTAAAACCAGATAGAGAAAATAGGCCCATAAATCATTCCATAAAAGGGCCTTACAAATAATAAATAGGAGTCCCAACCCTGGCGATGCCTCACCAAAAGAAAATATATTCTTAACAGGGTAAAGTGATCTGAAAGACTCTCCCTCAGTAAAAAATGTTAGGATATTTTTTAAGTAGTTATTTGAAAGCGCCACTGCAAGCCAAGTATCACAATTACCAGGCAAAGTTTTTGTTAGAGGATAAGGCAGAAAAAGAAAAAAGAAAAAAAAGAAATATAAAATAAAAAGTAAAAAAAGGCTCTGGCCATTTTTTTTTAAATTGTCACCTTTTCCTGAATTTTTAAATAAATTAAACCAACCTTCCATTTATATATGCTAAAATGGAACAAAAAATGTGTCAAAGAGATGGTATATTTAAAAAATTTTAGATTTTTAGAATCAATACAAGGATTTTTTCCGACTCTTTTTATTATTATTATCTTTAATCCCTCTCCTTTTTTAACCTTTGATTACTTATACCTTTTCCCTCTTTTGATAGTTATTTTACTTAATCACCAGTTTGTTTATGTTATTAATGATTTTTACGATTTCCCAACAGATTTAAATAATCCTAGAAAAACATATACAAGAAGTATTTCTCAGCAAAAGAGGTTAATCTTTATTTTTTTAATTATACTTATTAATCTACTAACTTTTAAAATCTATAATAATCATCTGTCTATTTTAATCTTAAATAGCTTTTTTTTCTTTTTGGGTGTCCTTTACTCACACCCAGTGACCCATTTTAAAAGCAGTCGCCCCCTATCATTTCTTATTCACTTTGTTTATGGTTTTTTAGGATCAAGTATCGGCCATCTTATTCTTATCGATTTAAACTTAATTAAAAAAATTTCGCCTCTACTCTTTACTTTATCAGGAAGTATTTTTGGTTTTTTATTTCTTGCCGGTAATATTATGAGTGCAATCATAGATCAAAATATAGAACCTAATTCTTGGATAAAAAATTCGGCTCTTTTTCAATTGAATTATTATAAAAAAACTCTCTATTTATGTATCTTTTTATTGGCCATTTTTTACGTTTTACAGGTAAAAAAGCACACTATTTTACTTTTTCCATTTTTTTTAGCTATTTTTCTTTCTCTTCATAAGCTTTTTAATAAAGACTCTCTTTACAAAAAGAATCAAGAGGTATCAGTTTTGATTAGAGACAAAGTGAGGCTATATTTTTTCCTCTTTTTTATATTTCAACTTGCTTGTAGTTTTTATTTTTTTAAAGGGTAGAGAAATGACACTTTTTTTTGAATCTTTCATACTCTTGGTATGGTTTTTAATTTTTAATTGGGAAAGAAGGAAGAAAAACCAGTTAGAACAGTTTATCTTGCTTTACAGTCTTCCAATGACATTTATTTTGGAAGTCATAAACGATGTTTACTTTGGTTCTTTAGGTATGATTTATCCTCATTCATTTTTTTACCTTAGACCTTTTAACTTCCCAATTCCAATTATACTATCTGGAAGTCTTTATTGCTGGGCCTTACATAAATTATCATTAAAAGCGTCCTCATTAGATTTAAAAACAGAAAGGCCAAACCTAGTTTATTTTATAATGATCATGATCCTTTTAAACTCTTGGTATTTTATTGAGCAAATCGGTCAAAGTAGTGGCTATTGGATGAGAATAGGGGGAATCCAATATACTAATATCGTTATCACGCTTACTTACTTTTTTTACTTTTCCTTTACTATGCCCTCAATCATTTTTTCAATTCTCACCCTTAAATTTTTAAATAAAGGCAAAGAAGAAAAGGACTGCTCCACACATTGTATTTGAAAGGTCTTCGGGTTAAACTGGCCCTAGAAAGAGGTTAGAGTATGCTAAAAAAATTACTATGGGACTGGATTCCTCAAAGAGTACAAGACAACCTAATTTTGAGGTACATAGGATTTTTTAAAATTCCTCTTGTAAATTTCGTCGGACTTAAAATGGTCAAAAGAGATGAAAAAAAGTGCACCCTCTCTATGCCTCTTAATAGAAAAACAAAGAACCATGTTAATTCTGTTTATTTTGCTTGCATGACAGCTGGAGCTGATTTAACAGCGGGCTTTCCTGTTATTCTTGAAGTTCTAAGGATTAAAAAAAATATCGTACCAATCTTTAAAGATATGAGTGCAGAGTTCTACAAAAGGGCCGAAGGTGAAACTCACTTCACGAGTGAACAAAACCAAGAAATCAAAGACCTTATTCAAAAAGCCCTTTCAACCGGCGAAAGACACAATATCCCAGTCATTATTACCGCCACAGTACCCAAAGTCCTCGGAGATGAACCTGTTGCTAAATTTACGTTAAATCTATCGTTGAAAGTTAAACCATAGATGATTAAAATTTCTGATCAATGGACATTCGAAGAATTAAATTATCCTCTCTTTTTTTATTTCTTTCCGAATATGGGAAGTTTTTAAAATAAAACCTAAGCGTTTCTTTAATCGACTCAAAGGCCAAATCATCCCATGGTATTTCTTCTTCACTAAACAGTTTAGCATCCAAGCTTTCTACTCCAGGAGAAAAAGAGTTTCCCTTTAAGCTTGAAAGATAAATTATATAAACTTGAGAAATATGAACGATATCTATTACAGACAAAAGCCTTTCAACCTTTATTTCAGCATTAACTTCCTCCCTTACCTCTCTAATGGCCCCATTTTCTGTACTTTCTTTAAGTTCCAAAAAACCTGCAGGAATAGTCCAGAAGTTTTCTCTAGGAGGAATGGCCCTTTTTGCCAATAGGACTTTCTCCCCCTGATAGATTAGAGAACCTGAAATTATTTTTGGGTTAACATAATGAATTGCCCCACAGCTTGGACAACAGGCCCTTTTTATATTATCGCCTTCCGGCACCTTATAAATAACTTTTTCACCACAATCAGAGCAAAACTTCATAAAAGAGTTCCTAAAATTAATTTTATAGCTTGAGGGCCTTTGAGTCGTAAAAAAGTGTAAATCCAGCAAAGATTAAATTTGGGTTTTTTATCATTAATTTATTTCTCTTAAATATTTTTTTCCACTTTTTCGAAGTACCATAAATTTTTTGAGAAATTTTTGTCAAGAAATCTCCTTTTTTAATCATGTAGGGATTTCCTTCTGGAGGCCAGGGACTTTCTGTTTTCAATTTAAAAAACTTAAGATTCATCCCTATATCAAGATCGTATCCTTTGCCCAAGAAGCCTTGATTCCATTTAGCAAGTTCTTTCCAGAAATGGTAGTCTCCAAAGAGCTTAAAAGCTATAAGCATCAAAGTATCGCCTCCGACAACTTCATATTGTTCTTCTTCACCAAAAAAGTTTTTAGGGAATCCTTCTTTTTTCTTATGAGCAGCAGCAATCATCGGAACTTTATCTTTTATTATTTTTGTGATCGGCTTTAAATTCTCTTTAGTGAATTCTTGTCTTTTTTTGGCCAGCTTAGGCGAGTTTTTTAAAAAGTTTTTTTTATCAGGTAAAAAACTAAAGGAATCTTTTATTGGATGTGGCTCATAGAGAATCCCCAATATCAACAGCATTGTGACGAATAGGGAACTAATAAATGGAAAGGGCACTCTCCCCTCCTCTAAAGGATATGATCACGACCAATATACCCTTCTATTTTACCTTTTTTCAGCGCACAAAATAACACCTTGCAACAACTTCCCCATTTTATTAACGAGTTCAAATAGACGGTATCCCTAAAAAAGAGTATTTTGCACAGGCTTATGAGAGAGTGGTCCCGGAGTAAACCTTTGAAGCAATCTTTTTTTAATTTTACTTTAGAAGAATTAGCGACTCCTTCTTCCAAAAACAGGACTTCTCTTCCTACTTTTTGGGCAAAAGAAGCCTTTAAGAAAGTCTATGTGGATCTAAACACTAATATCAAACAATGGAACTTCCCCACCCAGTGGGAAACTTGGTTGCAAGAAGAAGTATCATTTGACCTTTTTAAAGAGGTTAAGATTCAGCAATCAAATGACCAGACAACAAAGTTTCTTTTTTCACTTGAAGATAAAAAGTTAATTGAAACAGTCCTTATTCCATTTCGAAACCACTATTCACTTTGCCTTTCAACCCAAGTTGGTTGTGCATTTGGTTGCACTTTTTGTTTTACAGGAAAAAAGGGACTTTTACGAAACCTTAAAACGCCTGAGATTGTAGGCCAGGTTTTGTTCATTAAAAAATGGATTTCAGAAAATAAAAAGATCATGATAAAACCCCTCAAGAATATTATGTATATGGGACAGGGAGAACCCCTCCACAACTTTGAAGCGGTCAAAAAAGCATCCCAAATATTTTTAGAACCAAGGGGTTTAAATTTTGCACCAAGAAAAATTTCCCTTTCCACAGTAGGCCACATCCCCGCACTTAAAAGGTGGAGTGAGTTACCACCCATTAACCTATCAGTCTCGCTCCATGCCGCAACGGATGAATTGAGGGATAGGATTATGCCTATTAATAAAAACTATGGTCTGAAAGGTCTTGTAAAAACACTTAAGGACATTTCCTTTAGCGGAAGAAAAAAAATTTCCTTCGAATACATCATGATCCAAGGGCAAAATGACCGAGAGCAAGACATCCACCATTTGGTAGAACTTCTTAAAGACCTCCCGTGCCAAATTAACCTCATACCAACAAATTCTTTCCCAGGCTCCTCTTTTCAAAGCAGCCCCCTCACCCATATTTACGAATTTAAACAACGTCTAGTAAAGCAAGGTCTCTTTACAACTGTGAGGAAGACGAAAGGAGATGACATCCTTGCTGCCTGCGGTCAACTTAACGACTCCTTTAATCTTTCGATTGCAGATATTTAAAAGTTTTTGTATTATCCCGCTCCTATGAAAAAGACCTTTCACTCGATTTTATTTTTTTTAATGATAATGGCGCCTCTAACAAATGTCAGGGCTTCTCTTTCAGAACCAAAAAACTTTAACCTTCCAAAAAAAGTAGAGGCCTTTAACCTTCTCCAAAACAAAATGTTTAAATGGGATTTTAAAAAATCAGTTTCACAAAAAGACCTTAAAGGAACCGTTATTTCCTTCCTATCCTCAAAATGCCCATGTTCAAATTCGCACTTGATCCACCTAATGGATTTACAAGAAAAATTCCCCCAATTTTTATTTATTGGAATCAATTCAAATAAAAAAGGCATCAAAAAAGAAATCCAATCCTTTTTTAAAAAAAAAGGCCTATCCTTTCCCATTCTATTTGATAAAAATTTGAAGCTAGCAAACTCTTTTAGGGCCATTAAAACACCCCACACCTTTGTAGTAAGTGAACAAGGCAAACTACTCTTCCATGGTGGAATTACAAACTCAATTAACTTTAAATTTGCAACAAAATTTTACCTTAGAGAGTCTCTTTCAAGGTTAAGCAATAAGAAACCTCTCGAAAAAATTTATGCTCGTGCCATTGGATGTTCTATAACAAGATAAATTAATAAACAGTCTATTATAATATGGAATAACATTATGACCTTTTTTCTAAAACAATCATTTATTTTGATATCACTTCTCATCTTTAGTGGTTGTGGACCCGCTTTTTTACAAGGAACAAATACACCCTCATCTCAAAGTGATTTTAAAAAGAAAGAGAAAGAAACCATTAAATTGGAATTTGAAAAGCTTGGTGTTGTAGGACATTTTTCTTGGCTTAAAGGCCCTTTTCCAAGCTCATCCAAAGAATCATCATTTCGTATTGCTTTTAAAGATCAGAGAGGTAACTTCACTCAATTAATTGACTCTTATGAGTTTAGGATCTTTATCATCATGCCCTCGATGGGTCATGGCCCGGCAGACACTGGCATATTCGAACGCATTGAACCACACTTGTATGTTAACAAAGAGCTCTATTTTAATATGGAGGGAGATTGGCAGATTTTTGTTGATGTTTGCCTAAAAAACGAAGACTCATGTCAAGGTAATAACCTTATTGACAGTTCATCTTATTTTTTTGAAATGGGATCATAATACGTCATAAAAACAAAAGAAACTGACTCAGAAATGAAAAGAAAACCTAAGTACCTGGCCCCGATCCTATTTTGGTCCTCTCTTCTTTTTTTTCCCTTAAAAATTATGGGGGCATCCTGCTGTGGGAGCGGTTCTAGTCTTCCCTCACTCATTACTGGTGACACTCGAACGCAAATAAACCTTTCAATGACAAGGTCAAAACTTTTAGGTAAACAGCTATCGAACTTTAAGGAAACAATTTGGACCCCTTCAGATGACAGTAAAACACAAAAAATTTTTTTACAGGGCTCATACCTTTTTGATAACTATATTCAAATAGGGCTGGGATTACCTTATTTTTTTAAACAAAATTATGAAAATAGAATTAGAAAGTCCAATCAGTATTTTGGAGATGTAGAGCTTCAAGCAGCTTATGAAGTTCTTCCTGAGGTTTTTTACTCTAATTGGTTACCCAGAGTCTTCATCTTTTCAAAAATAACCGTTCCAACAGGGTCATCAATTTACGAAAAAGAATCTTATGATGAAGTTGAAGTTACTGGACAAGGCCACTCCTCTGTCTCTCTCGGTGCTTTATTTCTTAAAGCAAAATCGTCTATAGATATACAATTTATGGCCGAAATTCACAAAGGCCTTAAGCGAAGGTTTACAAAAAGAAAACTTCTTCTTGAACCAGGTCTTGGAGCAAGTGCCCTTCTTTCCGCAGGTTTTTCTCCCAGTAATAATCCATGGAGGTGGGGAATAAGTTTATCACCAAACTATGAAGGACCACAAACACTTACTTTTTCAAATAAAAGTTTTAAAACTGATTACGAATTTTATTGGGATACGACGGCCAGTGGAAGCTATCTCTACTCAAGGTATACTTCTTTTCACTTTGCTATAACTGACCAAACGATTTTAGGTCCTGTTCACAACACATCTCTTTCAAGAACATTTTCTTTAAATGTTCAAAAAAGGTGGCCGCTTTAACGGATTTTTTTATAACTAAAATTAATAAACCCAAAAACCAAATTAATAGGAGAATCTATGAAAATTCTAAACTTTAAATCCATTTTTTTTATGGCCTTATTACTATTCACTCCCCTTACATTCTCGCAAACGATAGAAGACTATAATGAAAGCTGCCCCCTCTATTTTTCCGACTTGGATGTATGTGCAGAAATCAAATGGGTCAATGGCCCCAATTTACATGTTGGAAGACACGGAAGAGGTCATAGAGGTTATCATTCAATGAATATAACTAAATACTCAACCCTTGATATTCTTTTCTACAAAGCAGGAGATAACTCATACACTCCTCTAAGCTTTCCGTTTATTAAAGTTTATCCATGGATGATTATGCATGGGATGGAACACGGCTCTAGGCCAGTTGTCATAAATAGACTTTCCAACGGATCCTACAGAGTTTCAAAAATACTTTTCACAAAAATGAATCATGGTTTTTGGGAAATGAGGTTTAAAATAGATCAAACAATTGAGCAAAACTTTGACCCTAAAGCAGATTACAACCTTAAGTTCAAAGTAAAGTTCACTAACCCGACCACTCACAGACACCATCACTAAGAATTGCTTATTTTAAACCTAAAGGCGACCTGGTATTAACCCGGTCGTTTTTCTGTAAGCTTATCAATAACCCTAGAGAGGTTTTTTTCTGAAATAGGCTTTAACATAAAAAAGTCAATTCCAATTGTTTTGATCTCTCTCTTAAAATCTGGATCCGTCTCGGTTGTTAGCATAATTATGGGTGGTACTTCTATTTCTTCTTCCCTTATTTTCTTCAACATAGCGAGACCATCCATCTCAGGCATATGATGGTCAACTATTAATAAATTAAAAGAATTATTTTCTTTAAGAAGTTCATATCCTTCTCTTCCATTTTCCTTTTCAGAAACATCCAAACCCTTATTAATTAAAAGAGTTTTCACCTTTTTCCGAAACTCCTTGGAATCATCCACTATTAGGACCTTAACCATTAATAACTCCCGATTAAGAAATGAAACACAGAGTGCGTTACGAAAAAAGTAACCAAAGCTTTAAAAGTTTTGTTATGAGAAAAGAGAGGGGTAAATTCTTCCAAAACAAAAAGCCCCAAGCTTTTCTTAAGCTTAAGGCCTCATAAGTAACAATTAGTTGAATGATAGATAAAACTACCTAAAAATACCATGCTCTTTCAAAAACCATGAGGAGGATGGGGTATTTATATCAATAGCGATACCTTCATATTTGTCAGTTGTCCGACTCCAAACACCTACAATTTTTCCTTTAGCAAAAACAGGCCCACCGGAATCTCCGAAGTTGCCTAAAGCAACCTTTCCTTCTTTATTTAGACTATGGGGAGAACTATCAACATAGATATAAGAAGGTCTTCTTGAAAACCCTGCAATATAGTTTTCCCCCCACCTTTTTACGCCGGCCCTTTTTAAAACACTAAATACATCAATTTCATCTGTCCCATATCCGACAAGCTCAATTTTTTCCCCAAATCCTGGTCGTTTTGAAGCGACTTCAGAAAAATTTGTAACAATACCTTCTTCAAATTCTAAAATTCCAATATCCCATTGATTAGATCCACTTCTCCTGGCCCAACCGGGATGCCTAAAGGCCCTCTTAGAGCGGCCCCGAACCAAATACTTACCCTTTTTAATATCCAACTTCTCAACAATCAATAGCTGAACTTCAACCTCTCCATTATCATCTTGTTCTCCCCCCATACAATGAGCGGCCGTCAGCACTTGCGTTGGAGAGACAAAGGTTCCCGTGCAAATCTCACCAGTTTTTTCATTATAAAGACAAACAACGCTCTCATAATCTGATTCTTCCAAGGGAACCCCATTAATCACGGCCAAAGCTAAGGTACAAGAAATATAAGTAAAAAAGGAAGCAGATCGTAAAAAAAGAAAAAAAGTTTTCATAATTTATCCTTAAAAAATTTAAACCATTTAAAAAAAGACCAATAAAAGTAACTTCCCTATAGGGAAATTCCTTTTAATAGATCGGGCCACAATTTAAGAGTAGAATATTAAAGTCTCCAAAACTTTTATTGTCAAATTAAGGGGTACTTAATGACGTTCAAATTTTTTAAAATGACGATAGTTTCACTCTTTATCCTATCAACTTATGTTTCAGCAAATGACCAGTTAACAATTGTAACTTTCCAATTTAAAAAAAAGGAAGATAGGGACTTAGCGGCACGCTTCTCCCATCTAGATATCCTTTCGCAAAATACAGGTAAAGCTATCGTTAATTCATATGACTTAAAAATGATGAAAGAAAAGATCCCGCACCTGATTCTTGAAGCAAAACCTCTCAAAACAACTGCTTTTAAAGGCGGTCCTTCAATAAAAGGAAAGGAAGAGGAGATTGAATTTCCACAAGGAGACGAAAAGTTTCACACCTATAAAGAAGTCACCGACCTCCTTAAAAAATACGCTCGAGACTTTCCCACAATCACGAGCCTTTCCTCAATAGGTACTACAATTCAAGGAAGAAGCATGTGGGCCCTTAAGTTGACGAATCAAAAAAACCTTCGAAATGAAAAGGTCCCTGGAATTATTTTCATGGGAACACACCACGCCAGGGAACACCTCTCCACGGAAGTTCCTATGGGACTTATAAAGCACCTTCTTACCAATTATGAAAAAGACCCTGCAATTAAAGATCTAATCGATTCCAGAGAAATTATAATTGTTCCAATGATTAACCCAGACGGGGCAATGCACGATATAAAAGGCAGGCGTTACAAAATGTGGCGGAAAAATATGAGGAAAGAAAGGAATGACCTTTATGGCGTCGACCTTAACAGAAACTACGGCTACAAGTGGGGTACCGGTGGATCCTCATCAAGCCGACGCTCTGATGTCTTCATGGGCCCTAAACCATTTTCTGAACCTGAAACAATTGCCGTTAAGGACTTCCTAGAGGAAAATGAGCACATTAAAATTGTTCTCAGCTACCACACTTTTTCCGAGCTCATCCTATACCCTTGGGGGCATAAGAATGCAGGAGTTGGTGGTAAAGATCAAAAGGTTTTTGAAAAAATGGCAAAGAAAATGTCATCCTGGACAGGCTACAAACCTCAACGCTCTTCTGACCTTTATATCGCCTCAGGCGATACTTGCGACTGGGTTTACGGTGCTTTAAAAAAGTTTTGTTTTACCTTTGAACTGACCCCTAAAAATTATTGGCAAGGTGGCTTTTATCCAGGGGCCAAAGTTATTGATAGAGTTATTAAGGCCAACATAAAACCGGCCCTTTACCTTATTAAAAATGCTATCGACCCCTATGCAGTCCTTAAGGAGCCTCGCACAAATATTTAAACTCCTTCGTAGACACGTCTTTGAAACTATAATAGTCTCTAGGGGAATTTTTTTATTTTTTAATTCCCCGGAGGTCTACTCATGGACACTAATATTTCTTCTTTTTCTGAATATGAATCTCACTACAAAAAAGCACAGGAAAACCCAAAGAATTATTGGGCCACTTTTGCAGAGCAGTTCACATGGAAAAAAAAGTGGAACTCCATTCAAACAGGCAACTTTAATGACCTAGACGTTAAATGGTTTGAAGGTGGGGAACTTAATATCACAGAAAATTGCCTTGATAGGCACCTGAAAGAAAAAGGTGATAAACTCGCCCTCATCTATGAGCCCAATGACCCCAATGAACCCACAAGAAAATATACTTTTAATGAACTTCATCAAGAAGTTTGCCGCTTTGCCAATGTTTTAAAAAATAATGGTGTCCAAAAAGGGGATCGTCTTTGTTTTTACATGGCGATGGTGCCAGAGCTCCTAATTGGAATTTTAGCGTGTGCCAGAGTTGGTGCTATCCACTCCGTCGTTTTTGCAGGCTTCTCTGCAGAATCATTAGCAGGCAGAATTCAGGATGCTGAATGCAAATGGCTTTTTACAAATGACTTTGGTCTTAGAGGAGACAAAAAAATTCCTCTTAAAAATATTTCTGATCAGGCCCTCGAAAAATGCCCTAGTGTTGAAAAAGTTGTGGTCTATAAAAGGACAGAAGAAAATATAAACATGAAAGAAGGCCGCGATTTTTGGTGGCATGACCTTATGGAGGGTGTGTCCGCGGACCATGAAGCTGAGACCATGAACTCAGAAGACCCTCTTTTTATCCTCTATACGTCAGGCTCTACAGGAAAGCCTAAAGGCATCCTCCACACCACTGCCGGTTATATGATTTATGCAACTTATACCTTTAGAAATGTTTTTCAGGTTAAAGAAGAAGACCTCTACTGGTGTGGAGCTGATATTGGATGGATTACGGGGCACTCATATATAACTTATGGACCGCTTCTTAATGGAGCGACCACAATGATGTTTGAAGGGGTCCCTACTTATCCAGATGCAAGCCGCTTTTGGGAAATTATTGATAAATACAAAGTAACGCATTTTTATACGGCCCCTACGGCCATAAGGGCGCTTCAGGCCCAAGATGTTAATTTAGTAAGAAAGCATGACTTAAGTTCATTAAAAGTTCTAGGAACAGTTGGTGAGCCTATTAATGAGGAGGCATGGCAATGGTACCACAAAGAGGTAGGTAAGGAGAAATGCCCTATCGTTGATACTTGGTGGCAAACTGAAACAGGAGGAATAATGATTTCACCTCTTGCAGGAATTACCAAACTCAAGCCAACATTCGCCACACTTCCATTACCAGGTATTTGTCCTGTCCTTCTTGATGATGAAGGAAAAGAAATTGAAGGAAATGGTGTAAGTGGAAACCTTTGTATCAAACACCCATGGCCCTCCATGGCAAGAACCGTTTATGGCGACCACAACCGCTATAGAGACACTTATTTTTCTCGTTTTCCAGGCTATTACTTCACGGGAGATGGCTGCAAGAGAGATGAGGAAGGTTTCTATCGTATAACAGGACGAGTAGACGATGTCTTAAACGTTTCAGGTCACCGTTTAGGAACTGCTGAAATAGAAGATGCAATAAACCAATGCGAGGAGATTGTTGAATCTGCTGTTGTGGGCTTCCCGCACGAAATAAAGGGTCAAGGAATTTACGCCTACGTTATTCCAAAAAGTTCAATTGAAAATAAAGATGACCTTAAAAAGAAAGTTAATGAAACTATTACAAAAATTATTGGTCCCCTAGCAAAGCCGGATAAGTTGCAAATTGTTCCAGGTCTACCTAAAACCCGTTCAGGGAAAATTATGAGGAGAATTCTAAGAAAGATAGCTGCTGGAGACTTTACAAACTTTGGGGATACATCAACATTGTTAGACCCTAGCGTGGTAGAGTCCATCAAGGAAGGATTTCAACAAACGCTTTAAATAAGGTCGTTTTTTAGTTTCCTTGTGAAAGATTTAATTTATGCATAGAAAAGAGTAAGGTAGTGAAAAGGTCCAAACATTGCTTTTTCACTTCCGGATCTCTTTCTTTTAAGTTCATTAAATAGCTCTGAGTTACTTCCTTAATTCCGAGAATATAGCCACCAACCTTGTCATCATGGATATGCTCTAGGATAAGCTTTAACATTTGTTGTCCCTCAACATAGTATTTGGCAGGGTTTTGTTCTGGAGCAAGCTTGACTAACTTTTCAACAAGCCTAAGACAAACATCATTGGTATCCAGTTGATAACCTTCTTCCTTTAACTTCTCGTTATAGTGAATAAGAACCAAATTTGAAAAGGCAACATCCATTGCAAACTGATGGGTCGGTTCCAAGACGAAATCTTTTTTCTTTCCAACCAGAGAATTTTTAACAATATGAAAAATATCGAGAACAACAGCTTTTTTTAGTCTTTTTTCAAAGTTCTCAGGGAGCGCCTTAGGAAAGGGACCAAAAGTTCCATCATAAAGCTTTTCAACAATACCTCTCGTTGTTGGTTTTTCCTCAAGGCCCTTTAGCTCTTCCTCATACTTTTTAGACCTAAAAAACCTTTCTTTTAAGGAGTTAAACCAACCCATCATAAAATTCTCACTTTTTTTAGAGATAGACTATCCTTTCTTTTTTCTTTTAAGAACTCTTTCAACGGCCGATAAAACTTTTTCCGATTTAAAAGGCTTGGTTATCCAGGCAACAACCCCAGCATCTTTCCCAATTTCTTTACTTGCCTTGCTTGCCTCAGTCGTCAACATTAAAATCGGAATGTCTTTTAAAACATCATCCAAATGGACTAGGCGTACCATTTCCAAACCATCCATTTCTGGCATATTTACATCACACAAGACAATATCAATTTTGTCTTTTGAATCTTTCAATGCCTCAAGACCTAATCGACCATTTTCTGCTTCAATGACCTCATAGTCGGCTTCTGCAAAAGCCCTCTGTAATTGGACACGAACAGTTTCAGAGTCATCAATGATAAGTATAGTTCTCACCTATTCACCTTCTAATTTTATTAACTTTAAGTAGAGTATAAGCCGAAAAAAAAATGGCGGGTATGGAGTAAAAAACTCTTTTCCTAGATTGAAACAGAGTAAAGAAGCCTGAGTTAAAACATCCGAGATAAAAAGGGGGGTGTGTTTTCCCCCCTTTTTAATAGGTCAATAAGAAAGCTAATTACTTAAGTTTAATCAGAAAACTAAGCTTTACATCGTCATGGATTACTTTATCGCCTAAGTTTTTAAAGAAGGAACTAGATCCGTACTTTATATTATAATGAGTCCTATCAAAGACGAGGTCACCTTTAAAATTTGGGCCGGCTTTTTTAGCAATAAATTCAACTGGCTTGCTTACCCCTTTTATAAGAAGGGAACCCTTCACCTTAAGATCTCCATTTGGAAGTGCTTTTGACCCCTTAATATTGAGGACCGCTGTTTTAAATTTCTTTACTGAGAAAAAATCATCAGATTTAAGATGGTCTATAAGCTTTGTCCGCCATTTACCTTCCTTCATGTCATCAGATGAGAGGGTGTCCATATCGACAATAAATTGACCCTTCTTAATCAGACCCTTTTCAAGTTCAACTGAAGCCGTCTTTATTTTTATGGGTCCTTCATGAGACCCTGTCACCTTAGTGGCCTTCCACCTCAACCAACTTTTTTTCAAGTCAATATTTGATGCTTGAAGGTTTAAACACACGAAAAAAGAAACTAAAATTGGTAACGACCATTTTCCGATCATAAGTCCTCTCCTTTTATTTTGATTAAAAAATTAAGTTAAAAAAGCATATTAAAAAAATAATCTAAGAGACAGAGAGTGAAAAGAGGATAACTTAACTCCATCAATTGAACTTTTCTTAGGCAATTTCAAAAGATAATCCAATTGCCCTATAAGACCGTTTACTTTTAAACCAACATTCCAATGCTCTGGGTCCATAGTAAGCTTTGTCGATATGCCAAGCTTTCCTTTCAGAGTGCTCGCTGCTAACTCACTTCCAAGATAATACGCTTCTCCCCAACTATAATGACCAGCTCTTTGATGAGCTCCCGCTAGTGCCTTAATTGAGTACCCTTTATGCTTCCATTTATAAGACCCATGAAGCGCCATTAAAGATTTGTTTCCATAGGCAAAGTCATTGTTTTTAGGGGCGACTAATTCCATTAATTTTAAATTTTCCATAAAGTAATTTACATTCCAGCGCCGCCTTCTGTATCCGATACCAAAATCTAAGGCCAAATCCCCATGAAGGTTTTGTCCAGCAGCATTAATATTGGGAGGATCAGATTGATAGCTAGCTGCATCCCTTTTTATATTAAGATCAGTTTTGAAGGTTGAGTGAAACTTTAAAAACCCAATATACCTTTTTCTGTAGCGGAAGTGTAATTTAGGTCCCAAACCTGTTTCTAAATGGTTATAAAAGTAAAAGACATTATTAACAAAACCAATGTTTACCTGGTAATTCGCGTTGTATTCGAAATTCGGGGAAAACTTGACCCTAAATAACTTAAACTTTGGAAGGGGGAATCCAAGGTCTGTATTTACTCCTCCACCTTGCTCAGTTCCATTGTTATCACTTAAAAATTTTAGTATCGCCACTCCTTGTGCAACTTCATCATCTTTTTCCTTTTCTAGTGTTGTCCCAAGCTCTCCAACACTTTTTGCTAAACTAAGAACAGAAGTATTAAGAACTCCCCCCGTTTCAAAGTAAAAATCCCTTGATTTGGAATCTGAGAGCTTATTCATTTTTAGCCTGTCCTTAAAAAGAGACAGTCTTTTAACAGGGTCATATGATCTTGCGTTTTGAATAGAAAAAAGGGAGGTAAGTACAAAAAAGAGACTTACTAAAAACCTCGTGTTTTTATTAAAAGCTAGCTCCATAAGCTTTCCTTAAAATCTTACTGATAATTAGCACCATCAGAGTTAATTATTCTTTAAAAGGATAAAAGTAAAAGCGGCTTCAGTCTAATGGAAAAAGCTTGTGAGGCAAATAAACCTCACTCAACCAAAGGCAAGAGTTTTAAAGGGAAATAAAGAAAAAAATCACTCTCTCAGATAAGCTTTAACGACTCGTTGAACCGCTTGATCTCTAAAAATTCTTTTTACAGGGTGGTACTCTTTTTTAACAGCTTCTCTAATAAGTTTATCGTAATCATCTTCATCTAGTATTGGATACTCATTCATTTTCTCAATCAACTCTAATAGAGTTTGGGCCTTTTTTTCATCGCTTTCATGGACCATAATTTTCTTCTTCCAGCCTGTATGGTCACTTTCCTTTACAACAATGACAATTTTACCATCCTCCCCACCTAAAGCATTAAGAACAACATTAAAGTTACTAATTTCAGCAAAGCTTCCATGGTTAAAATCCAAAGAGGCACGCCTGCACTCTATCCCTTCATAGTAACCAGTATAATTTTCACCATCATAGTTTTCAGGACGTTTCCACAATCTTAGCTTCAAAACCTACCCCCTTCTAAACGGCCGGAAAAGAGTCAAAACAACATTAAACAAAAAAGCCCTTTAACAGACTTTATGTTGTGAAATTATACAACGCAACATTAGAACCACGCTCTTTTTTCACCCAAAATAAAAAAGAAAAATTTTTAAAAGCAAACCCTCCTTTTAATTACAAGAAATTACCCATAAAGGTAAAAATAGATCTATAAAAAATGTTTTAAAAAAATGGTTTAAAAGTAATCTTGCCAAGAATTCAAGGCAGTATGGTAGAGTTAGAAGAAGAAAGAAGTTCCACTATCATCTATATCAGCCTTTTCAACAACCTTTGATAAAACTTCTGAATCATAAATTTCTATTAAAATCTGGTTTCTTATCACGCTTTCATCCATAAGGATTTCCCAAGCATCCTCAAAGACAAATTCACCTTCATCAGTTTTAGGATGCTGATTAAAAAATATTTGGTCTCTGGACCTTGTTAAAAAAGGAAGGCTAATAGAAGAGTTAAAACCCTTGTTTTCAAAACTACTTTTAATAGCCCCTGCAAAAAGGTTGCAGTACTCCTTCATAAAATCTTCAATCATATCCCTAGAAATTTCATCCTTCGACTTACAACCAAGACCCCTCATCGCGAACAGTCTGGCCTCCTCTAGAGTAAAGTGGGTTTTGAAGTTTAACTTAATTCCAATGCTTGTTAAAAACACGAGGGAAAGAGACTCTTGGTCACTAGAGTCCCCTTTTTCTTTGCACTCCCTTTGAATTAGAGTTTCGCAACCGATATGTCCCTGCAACCTCTGAAGACTCAGTTGCCTACAAAGCTTCATTAATGATTGGACGTTTTCCTTAAAGTCTTTCAAAATAACACCCGTTTAAATTGCTTAAGATTACCTTGAGAAAGTCTTAAAGGTTTCTTAAGCTTACTTTCATTATACACCCAAAACACTCCATAAGTTTCCTATCTTAAGGGTTTTGCAGTAAATGTCTGTTTTCTTATTTTTTTACATTTTCCTCTGATAAATATTATTTGTTAGAAAACTTACAAATTGCCTCTTTCAAGTGGCTTTTTTCCATTACGTCACCTAACCCCTTTCTTACTTACTCTTTACTTTGGCCTTTATTTTATCTGGGTCAGTTTCTTGTTGCCTGTCCTTACTATATCCGCAGGCCAGTTTTGGGTTTTTTATTAACCTCGAACAGTCCCTGTGACTAATTTTGCTCGTTGCTGAACGAGGAACAGGGAGGTTTGCACACCTAGTTAACACTTCTTTTCCAATTCTCAAGGCATCATCATCCTTTTTAATGTTCCACTTGCAAAGATAACTCGCACCGAGCTCTGTACTATACTCTGCTTCAGAAGGCTTGGTTTTCACAGTTTGCTTGTGGAACTTAATAGACTTGTCTAAATCCCCATCAACAGGAGAAAGTAACTTCATGAACCAACCGTGAGGGGCCATCCTGTACATAACCCCCAAAGCGAAGGCCGAAACCCCAATTGAGGTATTCCCCGAGGCATACCGATAGTGCTGTTTTCCCTCGTTGGCCAAACGGTTCGCATTGTTAAAGGCCTTCTCAACTTTACCAGCATTAAAAAGAGTACTCCAGATCCCAGCATTAGTCATAACCCTCCCTAAAAGGGCACCTATGTGCATCTCACAATTGTATTCCTCAGGGGCCAAGGCCCTACATTTTAAAGCGTATTCATAACCTTTCTTAAAAAGTACTCCCTTTATTTTAGTGGCCTTCTCATCTTGCCTAAGACCCTCAAACATAATGTTCTTAGCAAGGAGCCAGTAAATATTATGGTTTTTCGGATCTTTCTTTTCAGCTTCCTTTAAAAGTTTAAGGGCCAGCCTATAATTTTCATCATCAATCGCCAATTCTGCCTTCCATAAATCTATGTAAATCCCTTTTTTCTCGATAGCGTTGATGAGACCTGTAGGAAGTTTATGGTCTCCTTCATAGGCCGCTGAATAAAGCGTCCTGTCATATTGTTTTGGGAAAGGAAGTCCATACTCTTTTGTAACAATTTCCTCTATATTTGAGGCATTATAATCAATACCCATTGCCAAGCCACTGAATCCAAAAAGAAGAACAGTAAGAAGTCTTACAAAATACATAATCAACTCCCAGTTAAATTTTCTATCCCCCTATTTTAAACAAAACATTGGCCACTTAAAGTTTTTTTAGAAAAAATAGTACAATACAATAAACATTATTCAACAAGGTCTCTATAAAATGGATAGAAAATCAATCTCAAACCTGATTCAGGATTTCGACAAGAAGTTTTCGGATGCTTTCCCTAAACAACCAAACTTTGAAATTAAATATAAACCCTCTAAACAAGAAGTTTTTATCACTGTATCCTTTAAGATCGATATCAAACAATCTCTGGAAGAGGTCATGGAAAGTTTGAGGAGATGGGATGGGGAATTTAAGAAGACGTTTAAACCCTACACGCTATCATTTGATATGCAAAACAAACAAATATGTCTCTCCTACAACTTTTTCCAATCATACCTTAAAATGGAAAAGGAAAATATGATTACTGATGAATATATTCAAATTGTAAAGGATGCTTTAACCAAAGTTAAAGATCAAGTTTACTAACTCTTTAAGGTAATAAGCATATGGCAAAAATACTCATCATTGATGACTCGGAAACGGTTAGAGATTCCTTAAAAGTTCAATTTGAAAGTAGTAATTATATTTTAAGTTTTGCAAATAATGGTCTTGAGGCCATAAAGATTCTAAAAACTGACAAGAACTTCGACCTTATTATTTGTGATTTATTTATGGATCATATGAATGGTATTGAATTTGTAAAGGCACAAAACTCTGACGATACTCTTAACCATATTCCTACAGTCATAATGACCAGCCGATTTAATCCTCAATTTCTTAAGGATATAAAGGAAGTTCAAGTTGTAAAAAGCTGGCTCGTAAAACCTTTTAAACCCGAGCAGCTTTCTTTGTTAATTCAAAATATTCTTGAAAATAAAGAAGCTTCCTAAATCAGGAATCTTTTTCATCTTTTTTGAGGGCCTTATAAAGGCAGTTTTGAACTTCTCTTGCAAGGGCCCTCTTTTCTCTTTGATCTATTTCTTTAAACCTCATTCCAACTTTTATAAGCTCGGGTGAATCTTCTAAAATCGTCGCATGTTGGATAACAGCATTGGCAACCTTGTATATTTGCTCATTAAGTTCAAGAACGAGGCTTTTAATTTTAGTCTGAGGTTTGAAATACCTCCCTTTTTCGCTGGATAAGATCATAGCGGCTCCATCAGGTGAAACATTATCCAGTTTAAAGTAATTAACGGACTCCCCTTCAGAAATTTTAATGGACATTCTACGAGCAAAGTCGTTAGGTATTCTCATATACTTTCTTTTCTCAAACCTAAAAATTTTAGGAACAAGAGCAAGTTGGTATAGACTTTCCTTAGGTGCTTTTAAATTCCCCACTGAAAAAAACTCGTGACCTTCTACTTCGAAGTTAATCAAAACTTGCTTCCCAGGCAGATTAGTTTCCTTCCCTTTTAACTTTAAAATAAGTGTATCAGAGTCTTGTTTGAAATCTTGAACCTCAAAAAACTCTCGTTTAGAGTTTTCTACATTTTCCCAAATTTGAAGCTCTCTTTTGTATTCTGCTAACGAAGTTAGCCTTTCAAGCTTCTCCTCGGCATCAAGAGATTTAAAAATTTTCTTCTTTTTTGCCTTTTGCATGAAAGCCCCTTTTTTATAAAAGACTTTCATTATATTAATCCATTTCTCCTTCTCTCTCAAATATTTGAGCTAAAAAGAAGAAATCCTTAAAAAATAACTCTGACTGAGTCTAGTCTCATTTTAGATTCATTGAAAGACTTCTCTAGAGTATTTTTTAATTGCTTATGGGCCAAAATTTCTTCATCTCGAACCGATAAATTCCTCGCTTTCATATGCTCAAGCCGTGATATCTCACTATCACAAAATACATTCATCTCTTTTGTTTTTTCGGAGATATAATTCTTGACCATAGGCTTTGCTTTTTCTTCGGAAAGTGAAATTAAAGAAGGAATGTTTTTTCTTAAAATAGGGATGGCTTTTTGAATTATATCCCCTCTAAGTTCATCAGTGTTTTCCTCTATAAAGCTGGAGGACCACTTTTCTGCCAAGTCCTGTCCTTTTAAATCAACAAGAGTTCTAAAAGAGGTTGGTGGAAAAAACCTCTCAGCATCTAATTTTTTTGGTGCCATACACTCCAGCCAAAAATGGCACTCTAAATAAATTGCCTCTTTTTTTCTCTTTTTCCTTATCCTCATTGAGACATTGCCAATTTCTCCTCCTAGAATGAGTTCTAGAATGCCAACAACCATGGCATGGTCCCAAGTTAAAAATGTTATCTCTTCACGCTCTAAGGCCCTTTCTCTTGAAAAAGTGACTCTCAATCCATCATTAGGTAACTCTGGAAAGTGAGGAACAAACATATTTGAACCAGGTTTTATGAAATAATCATCTCCCCTATCATCAAGGTCTTCGAAATCAACGCCAAAGTTATGAAAGACTTCTTCCATAAAAGATTTCAGATCGTTATTCCGTTGAAATTTAAGAATATCTAAAACAATATCCTTACCTTTTTTTTCATTAAATGAGTTTAGCTCTATCAGTTTATCTCTTCCCTCATCTATTTCCTTTTCCATTACTTCTTTTTTCTTTTTCACTCCTTCCAAAAATACCCCAAAGTCACCCTTTCCATTGGGATACTTATCAAGAAAAGAAAAAAGTTTCTCTTTAACTGAGTTAAAAAATGAATAAGTTAATTTAAGTGGTTTCTCAAAAGCACCAAGCCCTTGATGAAGCCAATTAAAAACACCTTCCTCATAAGTATTTTTTAGGTAAGGAACATGGATAAAAATATCTCCTTTTTGTCCAATCCGATCAAGACGGCCAATTCTCTGCTCCAGTAAGTCTGGAGATACAGGTAAATCATATAAAACCAAGTCTTGAGCAAATTGAAAATTTCTTCCTTCGCTGCCAATCTCAGTGCATAAAAGGATTTGGGCCCCTTCAGGGTCTGCAAAATAAGCTGCTTGTCTATCCCTAGATAAGAGTGTCAAATCACTATGAAAAACTGCCACCTTAATATTAAAAATTTCCGTTTTTAAAAACTCTTCTAAAAACAAAATTTTCTTTTTACTTTGGCAAATTAGAAGGACCTTTTCACCTTTCTTTTCATTTAAAAAATTAACAAGCCACTGATCTTTTTTGTCACTTAAGTCTCCCTCATTTCCACTTTCCAGAGGAAAAACACAAAGGTTTCTTTTAGGAAACAGCTTTTTATCCCGGTCTATTCTAGAGCGCATATTCCTAATAAAAACTCTTCCTGTTCCATGTGAATCAATTAGTGTCCCTAGGCAGTCTTCTGATAAGGGCTTTGTAGGGTCAACGAGACTGGACTCGTCTTTAAAAAGCTCGTTCCACAACTCCAAATCATTTTTACTGAAAGGCTCACTTCCTTCGTTTTTATCTATCAAAAGGGCGATATCTCTATACTTTTTTTCATCCATACAATAAGAGTCATAGTCGCAAAACCTTTGTGGGTCGAGGAGCTTAAGTCTTGAAAAATGAGAGTATTTACCCAATTGTTCGGGAGTTGCTGTCAAAAGAACAAGCGCTGGTATTTGGCCAGAAAGCTTCTCAATCATCTCATAGTCATGACTTTTTTCTTCTCTGGTTGTTTTTATCTGGTGAGCTTCATCAACAACCAAAAGGTCCCATTGAGTTGACTCAATCATTTCAAAAGCTTTTTTCGAACCCTTTAAAAGTCCCATTGAAGTAATAACCAAATCTTGATTTTCAAATGGGTTCTCACCTCTTTCCAAAGGAGTTTCTTGGTTAACAATAGAAAAACTTAAATTAAACCGCCTAAGCAGCTCTACAAACCATTGATAAGTTAAAGAGTTTGGAACAATAATGAGGACTCTTTTTGCTCTTTCCCTTAAGAGAAGGTATTGAATAATTAAACAAGCTTCAATCGTTTTCCCGAGGCCAACTTCGTCCGATAGCAAAACCCTAGGGCACTCTCTCGCAGCAATTTCATGGGCGACATAGATTTGATGCTCAATCAGAGACAACCTTGCACCCATAAGACCGCGGGCATGAAAAGAAAAAAGCTTACTTCTATAATCGAGGGCCATTTGCCTTAATTGATGAGACCTTGAAGAGTCCACAAGACCACTTATCAACCGTTCCCTCGGTCTATTTAAGCTTTTTTCAAAGCTTAGCTCTGTTTCCTTAATAACCTTATTTTGACCATGATAACTCGCAAGACCCTCTTCCCAACTAATATTTTCAACCGTTAAAGTCGTTCCTTCCTCCGATGAAATTTCTTCTCCTTCATGAAACAGAACCCTCTTTAAGGGAGCCGACTTCATACCATAAACCCTAAACTCTTGCTTTGCTGGAAAGCTTACTTTGAGGCTCTTATGCCCTAACTCGAAAATTATACCTAAACCCAGCTCTGGCTCAGCTTCACTTAACCATCTCTGACCAACCTCAAAGTTCATAATCGTCCTTCTTTTATACCGCTGAAACTTGAAAAGACTGTTTTGCCACAAAGAAAATAGAACAATAAGACTCAACGAGTCATCATCCCTAGAAAAAGCTATTTTTGGGAAATAATTTTATGACCTTTCATTGTCAAATTAAAGAGTTTTAAGGAATTCCCTCAAGTCACTCCTTTCCTCACTAGAAAACCTTGGGTCCCCTTCCCTAGTATAAAAAACCTTCGAGTGCCCTTTTGAACTAAGCCCAGGCCTTTTCGTAGAATAAAAAGCTTCTTTATCTTGATACCAAGAAGCTGGTATCTTATTGCCTACGGGGTACCCGACACAGTCTTTGTCATAATCAGTTTCTTCGTTCAAAGAAGGTCCCTGAATAAAAAACGTAGGCCGCCTATCCTCCCTTTCCATAAGAGCACAAAGGTTTGGAATAGAATTATTGTGGAAATAAGGGTATCTCAAAAAAAGGCCTTCAAGTGGAGGCGGTACATAACCCTTTTGAGGCTTTAAGAGAGAACCTGTCCTTTTTGAAAAGCCTAAACGCATAATGTCTGGCGCTAAAAACTTCATCGCCTGCCACCTTTTTTCATCCGTTCCCACATCGATGACCTTTGTTTTTTTAGGATAAAAAACGGCTTTTGTTTTAAAAAGATCTTTTAAATTTCCGGTACCAAAAGTTGGATCAGACCAATTTTTTTCGTAACGACCATGACAACCTTGGCAAGATTTTCTAAAAATTTTTTCTCCCCTTTTCGCCCTAGAAAGATCCAAGGTTTCAGCAGGAAAAAAGTCAGTCCAATGAGGCGCTTTTAAGGAAAAAATAAAAGCTGTTAAGTTTTGAACAATGCCTTTATTAGCTTTAGTCCAGTCTTCAAGATCTTTTAAATCAGTCCCCCTTCCAATTTCGTTCCATAAAAAATTTGTTAGAATAGGGTTTCCAGAAACAAGACTTCCATCAGATAACCACCTGGTCTTATACTTTAAATTCCACCAAGGCATGGGTCTTGAACTCGAAGGAAATGATTCAAGAGGATGTTTGCGAGGTTTTTTTTCAAAATAACTGCTTTTTGTGGCCAAAGAGTCCGGGTTCCTCCTGGCCAAGCTTAAGGCAACATGGGCCAAAGAAGTATCCAGTCCCAAAACCTCAGGACTTACCCCACCTACTGCCCTAAGGTTTTCCCTTGCAAGAAAATACATTCTTCTTTCTTCCTCATCTGCTTTAGTGGTCATTTTGAAAAAGGAAGAATTAACCAGTGGGACGACTTTTTTTGCCATAATAAAAAATTGATTTGCCCTAGACCGCTTATTATTTAAACCAACGACAGTTTTTCCTAAAAATTGGCCAGAATGACAGCTCACGCACCCAAAAGTAAGGCCCAAAGCACCTTTCCTTTGAATAAAAGAAACCCCACTTGGTTTTTTTTCATAATGCTTAACCAATGGCCCCCTTAAAAAGAGTAGTTTTTCATTGAGGCCTTTTGAATAAGGTAATAGACCCATCCAGTCAAAAAGCTCATTAGTATTTTTAAAGGGTACGACTGTTTTAGAAAGACGAGAAGCCCATCTCCTTAGTGGATTGCCATAGTCTTCGTTTAAAAATTGGGAGAAAGGCCTATAGGGTATGAGTAGGCCTGTTACGTCGACTGGCCAACGATAAGCATGCTCTCTCCCATTTTTTATGGCCTCAGAAAAATCATGCTCAGAGAAAGCATAGATATTTTCTCTCGGAGAACCAAATGGAAGCTCAGCGTCTTCAGACCAGTCCACTTCCTGAAAAGCATAAGTTGAAAATAAAGGACAACACGCTAAAAAACTTAATAAAAATCCAAAAATAATTGACCGGTGAGTTAATTTAACATTAATTGAGGCAATCAAGTTTCGCTCCTCTCCATGAACAGAAGAGTAAACGCACCCTCCTGATCTGGGGAAATAGCATCCACTTGGGAAAAAGACTAGTTAAAATTTCGGCTTTCTAAAAGGAGGCCATACCTACTCTAAAAATTGAGTCATAATACTAATAGACTTTAAAAAGAACTTTTCTTTTATAATACCTTTTGCAACTATACCTTTTTCTTCAGCTTTGGAAATGATTTCATTCAAGTCTGGTCTTAAGTTTTCAATTTCTTTCTTGGAGTCTGAAAAGCTCACCTCGCCACTTTCTTTTTTAGTACAAATGGAAGACACTTTTTCAGCAAAAGGAGAAATCTCTTTTTCAAAATAATCTTTAGAAGCTCCCCAGTGAGTCCCAAGATCTACTTCCAACTCATGAAGGATAACATCTAAAATTTCTTCCATTTCCATTTTCAACTTCACCTTTTGATTAATGTTTACTCAATGAAATCTTTTAACTATGTCATTAAAGCATATATCACTAAAACAAACAATATCTGCCTCACAGGTGACAAAACTACAAATTATTGGACCTTAACTAAAAAATGATCCTAAAATTATTTAAAAAAATTAAGGTAATTGCCTTTTTCCTAATTATTAAAAAAAGAATATCATTTAATCAAAGCTTTTTTTAAAAGGTAAGAAATCGTGGCAAAAAAAACCATTCTACTTGAAGCAGGGACATTTTTAATGAGGGAAGGAGAAGAGAGTTCTACCATGTACCTCTTAATTAAAGGGCAATTGGAAGTTTTAAAAAGAAAAGGGGATACAGAAAAGCCTATTGGCAAAATTAACGAAGGCGACTTAGTAGGTGAAATGTCTTTTCTAGATAATTCTCCTAGAAGCGCCTCCGTGAGAGCTTCGGAAAACTCAGAAATATTTCCCATTCCAAGAGAAAGCTTTGATGAAACTTTTCTAGAGCTACCAGACTGGTACAAAACACTTCACCGGACAATTGTGGACCGGCTTCGAAAAACAACCTCAAGAATAAAACAATAACAAAATCAGGATTTTTAAAACTCAGCCAAGGAAGCAATGCATTGAAAAAATTCACACAAAAAAATCTTAAAGCTGGAGAAACCCTCATTAAAGAGGGAAATGAAGATAATAACCTCTATATATTATTAAAGGGCTGCTTAAAAGTTACCAAAGTTCGAGAAAATAAAAAATATGAGGTAGCTACAATTTCAGCTGGAAAGGTTGTAGGAGAGATGTCTTTTCTTGATAAAAGACCAAGGAGTGCTGATGTCACTGCCTTTAAGGACTCAACCGTTGCCATAGTTCCTCGAGAGCACTATGAGGAGTTTCTTAAAACTTTACCCGATTGGCTTATTAAACTTCAATACACAATCATCTCAAGATTGAGAGACGCCAATAAAAGAATAATTATCTAGCCTTCATTGAGGAATAACTTCATTAGCTAACTCTTCTTTTTTTGTCTTTATTTTATTCTTCTCCAGTATGAGAATTAGGTCTTCAATAATTTTTCTTATGTCATCACCAATTTTGTAATGGAGAACTTTATTTTGAAAGTTCAAACCTTCAAAAACTTTATAAATATGCTCCTCAAGTAAAAAAGATTTCTCCTTGGTCTCTAACCGCCCAAATTGCTGGTAGTCAGTATCCTCTGGGTGGTGAACCTGGATAACAACTTCATAGCTATTTATTTTTTCATAAGCTATCTTTTCAAGAACGGCTTGCTCCATCTTTTTATAAAAGGATGAATAGAAATACCCGTTACAGAGTGGCGACTCACAAATAACAAAGTCCATTGGGCCCTTCTCAAAAATCTCTTCAAGACCCTGCTGCTCCAATGTATTTTGAATATCAAAACCTAACTGTGTAAAATCATCGCCGCGATAAATTTTATATTTCACAAGCTCAGGCACTATTTCTACCTTAAACTTCAATATTTTCAAAAAGTAGAAAAGGCCAGTTGCCAAAGTCGACTTTCCTACCCCTGGTGGTCCAACAATTGCTATTTTCACAAAAACTTCCTCCTGTTTTCTTTTATCATGGACTCACACCTCTTTTCATTATTTTTTCTTAGAATTTTTTTCTTCTTTGCATTATGTTCGACATGACAATTTAAACCACTTTTGAAGGAACTATCGCATTAACTTTACTTTTTTGGAAATTGGCAAAGCGTAAGAGGCATGCGGTCTACCACAAGGTAGACCTATCTTGGATATGATTAGAAATAGGACTTAATAATTAAGAGGATCAAATAAAGGGTGAAGTTACGCCTTTTAGAAAAAGTCTTGAGACCAAGGCATTATTGGCTCTTTGCCAAAAGAAATGATGGCAAATACTGGCCCTAGATGACTCTCCATTGGATAGACTTTCAACTTAATGTCAGAATCAATCTTAAATATTGAAGGTCTTCCAAAGAAAGACATTGGAAATGTAGACTCTATGTCTTTTTTATTGGACTCGTAGTACTTGGCCTTAATATTCCCCATAATCATATTGAGAAATTCGCCTGAGGCATCCGTCGTCTGATCATCAAACTCTGTAACCTCTTCCCCAAACATAGCAGATATATATTTAAGGTAAGAAGGTTTAGAAAAACAAATTCCAACACTACAATTGACATCTTCAGCACTTAAGTACGTCATAGAAGTCACATCAGTTTGGCCTTGCCCTCCCCACTCTTCTCCCTCTTTGTAAGTTTCAGAGTCTTTAAGCTCAACCTTGGCGGAACATTGGAAATTAAAAACTTTTTTTACAGTTTCTAGTATGACTTCTTGAAAATCTTCTTCTTCCATCCTCAATTTCCTTGGTCTTATTACATTGGCCTTAATTAATAGTAATGGCCTTTTTCTTTTTTTTCCACCCCTAAGGATTGATCATTTTATAACCACTTAATCGGAAGATAAATTTCAAGATTTAGAAAAAACTTAAAATGTTTCAGTGTTTCCCGTGCGCTTCAATCAGCTATAACTCACTTCACTAAAATTAATGCCTTGATTTCTAACGCCACTCACCAGACAATAACAAAGATTTTTTATACGCTTTAGGCTATCTTCCTTGTTGATCGCACTTCCTTCAGAAACTTTTGCATAATTCGTCTGGAGTACAACAAACTCCCAGACAATATTATTAAATAGGGTCCTCATAATCCACTCTCTCTTCCACTCTTCAACTTCAAAACCCAGATCATTATCAACAATTTTCTTAAAGGTTTTTCCACCTGGAGGTCCAATATAGTTTTCTTGATCACCATTTAAATTGGCAGGCAAAGACACCCCATCGTTAAAGAAGATCTGAAAGGCTGAGTAAAACTCTTCCTTTCTTTCATCTAAAAGTTCAAAAACTTTTAAAGAAAACTCTTCAATGGACCAGGATTCCCTTTCTTTGTATAAAAGCTCAAGACTGTCAGAAAAGTTTTTAAAATTAAGAAGAAAAATTTCTGCTAACAAGTTCTTTTTACTTTTGAAGTAGTAATTAATTGATGCTAAATTAACTGAGGCTTTCTTTGCTATTTCACGCACGGAGGTCGACTCGAAACCAACTTCTGAAAAGAGGGCTCTGGAAGCTTCAATAATCCTGTTCTTTGCTGTTTCTTTCTTCTCCAAAGTTTCCTCCTCACAAAAAAACTGGAAATTATTATTATTTTAATACCCAATCTAATAAATTTTATTTAATTTGTCGATAAATTCAAATCATTTTAAAAATAAACAAGGGTAATTGACATAAACGGAGTTTATTTTTTTATTAATAAAATGAGTTATTTTTTTGGCAATAAATAAAATACATTAAAACACAGCTGTTTTTGGCACGTATTTCTTAACATTTCTCAATAAATTCCCAAGAGTTTTAGGATTAGCTAAAATTCGACTATAATATTTAGGTGTTCTTTATTGCTTGAATTACTAAGTTTGGACTCCCTTTAAGGAAGTTGGACCTCACTGGCAGACTTTTTAATGATGAACACAATGTTTAGAAAACTTCATATTTTTATCATTATTTTTACAGGGCATACTGCTGTATTCAGTTTTGGAGAAACTCCTTCTTCACAAGACAATTTAAAAATTGAACTTCATTCACCAAAAATCAAACAAAAAGAGTTTTTTATTATTGGCCGAATTGAAAAAACATTTGAACACATTCAATGGGAAGATGTCTTAAACAAAGAGGGAATTAAAGTACAAAGAAAGAAGATGGATAAAGAATCTATTTTTGCTCTTAAGGCAAGCGGTGTGATAGAGGCTTCGATAGAATCTATCATAACTATTTTTAGGGACACAAAACAGGCCCACCTGTGGGCCCCTGGGCTGAAACAACGAACACTCTTAAAAAACATCTCCGAACTTGAAGCAGTCGTCTACGACATCCATGAAATGCCTTGGCCCTGCCAAGATAGAGACATTGTAATGTTTAATTCCATAAAGCTTTTAACTTCAAGAAAACAAATAGCTCTTATTTCTTCATCCATAGAAAACTTCAAACTTGACCCAAAACCAAACAATAAAGTTAGAGCCGAGCTCCATTATAGCTATATCGGACTGACACCCATTTCTAAGGACAAAACACTTATCGAGTTTTTCATTCACGTAGACCCAAAGGGAAGCCTTCCCAAATGGCTTATTAATCACATTGTTAAAACGAGACCTTATTCTTTTCTTAAAGCAATTGAGAAAAGTGCTAAAAATACACCTGCGAAATTAGGAAATAGTACTATGAAGTTAGTAGACCGATTAAAGAAAATCCTTTTAATGAAAAAGCTTACTTCTAACTAAATTTCAAGATAAGGAAACAATAAATTAAATATCCTTAATAATTTTTTTCAACTCTTTTGAGCAATGGTTACTCCAACCGAAAGGCTTTTTTGGCCCATCAAATGGCTGAAACTCTTTACAAATCCACTCCATTAACTCATGACCTATATGAACTTCTTCATTACAGGTAAACTCAGCAACAAGATGAGCTATTGTTAAAGAAAAATCACCAAGTTTTTTTGTTGATTCCTTAGCCGCATTTCCATGAAAGTCCATCAGCTTACTATATAAAGTACTCCAATCATTTCCATGCCCTTCTAGTATCTGATCCCAACCTGGATTGTTTAAGATCTCTAAATCTTGCTCAGTCATATTACTTATGACTTCATGATATCGATGTATAGCAAAACAATTGAGGAATTCTACCTCTCTCTCTGAAAAGTTTCCTTCTTCCTTTACAGTCATTTCCTTAGACCCTTCCTTAGTTAAACCTTTTTGTCCCTCAATACTCCTGTATTTTAAGCGTAGTCCTAAACAATATAAATGGGGAAGAACTTTTTTCTTGGAGATCAAATTTTCTAAAAAGTGTTAAAATGACTAACAGGTAAAACATGAAAGGAGCAACCCCTATGGTCCTACCAAAATTTCTTCAAGATAATAATTCAGCCCAAAAGAAAGGCGAAGAGAATAAAAAGCAAGAGTTTAGGGACAAATGCCTAGTTTTATTGGCCAAGATTAAAGAAAAAAATGAAAAAAGATATCACGAACTTCAGAAAGTTTTTCATAAAAAGTTTGATAAAATTAATATACAAAAGAAATTTATTCTTGGTTTTTACGCTCAACTAAAAAAAGAGTTTAGCGATTTAATTGTAAGTAGTTCAGAGAAAATAACTAAGAAAAAAACTAAAGCTGCATCAAAAAAGAAAGTCACGAAGAAAAAGGTCGTAAAAAAAGCCGCTTCCAAAACCACTAAAAAGAAAACAACAAAAAAGAAAGTAGTGAAAAAAGAAGCAAAGAAGACAACCAAGAAAAAGAAAAAGGTTGCTAAAAAAACGACTGCTAAAAAAGCGACAGCTAAGAAAGTAACTACTAAGAAAAAGACCACTAAGACATCAGCTTCAAAGAAAAAAACATCAACAAAAAAGAAAGCTAAACGTTAACTTCATAGAAAAGAATACTATCGAATACCTTTTTCTTTGCAGACCAAATCATAAGCATTCTGAATTTCGGAAAACTTCTTATTAGCAGTCTTTATCAGCTCTGGTGATAAACCTCTTGAAACCACACGGTCAGGATGATGCTCCATCGCCAATTTTCTGTATGTTTTCTTTATCTCATCTTTAGAGGTCATGGGATCCACCCCTAAAATGTCGTAAGCTCTTTGAATTTTATCTGCTTCACTATAAAAGGGTGCAAATGCCCTTCTTAAATGTTCTGGGGAAAAACCAAAAATAGTGCTTATATTTTCTATAAGCCTCTTTTCTTCTGGGTGAAAATAACTATCTGCATTAGCCAACAAGACCATTTGTCCCAATAAGTTTTCTAGAATTTCATGACGGTTCCGAAATATCTCAAAGAATTGTTCAGCATAAACTCTATAACTTTTTGAGTCATCTTTTGAAGCTCGAAATAGCTTTATGGCAAAAGAGCGCTCAGTAGGCGGCAACTCTAGAACTTCATCCATCAAGTGTTCAATCTGAGATATTTCTTTTTCACAAATTCTTCCGTCTGCACGGGCCAGCTTTCCAAGAATTGTGAAAGTACAGACAAAAAAATACTGCTGCTCTAACTCATGTGCTTTTGGTTCCATTGTCGGTTGGGGACGACCATGCCCCCTTCTATTTTGTTCTTCAAAAAAGTCTCCAAGTGCCACCCCGGCAATGGCACCTAAAGGCCCTAATAAAACAAAACCAATTGTTCCACCTAGAAGTTTTCCAATCATAATCAATTCCCTAAAGCTAACTCATTTCTTCAAAAACTCCTACCAGAAGAAAGAGTATACATTAAATAGAAACCCAAAGATAAAATAACAACTCCACACAGTCGATTCAATTGGAATAGTTTTTTATGACCTAACTTTGACTCAATCCTATCTACAATTTGAATTAAACACAAAAACCATAAAAACACTCCAACTCCTGTGCCGGCGGAAAAAAAGGCTCCCCCAGCACCTTTCATAGAAAAAAAATCAAGTGATTTTATAAAGGCAACGAGCCCTGTCAGAGTAATTAAAACCGATGGATTAGATAAATAAATGATAACTCCCAATAGAAACTTATTTTTGATGACCTTTGAATCTTTATTTAGACTTATTGAGGAGGAAAAAGTGCTCAAGTTTTTAAATGTCTCTTTGAAACCCAAAATGATAAGAATCAAAACTCCCGTCCAATGAAAGGCTTTAACAAAATAATCTGGAATATTGAAAAAGCTTAGGCCAGAGAGAATAAAAAAAACAGTGATCCCATCCATTATGGCCCCAGCAAACCCTATAGATGACGCTGCACCTCTACCATGGGTTATTTTGGTTTTCATTACCCAAACGTTAATTGGCCCGATAGGTATCCCCATTAAAAAGCCAACAACAATTCCAACAAGAAGCGGTATGATCATAAATCCCTAATTTTTTTTAATTTAAATAAAAGGAACTAGTCTCTTTTATTAACTTTATTGGCCGTAAAAAGAAAGTAATTATCTTTTATTATAGGAAGCATTACCATACAAACGAAGTACATAGAAAGTTGGCCTAAAAGAGAAATCCAAGCGATTCCTCTCAACATTTTAGCTTCTGCAAAAAATAGTGAACTAAAACCCAACAATGTCGTCATCATGGCCAGTTGAACAGGCTGAGCGACAAATCTCGCACTCTCCAAGGAGTGGCCACCTGTTAGCTCTCGATGTTTAACATGAACCCCCATATCGACACCAGCAGCTAAAACAGCAGGAATCATTGCAACATTCATAATCGTAAAGCGAACTTGAAAAAGGCCCATAAGACAAACTAGAAACAAAAGTCCGAGGATTAGCTGACCTTCTAGTAAGAGTGCTGACTTTACATTTTGAAAGTCTAACCAAAAAATAATAAAGGCCCCGATTAAAAACATCATAAGTACAATACGACCATCTTTTATAATTTTTTTTAATATTTCTAAAAATACGAGAGTATCACTACCGATTTTAATATCCGGAAATTTCTCTAAAGCAGAATTTAAAACTTTTCCATACCTAAAGATTGTTTGGTAGCTTCCTTGCCTTTCTTTTGGATAAATAATAACAATATTACCACTTTTACCAAAAGCACTTCTAAGCTGAATTGGCAGATCCTCCCTTTTATAGGGCTTTGCTCTCAACCATTTTTTTATTTTTTCAGAGGAAATGCCTGTTTTTTCTTCTAAGTTTTTAGTCTCAACTTTATCTAACCTTTTTCTTAACTTTTTTAACTTCCTCTCTCTTTTTTTCATATGATCTGGAACAAGATGATAAAGAGAAACAGCTTCTTCAATAATATGACTCCTTTTAGGATCTAGTAACCATTTCCTCAGTTTTAGAGCTTGGTCTTTATCACGGGTCAGCACAGCAGTAGGTGTCAAAGCCTTTCCAAAAAGTTCATCGGTCAAATCATTAAACCATCTCGTTTTTTTTGAAAAGTCATGCATTCTTTCAAAGTTATATTCGAACTCAGCTTTGGTTAGGCCATAAATTAATATAGGAACTATAAATAGAAGGGGAATTAGCCATTTCTCTGTAAAAGGATAAATTCCGAATAAGTTTCTAAGAGCACGTCCTCTAGTCCTTTCTACTGGTAAAAAATGTGCCATAAAAGGAAAAAAGAGCATAAAAACGAAATAAATTGAAAGAACACCACAGCCAGCAATAACACCAAGCTCAGAAAAACCTCTAAAGTCACTAAAAGATAAGATAAGAAAAGCAGACGCGGATGTAATAGCAGCAGAATATAGAACTCTCCCCATTTTTAGGTAGGTCCTTAACATGGCCTCTTCTTTAGTGAGGCCAAAAGAAATATTTTGATAAAAACGCCTTATAAAATGAATTCCATACTCAGCTCCCAAACCACTTAAAATCGCCAATAAAAAGCCTGTTAAAATATTTATCTGTCCAACAAACTGGTGGGCGAATCCCAATGTCCAACCCATGGCAAGGACAACACCAAGAATTGAAAGAAATACTGCCTTGAAAGCTCCAAGACCCATTAAAAGAATGATCGTTATAGAAAATAAGCTAATCGTACCTGTGAGGACCATGTCCTTTTTGAATTGATCCGTATCATTAATAACCTCAACAAAACGCCCGGAAAGCTCATAAGGCACATTCTTCTCACCTAGAAAACTATTTAAGCGGGCCTTGATTTCATTGGCCATCTTTTTGGATTTGCCCAGGTCCATTGAATGAAATAGAGGCTTTACCAGCAACATTGCATACTTTTCATTTTTTGAAAGAAAGTATCTAGAAAAATCTTTTTTAATTTTTAAGTTTTTAAAATAATCTAGGGCCTTTTCTTCTTTCTCCCTTTTAATTTCTTCATCCTCAAGGCCTAAGTCAATAAGGCCACCGTGTCCAAAAAGAGACTTCACATGCTTAATAAGTTTTTTGAACTCACCTCTTTCCATCAGGTAAAGACTTTTATCCTTTAGAGAATATTCTTCCCTTTCAAAATAAATATACCTGACTCCTTCGATACCATTTAGTGTCTTTTTTATACCAGGTAGATATTGCTCAGGTTTTTCTGTAGGTCCAACTAAAATGAGAAGATGACCTCCTCCTCCAACTTCATCTGTTACTGATTCCATGTCCGAAACACTTTTGGAATGCTCTGGTAAAAGGTCAGTTAAAGAAAGTGATACAGGAAGATTAAGACCTTGTGAGATCCCCCATAAAAAAGGAATAAGGACGAGAAAAACCCCAAAGTACTTGTGCTTCAAGTTGTAGTGCAAGAAACTCTCAATCTTCAGAGACTTTATGATTCGGTAAAAAGAAAATGGTTTCATTTCTTACATGATACCATGACCTATGATTGACAAGAAAAAGAAATTTTAGGATGATATTTTTGCTACGCACTAAAGAACCGAATATAGAAACCGAGGAAAATGGATTGGAATACTTCAAACAACCTGCGTCATCAACTCTGATTAAAATTCTTATTGCTTTTCTTTTAGTCTCAAAAGGCCAAGCCTCTTTAAGTGTTGAACCAGAGGAAATTGTAAAAAAAATATTTCAATTGGCCAAGGATAAAGAATTAAAAAGCAGTAAAAAACAACAATTAAAGATTGAAGAAATGTTCAATTTTAAGGTTATGAGTAATGATATCTTAGGTAAAAACTCCCTGAAACAAAGTCCTAAGGAAGTCGACTGGTTTCATCAAACCATAAAAGGAATCATAACTAAAACAATTTACCCTAAAGCACCAAACTTCTTAAATGAGGTAAAAATAGAATACAAAAACATAGAAAAAAATAATTACCGTGCGACAGTCTATTCTATTGTAAAAAGTAAAGGTGAAGAAACAGAGGTCGATTACAACTTGAAACTTATAAACAATAACTGGAAGGTCGTTAATGTGATTATCGACGATGAAAGTTGGGTGGAAAATATATCTGAAAAGGTTGAAACAGTCATAAAGAAAAAAAAGTGGAAAGGTCTTAAAAAGCTACTAACAAAGAAATTAAAAGAACTTAAAAAGTAAAAAATAGTAATGGACTTAAAAATATTAATTTTTTTACTCTCACTTACTTTAAACTTTCCACATATTGCATGGACTTCTGATAATATACAGACAATAACCATAGAAAAAGCAATAGGCCTCTCGCTAAAAAATAGTGAACTTCTTAAAGAAAAAAAATCTATTGTAAATAACTTCTCAAACCTTAAAAAGAGAATAAAAGGTGAATTTAACCCCAAGGTTAATATCACTTTTGGTGCTGGGCCAGTTAATAAAGAAACTGGTAATTCAGTCACTAGTCAAAAAGAAAGCTCTTTAGGCCCTTTATTCCTCGGAAGTTTAAAATTAACTTATCCTATTTGGACTTGGGGAAAAAAGTCAGATCTTATTAGAGCGGCTTCTTATGGAAAAGATGTTGAAAAAGAAAATGTTGCAATCCAAAAACTTGATATCATCTACAATGTCAAAAAGTTTTATTATGGTAATCTGCTAGCAAAAACACTTCTTAGGTTTGCAGAAGAAACAGAAACTGATGTCTTAGATATCATAAAAACGATGAAAGAGAAAAAAGCCTCTAAAGAGGATCGTTACCGAATTGAAATTTTAGCATCTGAAATAAAAACAAAAGTTATAGAGATTAAAAAGCAAGAAAAACTAACAATTAAAGCATTAAATTTTTTTGTGGGTAGAAACGACAACGAGCTCACTCTAAAAACAGATAAAAACTGGCTTGAATTTCAGAAAAGGCCACTTAAAAAGGATCAATATTACCTCAATCTGGCGAAAAATCACCTCCCACAGCTAAAACAAATAAAGTCAGGAATAAAAGCGAAATCAAGCCTTCTATCAGCAGAAAAAAAGAATAAATACCCTTTATTTGTTTTTCTTGCTGAAGGAAAATACGGTAAGACATCTCAAATGACAGATCAGAAAAGCTCCTTCAGTTACGATCCATACAACCAAAAAGTATTGTCAGCTGGGTTTGGACTTACCCTAGATATCGATTGGGGAGTTACAAGTTCTAAGATTGAAACTATCAAATCAGAGTTAACCCAACTTCGTTTAAAAAAGTCTTTTGCTAAAAGAGGAATGTCTTTAAAAGTTATGCAAGCACTTGAAGACCTAAAATCCTCCATTGAGAAGGTAAAATATCAAAAAAGATCAAAAAAATATGCAAAGAAATGGCTTAGCAGAGTCGTTATGGCCGTAAGTATGGGACTTTTGGATAGTAAAAAAATTTCTGATGTATACTCCGCAAGGGCCATGACATTTAAAAATTACCTTGAAGCTGTTTATGAAAATTATATGGCCTGGGCGAACTTGAGTAAACTTATAGGAAAAGAGGTAGACCCCCTATTATCAGAAAAATAGCAGTTTTTTACTCCCCCCTTAAACCGTGATTTTAGATCTGTTTTTATCCAAAAAAAATATTTCAAAAATATTTAACTTAAATACTGATTGTCCGTTGAGTGGATTATGAATAAACGAAGTGTAATAGCCAGTACCATTCTTATTCCAATATGCTCTACGTCTCTAGGAAGCACAAAGGCCATTGGAGATTTTTATATTGTAAAGGAAGGTGAGTCATTTTCTAAAATTGCTGAAAAAATGCGTTTTACTTACAGAGGATGGAGTTTCAGAAAAAGGTTTGAATCCCTCTTAAAAGAAAACCCCCAAATATCTGACGTAAATAAGGTTTTTCCTGGAGATAAACTCTCGCTTCCTTCAAAAGACGAGGAATCTATTAAAATACAAAACCTAAGCTCTAATGAAGATATAAATCCAAAGATAGTTATAACAAATTCATCAAGAGTACCGCAAGAAAAGGTTGAAAAGATTGAAAAAGAATTAGTGAGTAATGATAAAAAAAGTTTGGATAAAAACTATAAATTATACTATGTAAAAAAAGGTGAAACACTCTCTCAGATTGCTCAAAAAACTATTGGTAAGCCCGTTTTTGACAATAAAATTGGATCTCTTCAACTTCTTCTAAGATACAATATGCAAATTAAAAGTCCGGATAATATTGAAGTGGGAGATAAAATATTTATTCCTTCTTTAGAGGAAATAGAGCTATACAAATTTTTAAAAACAAGAGAAGCAAAAGCTAAGAAAAAAAACCCCAGCCTAGGTAATAATAAGCTATTTTCCAAGCCAAAAATTATTGACTACTTACCGGAAAAAAAAGAAGTTATAAAAACAAACGAAAAAGTCTGGGTAAAAAAATTACTTCAAGGTGACGAGCACTTAAATTTTTTGTGGTGCTCTCCAAACTGCAAATAAAGATTTCATATTTTATTTCCAATGATAAATGAAAATTCTTTGGTACTTAAATTTCCAACACGGTCTTTTGCAAAGATCTTAATCGTATATTGACCTTTTTTCCATAATTCAAGTGGCCCTTTGTATTTTTTTAAAACTCCACCCAGTTTATAAGAAATTGTACGAGTTCCAGACTTTTTATCACTTGCAGCTAAAAATAAGCGGCTACCAGGGAAATAGACCGTTAGATTTTTGTCTTCAGATGCTCTTTTTCCTAGTCCTGTATTACTAAAATGATGAAAAATTTCAGGTGGAGTATTATCAACAACAACCTTTGAACTATTTGGAGTTTGAGAATTATTAACATTATCAATTGAGAAGTAAGTGAAGTTATAAACTCCTTCATTTGTTAAATTAAAGGAAGACTTAAAAACTCTTTCATTTGAGTCATTTATTTTATACCTAATTTCCTGAACACCACTCCCAATATCTCTGGCATCAAAATTAATTTTTGTACTTTTGGAAATAAATACTTTTTCAAAAACCGGTATGTAGGGTCCTTCAAATTTTTGTTCGACAAAGGGC
>CEUM01000688.1_pt1 | contig 37608 bp, 26 predicted proteins | sample 356421 | NCBI WGS metagenome assembly CEUM01 (sample SAMEA2622716, study PRJEB7988) | marine metagenome | biome: marine biome (ENVO:00000447); feature: surface water layer (ENVO:00002042); material: "saline water (ENVO:00002010), including plankton (ENVO:xxxxxxxx)" | depth 5 m
GACGCGAGTTTGCCATCGTTTTCACTTCGCTCGATGAACAGGGAGTACGAGAGCTCGTTTTCTAGACTGCTAAAGGAGGAGTCTCGAGGAGCCGACGATCTCGTGCGAAGCGCTTCGGCCGTGGATCTGTCGTACACTGGGAAGGATTCGAGTCCTGGCGGGGCTAGTGATACGGATAGCGCTCACAACTCTGAACATTTCGGCTCGTCCGCGGGATTTGGTAAGGATGGTTTGTTTGGCGTGTCGAGAGACGACGGCGCTGTCCCGTCCAACCTCGGACGAACCGCCTCCCACGGGGACGCGTTCAGCGATAGTGCGTTCGGGCTACCGAATGATCTGAGTGGTATGGGCGGTAATATGGTTGGTAATGGTTTGACTGGTGCGACGGATGTTGTGAGTGCGTTTTCGAACTTAGGTTTGGGAACGGACGTGCCTCTCCGACCGTCGACCGCGCCGCTCCCGCCTCACGGAGCCGCCGCAGGTCAGGGATACGTGAACGCTGCGTCTCGGTTCGGTGGTGAAACTCAATCTCAAAGATCTTCACCGGCGCCGGGTGTTGGTGCGTACGGAGGCTTGGGAGCGGGTGCGGGTGCGGGCGCAGGCGCGGGCGCGGGCGCGGGTGTGGACAAGAACGCCATGCTTCAGCTTCAACTGCAGCAGTTGCAGCAGTTGCAACAGCTTCAAGGTGTGCCTTCTCTTCCTGTGGATGCGTTCGGTCTAGGCGGAGCTGCGAATGGTTTAGGTGGTGTGTCGGGAGGTATGCCGGTTCAGACGCCTGAGATGGCTCAGCTGCTTGCGGCGAACCTCGGCAACGCAGGTATGGGTGGCGTTGGTGGCGGCGCTTACGGTGCCAACAACGGTCAGCCTCAGTCGATGGCTGAAGTCTACCAGGCGGCTTATACCGCTGCGTTCTACGCGCAACAGCAGCAGTTGCAGAACCTGATGCGCATGCAGCAAGTTCCTGGCCTCATGGCCCAAAATCTATCACCGCAACAGCTACAGCAGTTCGCTGGTCTCGACGGTGGGATGGGTGGCTTGGGTGGAAACGACGGTGGGCACGGTGGTGGACGCATGAACGGTCGAGATGATCGCTCTCGCGTCGGTAGAACGATGGGAAGAAACCGCAGTGGTGATCGAGGCGACCGTTCTGGAGTTGGCTCTCAGTCGCTCTCTGGTTCGGTGACTCGCTCTGACTCTCCGCCATCTGAGGCTGAAATCGCCGAGATGGATAGCCGATTTGTTTCTGTTGAAAACTGCGTCGGCCAGATTTCTGTGCTTGCGCGTGATCAACACGGCTGCCGATTCCTGCAACGCAAGTTCGATGAGGAAGGTGCCAAAGCAGTTGACTTGTGCTACGATGAAATCATCGCCGAAGCTGTTGAGTTGATGATGGATCCGTTTGGAAACTATCTCGTGCAGAAGTTGATCGAATGCTGCAGCGACGAACAACGTTCGGGAGTCTTACGAGCGGTTTCTGTTGTGAGGGATGATGCCGTCGACGGTTTGCCTGAGCTCGTCACGATCGCTTTGAACACACACGGTACCCGTGCGGTCCAAAAGCTGATTGAGATGCTCAACTCTCCGGAAGAGGTGTCCCTCGCGACGAGTGCTTTGCGACCGGGAGTCGTTACTTTGATCAAGGATTTGAATGGTAATCACGTCATTCAGCGTTGCCTTCAACGATTATCATCTGAAGATAATCAGTTCATCTATGACGCGGCAAAGGTTCACTGTGTGGAAATCGCAACTCATCGTCACGGTTGTTGCGTACTTCAGCGTTGCATCGATCATGCGATCGACGAACAGCGCCGTCCACTGGTGCATGAGATTGCTTCTCAAGCTCTCGTACTTTCTCAAGATCCTTTTGGCAACTACGTTGTTCAATACATCTTGGATTTGGGATTGTCGTGGGCTAACGGTGAAGTTATGACTCAACTTCTCGGCAACTACGCGGAGCTTTCGATGCAGAAGTTTAGCTCCAACGTTGTCGAAAAGTGTCTCAAGCTCGCGGATTCCTCATTGGAGAAGAACCGTAACACCGTGGTGCGAGAGATCATGCAGTCACCTCTGTTGGATCGTCTTCTCATGGATCCTTATGGCAACTACGTCGTGCAGTCTACGCTTACTGTGACTAAAGGTGTTCTTCACACTGAACTTGTCGAGCGTATCAGACCACACTTACCTTTGATCAAGAACAGTCCGTTCGGAAAGCGCATCCTGCGATTGCTACTGGAGAACAAGAAGTAAAACAGTCAATTTTTTTGTGTTTTCCAGTTTAAGTTGCAAGTGGGTGAGAGGGTGATGATTTCGTTTCACTGAAACGAGATCGTGTAAATCATGACACGTCTAAAAATGTCTTCTACCAGTATGCTCTATTCACGAGCATACTCGTAGAAGACGAGCATACACAATGAAACGCAGCGTGATCGTTTGAGCAATCGAACGAGTCCACGCTTTCTGCAGTGTGCAACCGAGCGGCGGCGTTCCGTTCGACGCGACGCATCGACTCGGCTGCACCATATACAATTACTCGAGGTTATGTAATAATATCATTCATTGCTTCAAGATCTCGCTCCCGAACATCTTATAGTCGCTCGCGCGACTTTCTCATCCGGCGACCTCGGAGCGAACGGCCGGCTGAGCGAACGAAGAATCGCGGCGCCCAGGGTTGGGTGGTCACATCTCCGCTCGCGTCATGGGTTGCTGCGCGTCGTCCCCGGCGTACGACGACCACGCCACGGTCGAAGAGAGACGTAACGCCGCGCTCGCTGCGGCTGAATCGCGCAGTAAGGCGAGTGAAATGCGCGGGATAAAGGTAATCGAAACGGGACACGCGGATCCTTTCTAACCGTCGTCTGCTCTCGTCTTCGCGAAGCGCTCGATCCCGCGAACTGACGAACGATGTCGCGTCTCGCGCGCACCCAGAACGAACGAATGGCGAGTAAAGTAAGAGCCGCGAACGCACCGCCCACGCGCGCGACGTCGCTCGGTGACCGCAAAGCAGATCAGATGGCGAAGGACTGGGCCTCCTAGCCTTTGTCGGGACGTGGTTCAAAAGTACCATAGACCGAGAGTCATCTTTGATTTAAAAACATAGACTAGACTAGCATTCCCTACTTCCAACGTTCGGCCTCCGTTCTCGCGCCCGTTCACGCCTTCTTCACGTCCTGGAAGAGTTCCGCGAGTTCTCCGCTCTGATGCATCGACATCATAATGTCCGAGCCTCCGACAAACTCACCCTTCACGTACAACTGCGGAATGGTCGGCCACGCCGAGAAGGCCTTGATTCCATTTCTCAGCTCATCGCTCGCGAGGACGTTTCTCGACGCGTATTCCACGCCGTGGTGGTCTAAAATACGACACGCCATGTTGGAGAACCCGCACTGGGGCGCCGAGGGCGACCCCTTCATGAAGATAATCACCGCGTTCGCCTCGACGTCCGCCTCGATCATCTTCTGCACATCTTCGCTTCCGGAGCCGTTCGTCTTCGCCTTGAAATCGTCATGGCTGTCGTCGGCCGAGGCGGCGAAACCGCGACGCGCGACGCGGGAAAAGGCGCGGAGGTTGGGAGACGCGCCGGTCGACGTCAGAGAGGCCGGCGCGGCTGCGTTCGCGATGGACGCGACAGCGTGCGCGCGCTTGGAAGAAGACGCGACGGCGTAGAGCGCGCGAAGAGCGACTCGTTTGGACTGCGAGCTCATGTCTGTTGTTCGCGACGAGCGACGCGATGTGCGGAGAGGGGCGGCGTCGAGGTTGCTCTTCGGCGAGAGACTACTGAGTTCATTATTCGTAAATTCTATACCCGATGTACTTTAACCAAGACTGTTGCACGCTGGGATCGAAGTTGTCCTTCAAGCGCCATCGCTGACCGTCCTCGGTGGCGAACATGGTGGGCTCCCAAGGGGGAAGCTCGCCCGTCTTCATAGCCTTGTGTAACCTGCGCTGGCCTCGCTCGGCTCTCTTTTTGGCCGCGCTCGCCGTCTTCATGTCCTTCACGAGGAGAGCTTGGAAGAATTCTCCCCAAAGACAATGACTATCCGTAAACCCGTTGAGAGGTTGCGTCACAGCTTTCGTCGGTTGACTCTTTGGCACCGCTGGTTGCCAAAACGGTCCCAAAATCTCCTTCTTTTCCGTCACTAAATCCACCGTCTCGTTTACTCTGCCTCTGAAACGCATCGAGACCTCGTCTTCGCTTACGATCGAACCGTCGACCTTATGCGCGTTACTCTTCCAGCCGGCAGTACCGCGCGGCTTGAAGTTGATGTTAGCTTGCAGCGGAGGTCCCTCACTGACCCTTCTGAGCTTGACTTGTCCCACCGTTTCGGAGTAGCTACCGCTTAGACCGAAAAATCGAATAAATAAGGAAGGGAAATCCAAAACATACTTTTCCCCCGTGTGCAAATTCTCAAACCGCATCTCACCATCGATGACGACTTGCACAGATGTGCCTCTGAACACAGGCTTTGCTTTGACATCCGCCGACAGGTGTATGCCTATCTCTTCGTTCCTTAGATCCCACGTGGTGATGGGCGGGTGATGACACACCTGCTCGGCTAAATAAGAGGTCCTACCACTCTGGATGCGATGAGTCTCACCCAATATCGGATTCAAAGGCTTTTTCATCGCCCCAAAAGTGTACGGAGACTTCACGCCGGCGCTCGAGCCAGACTCCGTTCGAATGGCGGTCATGTCTAGGTAGAGCTTGACGAAGCGTCCTAGACGCACTCCCGGATCGGAGTGCTTCAAATCGCTCCAATCATTTTCGCAAGCTTCGACCACATACACCACGTCTTCCGCCACTTGTATCGTACTAAAGGGGACGAAGAACGACGGCGGTAACTCGATATCCGTCAAGTCCTGACCAACCTTCAAGTGTTTCGTCATTCCCACCAACTCCTGTGTCCCTTGTCCAGTCCGCATGCGCTCGTGCATCTCTCTCTTTTCCGGTGTCATCAAACCTAATCGCTCCAACTCCGCCGCCTCTTCCTCCGCCTGTCTCACCGCTTCCTCGTGTTCGCGCCGAAGCAGGTGTCTCACCTTAGACTTTAATTCCCTGATCGCTCCGGCGACGTGAAATTGGTGTTCATCCTGTTCCCAAACCTTCCCGAGGGTGAAAGGAAAACTCTGACCCGCCTTTAACCCGATATTCTCGCGCGTGAGCTCCTCGCAGTCCTCGTCGTCGCTAGAGTTTAAGTCTTCCCTTGCATCGTACCACATGTCATCATCCAGCGGCTGAAAACGCGCGCGTATCGTCGCGACGTCCAACCGCCGCGCTCCCTTGAAACAACACCAGCACGACATCTTTGTCGCCCGCTCCTCGCGTCGTGATTCACCCCCTCGTTCACCGCGTCGAACGCCTATCGAAGGAGTCTGATTTGATTATCTGCACGGATCGGAGGGTCCCGACCTCCGTCTCCTTTCCCTCACGCGTTCGACCCCACCTCTCGCGCCGAGTCGCACCGAACAGACCTCTTCGCTTTCACCCGCCGGTGAAAGACGCGTTCGCGACGCCGCGCGCGAGAGACTCCGGAGTCTTCGACGACCGAAGGGAGCAACTTGGATCGAGTGGGTACTGTGTGTCGAGTCATGAATCGTCGTATTGAATTGAACACTGTTTCCTCTCCTCGGCGCGAGCCCTAAGGAGGTCGCCGCGCGCGAATTAGTTCGGCGCGAACGCGATTATCGTACGTTCTGATCGTTGATCTGACGTACGTAGATCGTTCGCGTTCGCGCGCGAGCGCGGCGTCGAGTTCGGCGCGGCGAAGCGCGAAGGCGTCCGTCTCGACGAGCGACGGCGCAGTCTCCGGGACTCCCTCCTCCGTCTCCTCCTCGATCTCGATCGCGCCCTCGATGGAGTGCGGGACGACGATGTTCTCCGCCGCGAGCAAATCGGCGATCTCTCGCTCCCTCTTCGCCAGATCTCTCTTCGCGCCGGCGATCCGCGCGTTCGCCTCGCACAGTTCCTCTCGCAGACGCCGTCCCAGACACCGCTCCACCTCGAGATCCCGCGCCACCGCCATCGCGCGCGCGCCATCCCGCGCTAACTGTTCATCCAACTCCCCCAATTCTCGCTCGAGGGCGTCCATCTGCGCCTCCACGCTCGTCACGATCGACGTCTCATTCACCGGCGGTTCGTTTTCCTCGGACGTTCGGCGCTCGACGAGGACGTTCTCACGGTCACCGTCTCTCTCGCTCCCTCGCGTTCCCGCCCTCGCGTCCACCGAACCAACCGCCCCGTTTTTCATCGCTCTCTCCCGCGTCCTCGTCCCTCGTCCCTCGTCCCTCGTCCCTCGCGTCGCGCGCGCGAGAGAGACGACGTAAAGGAAAAGATGTCTCGACCGACTCGATGACGAGGCGTCACCGTCTCGCGCGTCGACTCGCGCGCGCGAACTCTCTCGCGAGATGGTCGATCGCGATCGAGCGCGCGCTCCCGACGCGCGCTCGGCGTCCACGGCGCCGGTGTCGGTGGAGAACGCGCGCGCGATGGGCGACGCCGTGCGCGCCGAGCGCGAATCTCGCCACGTCGTGCGCGACGCGACGGATCGACGGGTCGTCGTCACGAGGAGCGACGTCGACGCCAAGCGCGCGATTCACATCGTTGATTGCGCGCGGTGCGTCGTGGAGATGGACGCCTCGGTGACGTGCGCCAAGGTGTTCGTGGAGCGATGCGTCGAGTGCGTCGTCGTCTCGGCGGGACGCGTGGTGAGCGAACACGCGGAGATTTGGGATTGTGAGGGGTGCGTGGTGACGTTTAAGAGGGGTTTAGGGACGATACAGATTGATCAGTGTCGAGAGGTGCGATTGGAGTACGAGCGTAAGGGGTTCATGGGGGCGGTGGTGTTCGCGACGAGCGTCGGCGTGCGCGTGGCGTTCGCTGACGACGGCGACGGAGGCGAGCGGCGTCGCTTGGATACGGAGGATTTAGCGCCCGGAGATCACAGAGAGATTCCACAGTTCATCGCCCGGTTTGTGAACGACGAGTTGCTCGTCGAGCGATTGATTCGCGGGAAGGATGAGTACCCGACCACCGAGCGAGAGCTTCGCGAGTCGCTCGGAGACGCGCTCGCCCGGGAGCACTTGGACACGGCGCCCGCGCGCGCCGAGTTACGAAAAGATAAGGGGAACGCCGCGTTCAAGGAGGGAAATTACGCGCAAGCCGTGGTGCACTACACGGAAGCGCTCGAGCTCGATCCCTCTCACGTCGTCGCCCTGTGCAATCGAGCGCAGTGCCTATTAAAACTCGGCGAGCACGAAAAAGCCCTCGCCGACGCCGACGCCGCCGTCGATGTCAAATCCGACTACGTCAAGGCACACTTCCGACGCGGTCTCGCCCTCCACGCCCTCAAAAGATTCCAAGAAGCCGTTCGCGCCTTCGAAGACACCCTCAGGATCGATCCCAAAAACATTCAAGCCAAGGACTCGCTCCGCGTCGCCGAATACGCCGCCGGCAGAGCCGCGCGAGAGTCGTAGACTCGCCGTCGCCTTCCAAATCTATTCCTCTTCCCCACCGCATCCATCGTCCCGACGTCGTCCCACGCGACCGTACACTTTTCACCATTCACCATTCACTTTTCACCACACACTCCCTCCCGTTCCCTCCCGTTCCCTCCCGTTCTCTCGCGTCTCTCGCGTCTCTCGCGTTCTCTCGCGTCTCTCTTTATGGATAAGAGCTCGTAAACCCACATGCATTCGTTCCTTCGACGCGCACACCGCGTCGCGTCCCGCGTCTCGCGACCGACCGCACGGTCGTCGTCGTTCCTCTCCCGCGGACGCGTCATGTCCGCCGCCGCGCGCGCCGTCGTCGTCCCGTCGCGGGCCGTCGTCGTCGTCGATCGTCATCGTCGTCATCATCATCATCATCGGCATCATCATCATCGATCGTCCGCGCGCGCGTCTCGCGTCGTCGCCGCGAACGCCGCGAGCGCCTCTTTCGAAGTCGCCGGCGCGCGAATCGCGGGCGTGGGGAAAGCGATCCCGGAAAAGGCGCTGACGAACGATGACCTGAGCGAACTGGTCGATACGAATGATGAGTGGATCGCGGCGAGAACGGGGATACGCGAGCGACGGGTCATCACGGGGGACGAGACGTTGACGACGTTGGGTGCGAAAGCGGCGATGCAGGCGTTGGAACGTGCGAATGTAAAGGCGGAAGATGTGGATTTAATCATCCTCGCCACGTCGAGCCCGGATGATATCTTTGGGAGCGCGTGCACGATTCAAGCGGCGCTGGGGGCGAAGAAGGCGTTGGCGTTCGATCTCACGGCGGCGTGCAGTGGGTTTGTGATTGGATTGGTGAATGGAACGCAATTTATTCGTTCCGGTGGGTATAAAAATGTGCTCGTCATCGGTGGTGATGTGTTGAGTCGATACGTCGATTGGCGTGATCGAGGGACGTGCATTTTATTCGGCGACGGCGCGGGGGCGTGCGTGTTGACGGCGACGACGGCGGACGCGTGTTCGTTGAAAGGGTTCGACATGCATTCGGACGGGACGCAGAATCATCACTTAATAGCGCAGTACGTCGGGGATAAAGGGAAGCCGATGAGCGAGGGGGCGTCGAAGAATGGCTCTTTTTGTAACATTTCCATGAGCGGGCAAGACGTGTTTAAGTTCGCCGTGCGCACGGTGCCGATGACGGTGAATAAGTCTTTGAAAGCGGCGAATATGGCGGCTGAGGATATCGATAAGTTAGTGTTGCATCAAGCGAATCAGCGCATCATAGACAGCGCCGCGCAGCGATTCGGGTTGAGCGAGGACAAGGTAGTTAGTAACATCGCCAAGTACGGAAACACCTCGGCGGGTTCCGTGCCAATCGCGCTGTGCGAAGCCGTCGAGACGGGGGCGGTGAAGGAGGGCGACGTCCTCGCCTTCGCGGGATTCGGCGCCGGACTCACGTGGGCGAGCGCAATCTGGAAGTTTTAAACGAGCACGGCGTCGGATTGACGCGTTAGAAGATGTGACATCATCAGACACACTTTCACTTTTTCGCTTTTTCTGTCCCGAGCGCTCGAGCGCGACATCAATCGGTGCCCCAGACGTCGACGTTCACGCGCGCGCGCGTTCGTTCGCGCGACGGGCGAACGGCGATGGCGTCTCAAAACGTGTCCACCCTCATCACGAACGCGCCCGTGGGCGTGGACGTGCGCGCCTTTGCGCGCGACGCCCTGACGTTTACCTCGAGCGCCCATCCCAGCCCTGGGGAACATCACGCGACGAGGGCGTGCGTGTACGCGACGGAGACGGAAGATGACGGGTGTGAGGTGATCGTGGCGTCGGGAAGTGAGATGTACGGGATCTCGATCGATCTCAGGGACGAAGACGTCGAGCGTGGGAAGTCGAACGTGTTGAGACCGACGCGGGCGAGAGGGGAGACGACGGCGTCGGCGAGTCGGTTTTTGGATTCGTTCTCCACGGGGAGAGAGATTCAGTCGATATCGCTGAGTGCAAACGCTGGAAAATTACTCGCGGTGGATAATTTCGGGGTCGTGGACGTGATGACGCGAGATGTGGGAGCGGGAACGGGGTTTACGTCGCGCGCGGGCGGAGTCTCGAGCGTGGGCGCGAGCGACGTCTCGGGCGTGGGCGGGTGGTGCGGCGCCGTCATGGACGCGGAGGAGAAGAAAATGTACGTCGCCAAGAGTTCCAGTCAAGCAGTCGACGTGTACGACGGCGATAGACGGGTGCGACGTATTCGCACGCTCTTGACGCCGAGCGATTTATCCGTCGCCGTGGGCGGAAAAGGCGAGAGCGTGTTCGCCGTCGTCGAGGGACATCAGCTCGCGGTCTACGACGATAGGATCGCCGAAAAGGGAGGGTGCACGAATCGAATATCTTTAGGCTACAACAAACCTCTCTTCGCCGTGTCCACATCACAATCTCCGGGATTAGAGTTTTTAGTCGCGTGCGGCGGCGCCGAGCGAGTCGTGCACATACTCGACATTCGTAAATGGGGCGCCATGCATCGCTGGAGGAACGCCACGAAGTTTGACATCACGCAACTCGAACTCAGTTCGTCGAGTCCAGGATTCGCATACGTCGCCGGTCTCGATTACGAGTGCATGTGCGGCAACTGGGTGACTCATAAAACCGACGGCGGATTTTCCTTTCGAGCCGACTCGCGTTGGATGGGTCTCCACTCGTGCAAGACCACATCCGGCGACGGCGACATACTCGCCGGTTGGTCCGAGAGCGGTCACGTCTACGCCTTGCGCACGACTCCTAGAAATACATAGCGGTTCTAATACGACTCTGTAGCTTCGCCGTCGCTTTGTCGGTTACGCCGCACACCGCGGCGCCATGGAAGCGGCGGAGAGAGCGCCCGCGCTCCCCGAGCCCGACGTCTGCGCCGTCTGTCTCACGCATCCGTCGGAGAGAGCGGCGCTGGATTCGTGCGCCCACGTCTTTTGCGTCCCGTGTCTCTCGCGATGGGCAAAGATCGAGACAAAGTGTCCGCTCTGCAAGTCGCGTTTCACGACGATGACGCCGACGTCGGCGACCGGGGCACAGATCGGGGACGCGGTCTCGTTCCGAGAGACGAATCAGGGAGACAAGACGGAGGCGGACGACGACGACGACGACGCGAGCTCTTCCGAGGACGAGGCCGAGCGGTACTTTTGCGACGTGTGCCGCCGCGGCGACGACGAAGAGTGCTTGTTGCTCTGCGACGCGTGCGACGTGGGATCGCACACGTATTGCGTCGGACTCGAGCGCGTGCCGAACGGTAGATGGTACTGCGAACTGTGTAGAGGTGAGAGTCGTTTCGTTAGGACGCATGAGGCGCCGATGTCGAGCTCGAGAAGAAGACGACGCGAGAGTCGTTCGCGAGCTCGAGACATTTTATTGCACATCGACGGAGGACGCGAAGCCGTGCGGATGAGAGAGCGAAGGATGGAGCGCGAACGGCGCGCCGGTAGGGAAAGAAGGAGAGGTCACGTGCGTCGTCGCGGTGGTGGAGGAGAACGGACCGCGATGCGCAGTCGAAGCGGTGGCGGAGACGACGAGCGCGTGCGACAGATTTCTCGCGTGCACGAGCTTCGAGAAGCTTGGTCTCGCTTACAGAGCGGTCAGATGGAATTTCCAGGATGGAGTCGAGAATCTGCGCCACACGAACGACCGAGGATCACGGTACCCTCGGCTCCTCGCCCGATGGCTGTGCCAGAGCCGGAACGGCCGAAGGGCGTCGTGGACATGGCGTGGGACACTCTTCAACAAGCGATGGCAAGCGAAGAGAAAAAATCCAAAAAGCGAGCGTGCAAAGAGCCGCTCGACACGGATGCGGTTAGACCGAGCACTTCATCTCTCAGAAAAATCCCGAAACGGCCGAGCGTGCAGAGTGAGCGTCCGGGATGGAGCATGTCCGCCTCGGCGTGGGCACCGAGACAGAACGCGCAAGTTGTGCCTCACGCGGACACACCCTCAAGGACTCCCGTCGTCGCTCGACCGCGCTCTCCGGTGAAACCAGTTTCAAACTCAGCCACCAAATTCGCCGCTGCTGAGCGCGTAAAGTCCATCTTACGGCCCATGTGGGCCGCCGGCGACATCGCGAGCAAAGAGCAGTACAAGGACATCGCCCGTCGCGCGACGAGTGAAGTCCTCGCCCTCAACACCACGGATGCAACCGTCGTAGCTAATATAGTCAATCGCTTGCGCGGTGATACGTAAAGTTTTAGAAATAGAGTTGTGGCGCCACGATGGTGCCGACCTCAACCTGGACGCGTCGTCCGACGAGAGCGCGCGCTTTCGCTAGTAGAGTAATAATTAGATTCGCGTCACTAAACGACGCCGCCGCGCGCGATCGGCGATTCGACCGTCGCGATGGAGGATCAGGTGAGAATCTCTCGTCGTCTCTCTCTCGGCGCGCTCGTCGCCCGCTCGCGTGGCGCCCGTATTTCACCCGAGCTCGTTCGCACGTAACTGACCACGTCGCGCTCATTCTCCCAGATGCGCCTCATCGCGCCGATCCTCAAGCGCGCGTCGGAGCTCGACAAGGGGAAACCGAAAGTAGCGTATTACTGTCGGATGCACGCGGTTCGAGAGGGATTGAAGATGGAGCGTCGACCGCAGGAGGTGAACGAGGCTCTGAGCGATGCCATGGAGAAGTTGGAATGCGCGAAACCGTCGCTTCAGCTCGATGAAGAGCACGACGAACTCGAGTGCGAATCTTTTGCGTTGCAAATATTCGCGAAAGCCGATCGGGCCGATCGAGCGGGTCAACGAGGCCTGAATACGGCGAAGATGTTTTACGCTTCCAGCATCTTCTTCAACGTGTTGAGACAGTTTGACGAGGGAAAGTTGGACGCAGACATTGAAAATAAGCAACGATACGCAGAGTGGCGCGCCGCGGAGATCATGAAAGCGGAGCGTCAGGGAGCCACGGCGAGTCCACCGCCGGATGACGACGTGAAGGAGCGACGTGAGGAGGTTGACGCGGTCGTGTCGTCGTCGTCGGAACCGGCGGCGTCACCGTCGTACGCGCCTCCACCTCCGCCTCCACCTCCGCACGTCGCTTCCCCAGAAGCTCGCATTCCGATGTCGCATCACGAATCCACAAGACGTGCGAGTCCAGTAGCTAGTCATACCTTGTACGGCAAGGCGCCTCCGGGTGTCTCGCCGACGCCCATCGACATCGGGAGCATAGCGGACGCACAGAGGCACGCAAAAAATGCGGTAAGCGCTTTAGGTTTCGACGATGTGCACACTGCAGTCGAGGCACTCGAGCGAGCGTTAAAAATCTTAGGACCTCTTTCGAAAAAGTAGCGAAAAATGACGGCGCAATTTGATTAAAATGAAACCTGTCGTTTACTTGAAAACAGCCTGGTCGCCGAGTTCTTGTCCTGCGAGACCCTCCTTGCTCACCTTGATGAAAAAGTCCTTGAGAGTGTCGGTACCGTAGCTCGGCGTCGCCTCGGCGTCGTACTCGCCATCTTCGTTCATCACCAACATGGACTCGGCGGCGTAGTATCGGCCAATCTTACCGAACTCAGCTGCGTCCTTCATGTTGCTGAAGAAGCCGGCGAAAACGTCGAGCACCTTGATGACGACGTCCATGATTTCGATCGGCACCTTGACGAATTTCGGCTCCATGTCGAGGATTTCGAAGAGCATGGTGCCTTGCTGAAGAGCAGACAAAGCCTCGCCCGGGCCGCCGATGGGAAGCACCTTGTTCAACAACTCCGGCTCGCGAATGGTGTCAGCCATATACTTGGCCAAATCGCTCTCAGAAATCGGCTTGCAGGACGCCAATTGTCCGTCACCGAACATAACGTACGGTCCACCCTTTTGCACAACCTCAACCTGACCCGCAAGCGACTTGAAGAACGCCGTCGGGCGCACGATGGAGTACGAGATGTCGTCCGCCTCTTGCAACTCAGCCTCAAACTTGAGCTTCGCCTGTTGGAACGTCAGCGTCGGCTTTTGCACGCAGATGGCGCTCAACAACACGAAATGCTTCGCATCACGCTCCCGAGCGACGTCGAGCACGTTCTTCGTCGCCCGATAATCAATGTCCCACGAGTCCTTCACGCCGCCGGTGCGACTCGCCAGGCACGACACCACGACGTCGTAAGAATCGCTTCCGAACGCATCGTTCGCCACGGACTCCTTATCACCAACGTCACCGAACTTCACGGTGGCGTCCTTAAACAGCGCCTTCGCGTCGTTCGCGCTCGTCTTTCCACCGATACCGCTCTTCTCTCTCGTGAACGCCGTCACGTCGTACCCTCTCGCGCACAGCTCGCGCGTCACGAACTTCCCGATGTACCCGGTCGCGCCGACGACGAGCACCTTGACCTCTTCGTTCGGTTTACCCGCGAGATCCACCGCCGATCCCGCGCGCGTCGGCGTCGTCGCCCGTCTCGCGCCCGCTCTCGTCGCCCGCGTCGATCGCGTCCTCCATCCTCGCGTCGCCATCGCGTCGCTCCCACGCATCGCCCATCGCGCGCTCGCGCTCGCGCTCATGTCGTCCGAGAATAGACACGCGTCCGTCGACCCCCGCGCTCGTCTCGCTCGCCCGCTCTCGCGCGCGCGTCTCGCGCCCGGCCCATCCGTCGTCAGCCATCATCATCATCATTATCCATTCATTCCATGGATGGATCGCTTTTTGTACGTGTTAATATGGGCTTTCTCGACCGACGGTTGTCCTCGCGCGCGCGCGCGCGCGCGTCGACACACGCGCGCGCGGAGACGATCGTCGCGCGGCGGTGACGCGCGAGCGAGACGACGGGAATTCCCGTCGTCTCGCTCGCGCGCGCGTCGTTCGATGAAGCTTCGAAGCGGGTCGACGAGCGGCGAGACGGTGCGCGAGCGCGCGCTCGAGACGGCGCGGCGGCGGCGGGTCGCGCGCGACGCGCGCGCGGAGGCGAGCGCGCTCGAGACGGCGCTCGAGACGTCGGGCGCGTGACTTTTCGACGAACGGAGCGGCGTGACTGACGACGGTGATGGACGCGCGCGACGACGCAGGAGGAGATGAGACTTCGTTCGGGACACGTGGTGGGGGTGTCGGGGCCGGCGAGCGCGGCGCCGAGGAGCGCGGCGGAGGCGCGAGCCATGCTCATGGGAGGCGGTGCGGTGACGGTCGTGCCGGAGGAACACTGGCCGACGTTTCGACGAGGGGTGAAGGCGGTGTTCGATCGATGGACGGCGATACAGTTGGCGGTGGTGAACGCGTGGGGCGGCGCCGAGTCGGAGCGAAAAGTAAACGAGACGGAGGAAGAAATCGCGGCTTGGTTCGCGTCGAGAAAGAGAAAGGATGAGTTGGAGTTGGAAGATTTATTGATTGAAATATTGGGTGATGATTTTAACGTGTCGTGCGAGGATGGGTCGCCTCGTGAGGTGGCGAAGGCGTTGTGGGCGATGCACGAACAGTGCGCGGAGGGAACGTACGACTTCGTGGCTCAGATCGAATCGACGCCGTTACCGCGAGAAGCGATCGAACGGAGTAAGCTGATCGAAGAGGATAGACGCTGGACCATGAACGGTGGAGGAGACATGGACACGGGAGATAGCTCGAGCGACGGGGAAGACGACAACATGGAAGAGGTTGACGCCGACGGTTTGGCGGATCAACTCGGAGGCGCTTTCGGCGTTCGAGACGAGGGCGATGATACCGCCGATGTGTCCGCGCGCAGAGGGAAGAATGAGCCCGACGATGACGGTTGGTGCACGGTGCCTTCGCGACGATGATTTATGTGTAATGAAACGACGCATTCATACTCGTATTGAACAAAGTTTGTGAAATTCTCTTTATATCGGTTCCTCCGTGATGGACAAGATTTCTTCCTCGACAACCTTCGTCTCGACGTAGTCCTTCTTCGGAGCTTGGTCGCCGAGAAGTTCCTCGAGGGTAGACTTGTAAATGGGGGTGTCGCGGACAGCCTTCTTGGACTCGATCCACGCCTTCCATTTCTCCTCGGATTTCTTCTTCTCGCTCGCAACGTTCGAATCGGCCTCGTTTCTGATCTTCTCGTCGAGCTCTTCGAAACGCTTACTGTACTTCTTGATGTTCTTCTCAATTTCAGCTTCTTGCTCGGCGGAGAGAAGACTCTTTCCGCGAGGACGCCACAAGAATTGGAAGAAGCGATCCTTGCCGTACTTGTACAAGAGCTTGCCGTTGAAGGTCCACATGTGGTATCCATTCTCCATTTGGTGAACACTCGTCACTGCGGTGGTGACAAATCGACCAGTGGGATCCCATTCCACGTCGGTAGCCATGAAGTGCTCGACAGTGGCCATGGTGTCCATGTTGTCGACGTCGTAGAACTCAAACTGACCGTTCATCGTCTTCAAACCGGCGAGGATGATGATGCGGCCGTTCGGACTCCAATACAAGTGGTTGGCCGTCTTGTTCTTAATCGTACCAATGAGTGTGCAGTTGTTCTTACCTTGTTTGTCCTTCATGCTGTAGAAGGAGACATCCGGGCGCGCACCGTCGCCGTGGATGACGGCAAAGCGGTGACCCTTCGGTTCCCACGCAAACGCCACAATCTTCTCAGCCTTGTTGGCGAGTTCAAGCACTTCCATCGGACAGTTCGGCTCACGCAAGCGGAAGAGCTCGAATCCACTGTACGTGCTCTTTTTGGATTTCGTCGTGCGCAAAATCTTCGCAGCAAAGTAATCCCCGCTAGACTGCCAGTACATGTTCACACCCACGACATTGAACAAGTTCTTAGAGCGAACTTCCTTCTTGGACGGAAGGCCGATCAACGACACGCGCGCGGGCTGGTTACCACCGCCTTGCTCCGGCTGGAAGGCGGCGAGAATGGGATCGGCGGGAGACCAGCAGAAATCAACAACACCTTCAAGCTTGATGGACTTCTTGTCGACGAGCGTCATCTCCGGCGCTTCGTACACAGAGATCACGCCGGTACCCATCTTCGCAAAGAAGGCACCGGAATCATCTTTGGATTGACCAGACCATTTAAACACAGGCCAAGTGAATCCCTGTTGGCCTTGACCTACGAAATCACTAATGGGTCCCATAAATTGACGCAACTTGCCACCCGAGCGGGTGTCGAAAAAGTTGATAACAACAGTCGTCATCTCGCCAGCCTTGGTGGGTTCGTGCGTCGAACCAGTGGCAAGGAAACGTTCACACGGCGAGAACTCAATAAACTGCACACCATTGTGTCCAAACTTAGCGATACGACCGAACGAGTCACCGCCCCAAAGCGCCACACCTTGTCTGTGCACGGTGGCCAAGAAGCTCCCCTTTGGCGACCACTGCACGTACGACTCCGTCCAGTGCGTGCGAGTGTAGACATCTTCGCCCTTTTTCGTCTGCGGATCGTTCCAGAAGATCTGCGTTTCATCACCAAATCTGCACACAAACTGATCCCGTCCGCGTTGATCCATCATCCAGGCTTGCGTGTTTTCCCGTCTCGCGAACGCTTTGGGCGGCGGCGCGCTGTATTCATCCGGCACCTTTTGGTACTTTTCAAAGTCGTCAAACTTGCACACCTTGAAGATGTGCGACTTATCGAGTTTGTACCCATTCGTTTGTTCCACCGCACTCTGCGCTTGCTGTTCCGTCGCAAACTCGATAAACGCGTACCCGAGCGACGTCTTCGTCGCCTCGTCTTGCGGCATGAGCAAGCCGCCCTCGCGCACCTCTCCGATTTGACTAAAAATCTTCGTCAACACGTTCAACAGCTTGGCAAACTTGGCCTCGGGAATCTGCGGCAAATTATCCACCACGATCACGCTCGCGAATCCGCTCTCTTCCTTGACGTCGTCCAACTCCACCTCCACCGGCTGATCCAAACCCGCGCGCGCGATCTCCTCCGCCGGGAGTTCGATCGACTCCGGATCCACCTTACTCCAATCGACGAATCCATCCTGCATCGACGCGACGCGCGCGTTCGTCAGTCATCCTCCCTCTCCCACGCATCATCGCGCTCGCCCTCCCGCGTCGTTCCCTCGACCCGCCGCCCATGCGTCTCGACCCATCGCCGCGCGCGCGCGCGGTCCCGTCCCTCGCGCGCATCGCACGTTTCGATCGGACGACGCGCACCTGTTGACGAGGAAACTCGCTCGGAATGGCGTCCATGCGCTCTCTCTCGCGCTCTCTCTCGCGCGCCGAGTCTCTCGTCGTCTCCACGCGCGTCGCACTGCCGCGCGCTTGGGGTTTTCATCACCCATGGACGGCGTCCCGGGACGTGTCGGCATTCGTGTGGGCAAACAGTGATGGCATCGTGACCACCCGCTCGGTGGGTCCCGACTCGTCACGAGTCCATGCGTCCGCGCGCAAATCGGCGGGGCGTTCGATCGGTCGTCGTCGCGGGACGCCATATGGACGGCGACGCGGTATGGGACGCGCGGACGGCCTCGTGACGTACCTCAACGATGCGTGGACGCCCTACCACGCCGTGTTCGCGACGTGCGAGGCGCTCCGCGCGCGAGGGTACGAGGAACTGGACGAGCGCGACGCGTGGTCGTTGCGGCGAGGTGGAAAGTATTTTTACACGCGCAACGCGTCGGCGTGCGTCGCGTTCGCGGTCGGCGGTGGGTACGAGGCCGGGGATGGATTCGTCATCGTCGGTGCGCACACGGATTCGCCGTGTCCCAAGCTGAAACCGAACACGAGGGTGGACGGGGGGGGCGACGTGCGGATTCGCGTGCAACCGTACGGCGGCGGACTCTGGCACACGTGGTTCGATAGAGATTTGGGCATCGCGGGACGAGTGGTGGTGAAATCGTCGAAGACGAATGAGGTGTTTCATCGGTTGGTGAAGATCGATCGAGCGGTGTGTCGAATTCCGACGCTCGCGATTCACTTGGATCGAGGCGTGAATAGCGAGGGGATGAAGGTGAATTTTCAACAGCACATGGCGCCGATTTTGGCGACTCGATCGAAGGCTGAGGGAGGCGAAGAGACGAAGGAAAAGAAAACGGAGGACGATCGAGGCGAGGAGTCGAGCAGGCATCACCCGTTGCTATTGAAACTGATCGCGGATGAGATTGGATGCGCGCCGGGCGACATTGTCGATTTCGATTTGCAACTGTGCGACACGCAACCGAGCGCGATCGGTGGCGCGCAGAGAGAGTTCGTGTACAGCGGACGATTGGATAATTTGGTCAGTTGTTACACATCGCTTCACGCGTTGTTGAACGCGTCGACGGACGAGGCTCTGGAGAAGGCTTCGGGCGTTCGAATGATCATGCACTTTGACCACGAAGAGGTGGGCAGCGAGTCATCGAGCGGCGCGGCGGGCGCGATGACGACGGACGCGATCAAGCGCATCGCCGCCGCGTTGAACCCAGAGGCGGTGGAGGGTTTGGACGAGCGCACGCGAAGGGCATCCTTTTGCGTGAGCTCGGACATGGCGCACGCCTTGCATCCAAACTACGCCGACAGACACGAACCCGCCCACGCGCCGAAGATGCACGGAGGTTTGGTCATCAAACACAACGCGAATCAGCGATACGCGACCGATGCGGTGACCGCGTTCATGTTCCGCGAGCTCGGCGAGCGCGCGGGCGTGCCCGTGCAAGAGTTTGTCGTTCGAAGCGACACCGGATGCGGTTCCACCATCGGACCCATCTTCTCCACGCGCACCGGCATCCGAACGGTGGACGTCGGCGCCGCGCAGCTCTCCATGCACTCCATTCGCGAGGTGTGCGGCGCGGATGACATCGATCACGCCGTGACCCATCTCACCGCGCTCTTCCTTCACTTCATCGACCTCGATCGGACCCTCATCGTGGACGGCGCCATCGGCGCGCTCTGTCGTCGATGCGACGTCTTCGAATCGGCGTCTCAAATGTCCCTCGACGCGTCCGTCCCGGACGCCGACGACGCTCGCACGTACGCCACGTAACGACGCGGACGACGTTGCAAATCACATAACTCATCAAATCACTCGCTCTCTCGCCCTCTCCCCCGCGACATCCGATCGATCTCGTCGAAAAGCGCGTCGCCGCCCGTCGCCGCCGATTTGAAAAAACAACAGACCGAGAGAAACCGAGCACCCGCGTCGCACACCTCGACGCACGCGTCGTGCGCGCGGAGACGCCGCGCGCGAGCGACCATGGTGAGCGCGGATGCCGCGCGCACGCTCAACGTGCTCGCTGAGCAGCGTAAAGCCATCACCGCGGCGCGACGCGACGGCGATCACACGCGAGCGCTCGAGCTGTTGATTCAGCAGCGCGATTTATTACTTCCGGAAGCGGCGAAATCCAAGGCGGACGAGGCGTTGATCGCGCCCATCCTGGGACAGATCGAGCGTCACATGCGCGCGGTGCGAGATGAGATGCACGGCGGCGGAGGCGGACGCGCGGGAGGGGGAGAAGGCGCGGAGGCGCGGTCGGGGGGGACGGGTGGCGCGGCGACCGATTCGACGACGTCCAAGGGAGACGAGGGCGCGAAGACGATAGTGGGCGGGAAAGGGGGCGGAGCGAAGAGAGAGGTGAAAGTGGACGTCGTGGCGGTGGATCAAGCGTTGGCGAAACGGACGAAACACGATTGGGGAGCGCCGCCCGCGGCGTTGGACCCGGACGGGGCCGAGGACGACTTTGAAATTTTGGACGACGTAGACTTGAATGGATGCTTGGAGCAAGACGTCGGGTACGGAGGCGCGAAGAACGCAGTCGTCAAGCTGAAACCGTTCGAACCGCCGACTCGTAAAAGTCCGGGGGCGAAGCGTGGAAGGAAAAAGAAGGCGGGCGAACCCAAGCAGAGGTGGTCCGGAGAGGGCGAGCGAGACGTCGCGAATAAACCACCGACGAGGTTCATGAGCGCTGGTGAACGATTAGATTTGGAGAACGCGGCGAAGGGGTTACCACCGGCGCACACGCAGTATCGCGCAGCGAAGGAGACGAACGGTGCGACTCGAACGTATGGGCGGGGCCGCGGCGGTACCGGTTTCGTACCTCCTTACGGCGGTAGCGGTAACGGCCAGCGAGTGAAGCCCAACCAGGGCGGAAACGACGACGAAGAGGGACCACCGTTCAGTGAACCGGTGATGCAAAAGCTCTCCCCCAACGGTGAGCCCATCGCGGAGGATATTCTCAAACTCGATCGAGAAATCGTCGAACGAGTGGTGAGCGAAATCTTGGACAAACACGAGTCGGTTGATTGGGACAGTATCGCGGGACTAGAACATCCGAAAGCGGCCGTGCAGGAACTCGCCGTCTGGCCGATGATGAATCCAGAGTTGTTCGTCGGAGCTCGCGCCGTTCCGAAGGGTTTACTCTTGTTTGGTCCACCCGGGACAGGCAAGACGCTCATCGGTCGTGCCGTGGCCAGTCAATGCGGAGCCACGTTCTTCTCGATTTCTGCATCCAGTTTGACGAGCAAGTGGATTGGTGAAGGTGAAAAAATGGTCAGAGCACTCTTTGCCGTCGCTCGCCACCTTTCGCCCGCTGTTATTTTTGTTGACGAGATCGATTCGTTGCTCTCGGCGAGAAAATCAGATGGCGAGCACGAAAGCTCTCGGAGAATGAAAACTGAGTTTTTGGTTCAAATGGACGGGCTCGGTGGTGGTGAAAACGATCGTTTACTTCTCATTGGAGCGACCAACAGACCGCAAGAGCTCGACGACGGTGCGCGACGACGGATGCCGAAACAGCTCTACATTCCTCTTCCGTGCGCGGCGGCGCGAAGAGATATGGTTTTACGCACCCTCAGCGCCGGTAAAGGCGTCGCACACAATCTCAGCGAAAGCGACTTGGATACCTTGTGTGAGAAAACCGATGGATACTCGGGATCTGACATGAAACATCTCATTCAAGAGGCTGCGAGAGCGCCCGTGCGTGAGACGTTTCAGAAGACAAAGGACATGCCTGGTCCAGTCTCGCCGAGCTCTCTCAGACCCATCGTTCTGGCGGATATCCGACGAGCGGCAAAGCAAGTTCGTCCATCAGTCACCAGAGCTGACGTCGAATTCCATGAAGAGTGGAATAGAAACCACGGCGCGCTAACCGCAAACGCGGATTGCGACGACGATGACGACGCGTGGTGATGGAATCATTCTGCTGCGCGTTTGATTACAGTGACGTCTCGAGAGACCGAGGACATCTGTAGCTACTTCTAATTGATATGTAAAGTACATTATTCGTATTTAGGAACCGCGTTAATCGCTTGCAGGATGCGCACAACCAAGTTGAGCGACGCCAGATCATTTTCCGCGTCCACGTACTCGGGAGGAACAGCCTTTGGCGACTTTGCGAATTCGAAAGCCGCCAAGAAGTCCTCCCCGGTCGCAGATTCAGGCACCGGGAAGTGCGACGCGATGACGCGCTTAGCATTCCATTGACTCACTTTTTGAGCCCACTCCGCAACCTCTTTGCGATAAAACTGAAACACGACGTTGAACACGATTGGCGAGACCACAAACTTTCCAGCCAATCCGCGGAAACTAGATTCCGGATTCAAGATGTTCTTCGCGTCGGGCGCGATAAATAATGAAAAAAGGGCCATGCGTTTCCATCCATTCGTGATGCGCTCGTCGCGCTGATTCGCTGGAATGTTTGGCGAGGTGATATTGCGTCCGCCGCGGTAGTTGCCGAGCTTGAGTAATCGAATCGTGAAACACTCGTCGCTTCCTAAATCCTCTAAATCGTCCTCCGGGATGATTCCCGGGGCAGTCTCGCCCACGTACACCGCGGCATCGGTGACTAAAATAGATTCGGTATCCTTGTGGTAGAACGCGGCTTCCGAGTACGTATAATTATGCCAAAACAGTGGCGGGAGAAACAGCAACTCTGTCTCGATTTCGTCGCTCCACGGAGGCGGCTTGGAAGGATCTCCGAGCGTTCCTTTGGGAAACAACCCCAAGAACGCGTTCGGGAGCGGCAGAGGAAAACTAAATTGTCCCGGCACGATCCACAACTCGCACTTTGGAAACTTTCGCGTGAACGCCGGCGCGAAAATCTTGTGTTCGTACTGTGTCGTCGACAGGCACGCGTGCTTCACTTCCCCGCCGATCTCTTTGAGAAGCTCCACGCACTCCTCCGTGGGCGCGATGGGATCGTGCACCCACAGCGACCCATCGCGCAGTTTAATCACAGTCATGCGCACGTTCGTCGACACGCCGAGCCCGAAACCGATCCCTTGCTCCTGCTCGAACGCCCACACCTGTCCCGGCACCAGCTCCGTCCTCGTCGTCCTCCGACTCAACAACGGCACGAGCGGGAACGGAAACCCGGTAAAATTCACGTATCGTCGCTTCTTTGCCTCCTCCACCTCCACCTGCACCCTCGCGTCGTCATCATCACCACTCGCCTTCGTCCCGCCTCGCGCGCGCCTCGCGCGCCGCGACGCCGACGGACGTCCGCGCACCGTCACCGTCCACGGCACCGTCCGCGGCACCGTCACCGTCACCATCGCCACCGACTCTCTCCGACTCTCCGCGAACGACAATGGCGACGGCCCATCGATCCATGGGTCCGACCGACCGACCGCGTCGATCGACGATCGTCTTCGCATCGCATCGCGCATCGATGAATCGAAACAAATCCCCCTCGAACGCGGACGTTTTTCCGTGCACGTCTGCCGATAAAAAAACTTTTATACCAAAGATTCGTTCCATGATACATACAATCATTCTTGTAAGTCTATGTATGTATGTGCGTATACGTGAAAAGCGACAGGCGCGCGCGCGCCTCTCGATCGAATCGATCGATCGAAACGAGCGCCGCAGACGCGGACGCGGCGCTCGAGAGAGACGATGACGTACGCGACGACGACGCCGATGACGCCGATGACGCGCGCGACGCTCGCGAGCGGCGCGGCGGTGACGCGCCGATCGGTGCGCGCGCCGGCGCGACGCGGGGCGGCGCCGCGCGTCGCGCGCGCGTCCGTCGCGTCGCGCGCGGTGCGAGCGACGACGACGACGACGACGACGACGATGCGCGCGCAAAAGATGAACCAAAAAAGTCGGCGGTCGTCCGTGACGACTCGCGCGGCGGCGACGAGGTACGAACGCGCGCGCGCGACCGTTTTCGCATCCATTCCGATTCCACGAGGATTGGATAAAAAGGAGGGAGTGAAAGATTATGCTCGACGACGACGCGACGCTCGATGACGCGAACGCGACGGATGAGGGACGAAGAGGGCGCGCGCGGAGGACGCACAGATATTTTCCTCTCGCGCGTCTCCCTCTTCGCGCGTCCATCGCGCGCGCGCGCTCGCGGACGAACGTTGGGCGCGGTCGCCGACCGACCCGATCGATCGCCCCGCGCTCCACGTGGACCTCCCTAGGTTTTCATTGGCTCTCGCGCGCGCGCGCCGACGAGGCGAGGGAGGCGACGAGACGTCGATGGATGGATGGCGTGCGGTGAGGGGTGGGGGAATGCGTACCGGTGGTGAATGCGCGCGCGACGACGCGTGAGTTTGGAGACTGACGATTGTTTATCGCGTGCGAATCTTTGCTCGGCGCAGCGGTCCGTTGAGCGAGCTCAAGGAAAAGTATCCGCAACTCGAGACGGTGTTTTACTTTGCGGCGTGGTACTTTTTGAACGTGCAGTTTAACATCGTGAACAAGACGATTTACAACTACTTCCCGTACCCGTGGTTCGTCTCTTGCGTGCACTTGATCGTGGGTTTGTTCATTATGGGTTTCTTCTGGGGCAGCAAGTTGGTTGAGTACGAACAACCTGATAAAGAGTTTTTGAAGGCGTTGTCCTTGCCGGCGTTTTTGCACGCGTTCGGTCACTGCTTGACGAACGTTTCTTTCGCCGCCGTCGCCGTGTCCTTCACGCACACCGTGAAGACGCTCGAGCCGGTCTTCACCTCCATCGGTTCCTACTTGGTCGCCGGTACCGTGTACCCGCTTCCGGTGTACCTCTCCTTGCTCCCGGTGATCGTCGGCGTCGCCATCGCCTCGGCGACGGAACTCTCCTTCACCTGGTTGGGTTTCTTGACGGCGATGAGCTCCAACATCGCCTTCTCCGCGCGCGCCATCTTCAGCAAGAAGCTCATGAGCAAAATGAGTCCGCTCAACCTCTACAACTGGGTCACCATCGTGGCTTTGATGTTCTGCTTGCCGTTCGCCATCTACTTTGAAGGCCCGACGCTCGCCGCCGGCATTCAACAAGCCATCGCTGTCAAGGGCAAGACTGAATTCTTGATGGCCCTCGCTTCGGTCGGTTTCTACTACCATATGTACAACCAAGTCGCGTACCAAGCCCTCGGCAAGGTCGCTCCGGTGACCCACGCCGTCGGTAACGTCGGTAAGCGCATCTTCGTCATCGGCTTCAGCATCCTCGCCTTCGGTAACAAGATCTCGACGCAGACGCTCATCGGTTCCGCCATCGCCATCGTCGGTGCGGGCTTGTACGGCGTCATCAAGGGTAAGTATGCCGATGAGTCTAAGAAGTAAACAGAGGCGTCGTTCATTCAATGTAATGTGTGAGTATTTTATCTTCCAATTTTCCCGCTCAACGCGAAGCGAGGCCGACGACTCGGTACGGTTACAGAAGTGCTAAAATTCAAATTAAAAATTTCTCGAGCTCACGCCCCGCTCGCGGCGCTGCCCTTCGCGTCGGCGCCCTCTACGAATTTACCCGTGAATTGATACGACTCGCTCGGGTACTCTCTGTTCGCCTCCTGAATCAAATCGTACAAAACCTTCAAGCACCACTGTCTGTTGTGCTCGCGATTTTCGTTTCGACGGCAGACGATGCGCAAGACGTCTTGCTTGGGATTATATCTCTTATCCACCAACAGCTTGACGTACTCGATCGCTTCGTCGCTCAGACCCGTAATGCGTTGTAATTCGCTCAGTTTCACCTCGACCGACACTTTCCAGTTGAGAGGATGCTCTTGCACGTCGCCCGGTTCCATGACGAATTCGCTCGTCCACGTCAACACGGCGTCGGGGTCTTCTTCGATTTCAAAGTTTCCACCCGGAACGACGTCCCCGTACTTCTCTCGCAACTTCTCCCCTTGTTCCATGGTCTTGATCAACTTATCCGCCAACGCCTCCACCTCGGCGTAACTCTCCTCCAGACTCGCCTCCACCCACTCTCTCATGTTGTACAAGTCTCGAATGTCGTTTCTCGTCGGATACGAATCAATCTCCGTCAAAAACCCATCGTACGACCCCTTATCGCGTCTCGTCGGTCGACGTTGATTCTTTACCCCGAACACCCACCCCTTGTCGCCCCCCTCCGTCTCCACCGCCGACTCGGTTGACGAATCGTCGCGTTCCGCGTCTTCGCCGCCGTCCTCGCGCGCGCCGTCCTCGCCGTCCTCGCCCTCACCGTCCGATCCCGACGTCGACGCGAACGTCCTCGCGCCTCCGACGTCGTTCCACAACGCGCACCACGCATCCATACCCCGCCCACGCGTCGTTTGCCCTCGCGCGAACGCGCTCGCGCGTCCCATCGTCGACGCGCTCGAGCCGGCGGCGATCGCGCGCGCGCGCTGATGCGTCCCCACCGCGCGCGCCGCGTCCGACGACGACGCCGACGCGCGGTGCGACGTCTCCGACACCGCGCGCGCGATCGCTCGACCCGCGCGGGCGCTTCGGGGCGCCACCGCGGACGACATGAGGACGCGGGCGAATGAGGGAGGGACGAGGGCGACGCCGCCCTCGAGGTCGCGTCGACGCGAGACAGAGGCGAGACGGATGGACGGTCGTGCGGTGAGGCGAACGCGGGCGCGGGTGGGAATGTGCGCGCGCGTGAGATGAAGGTGACAATGACGCGCGGACGTTGGATGGTCTAGGCGACGCCGCCGAGGAGATTGCGCGCGGCGGCGGCGCGGGCGGCGAGACGCTTGCGCGCGGCTTTGTCGCCGGCGGCGGCGCCGGCGGCGACGGCGGAGAGGGAATCCGGATCGCGGAGGAAACGTAAGAATCCAGCCTTGGCGGACATGAGTTCGGGGTGGAGCGCGATCTTTTGGAAGAGAGCGTCCGCGGCGGAAGTTTTGGAACGATCGTCGAGCAAGGCTTGGAGGAGAAGCTTGTGGTGGAGGGTGACGCGCGGGGCGACGTCGACGCCGAATTCCAAAGCCTTAAACGCCGTCGGAGCGAGCGTGTTGGAGAGCACCAAACCGGCGAAGAATCGCGCGAGGTTTGAAATACGACGCACCGAGCACGACGGGTCGTCGATCTCTTTTAATTGATCCCAGATGCAGAGCTGAAAAGTCAGGCGATGCGTGCGCTGGCGCTCGCACAGTTTCGTACTCAATACTTCGTAGTAGGGATTGTAAGCCTTTTCTTGCAGACAGCACTCGAGCAAAACGCGAGGAATTTCTCGGTCTTGCTTATTAGCCAAAGGCAGACGCAGTAGACGTTCGAGAGCATCCGCGTAATCGTCCGCGCCCATGACAATGCAGAAAATGGCGCGACGCGTCTCCGTATTCATGCGCATCTGTTTGGCGAGTTGCAGTAACTCTCCTCCTTCTCTCGTCTTTCCAGACTGCTCTGCGATCGCATCTTGCGCTGCGCGCGCCGCAAACCATTCTTCCGTACCGGCGGCGTCGGGTAACCACCACTGACCCTTTTGATTTTCCGTCTTGATGAGTTTCTCATACGTGACAGCGCGAAGCGCCACCGTGGCTTCACCCATGTTCGTACTGCGCAACCATTTGCCAAGTGCCGTCGGATACCCCCACTGATCTTTCCCAACGTCTTGCGCGCTGTCTCGCTTTTTGTTGTTCTTCAGATCGATCACCATCTCTAACATTAAGCGCGCGCGCTTTGAGAGTTGTCCGCCATCTTCACCGTCTCCTCGCTCTTTTTGTAATTCGGCGACGCGTGACTGCAGGGCTAGGATAAACTCCTTCATACCGACCGGATCCTCCGAACGCAGACGATTTCCAGCAATTCGAAGTAGCGTTAGCATCAGCGTCGAGTCTAATTCAGTCAAGCCCTTTGCCAAAGTCACGAGAAATCCGTAACAGCACGCGGAAGGCAACAATCCGCACGTGTAAAGTCGAGCGAGGACATTCACCAAGTTACTGCAAGACCTCGCCTTACTGTCCATCTGTTCTTGTTCTAATTTAACGCAAATCGCAGATGCAAAGCGCGCACCCGCCTCGGGTCCGATGGATCCCGCGATGCCCGCGACGAAACAGGCGACGGCGGCTGAGTACTGATCGCTCGCCCGCGGACCCTCTGTGAGCGCTATGATGATCTCTTTCGTCGCCGCATCGCAGACCTCGAGACGAGGAAACTTTTGTGCCAAATCTGCGACATCGTTTACGATCCCGGCGACGTTCGCCTCGCCCATACGATTCATCAAACCTCTAATTTGGCGAGCGCACTGCTCGAAGCCGGGAGATTTTCCCGCCGCCGCCGCCATCAACGCTCGTTGAGCCGGAGGAATGTATTTCGCAGCGCTAGGTGCGGGGGCCGCCTTCACTTCCTTCTCCTCCTCCTCTTCTTCGTCCTCTTCTTCGTCTTCCTCGTCTCTGTCGTCGTCGCTCTCCTCCTCTTCGCTCTCTTCACTCTCTTCGCTCTCCTCCTCCTCCTCCTCCTCCTCGTCTTCGTCTTCCTCCTCGTCGTCACCCAGAAAATCCATCCCCGGTAAATCTGCAAACAACGAATCCAATCCATCTTCCGGTCCCTTGCGTCCCTTTAACTTTTTCTCCAATCGTTTCGCCGCCGCCTCGTCCCGTTCGTACGCCTCGAGCATCGACGCGCGCATGGCTGGCTTCTTCTTCTCCTTGAGCGCCGTCTTCGCCCTCTTCGCCGCCGCGAGCGCGTTCGATTGCCCCCGTTTCACGTCGTCGGCGACGTCTCGACGCTTCCGCGTCGCGTCTCGACGCGAGGCGTCGTCGCCCTCGTCGTCATCGCGACCGCCGCCGCCCCGAGCGCTCGTCGTGGCGTTCTCGCCCTCATCCCGTCGACGCGTCGGCCGACGGTCGTCTCGACGTCTGGCGGCGACGTCCGCCTTCCACTTGGCGCTCGCCCGGCGTTTCTCCGCCTTGCTCGCCTTGGCGGCGGCGCGGCGCGCCTTTCGGTCGCTCTTGGCGCCGCTCTGCTTTTGGGCGCGCTCGCGACCTTCGGTGCCGCCGTCGTCGAAGCCGTCCAGCTGGCGGTAGAGGATCCCGGGAAGGGTCGGGCCGTCGTGTTTGCGAGGTTTCCCGCCACGCTTCGGCATCGCGCGCGACGCGTGGGGGGGAGTGCGGGAGAGAGTCTCGCTGATATTTTACACGTCGCGGCGTCGGAGACGAAAAGAAAAGAATGTGCGCGTCAACTGAGCTCGAATCCCGCCCGTGATTCGGCGGCGTACGCCACCGAGCGTTCGAGCGTCGATAAACGTCGGTAATTGGGTAGTTTGAGCATGTTGAAGCACGTGCTGGCGCTCGGAAGTCGTTTGACGTCGGCGCCACCGACGAGCGCCAAAACCGACGCTTCGCATCGCACCCTGTGAATCACGAACGGTGGATTGAGGTGCTTAAATCCCTGAAGAGGCGGTCTCGGTGATGACGTAACGAATTTTAAGACGTTTTGGCGTTGTTCGGGGGAGAATTTGCGCATGGTGCGCCAGAAATTCTTCACGGCGGTGCTGCTCGCAGTGTACCCACCCGAGTATTTTGTGTGCTTTTCCCAGTCTTCAACGTCAATGGCGGATTCACCGCCGCTCAAAAGAAGGCTGAGCTCTTTTGAATTGAAGAGTCGAAGCCACCGCCGGTCGATGATGTGAGTCAATCCACGCATAAAGGCCATCATCGGTGCGGCGATTCGCCGGTTCAGGTGATAGTCCGCCAAGAGATGAACATACAACAATTTGTTCGAGTCGTTGACCTCCACGTCACTTCCACCGGGGACCAGCTCTTTTGTCAGGATTTTACCGTACACCTCTTCCGTGCACGTGAAGTCGAGGCAAAGGTCCGAGACTTCACCATCGTATTCCAAAATTTGGACGATGGAACGAGCGAGTTCTTCATCGAGACTGGGAATATCGTCGATCGTTCTGGGAGTCCCGAGAATGGTTGCCGCGAAGAATGGAGCCATGTTGATATTTTGCAGTATGCCCTCGTACATGCCTTTTCCGACCATCATTCCCACCATTTCTAGCTGCAAAATTCCTTCATGCGTATCGGCCGCGCGAGGGCTCGGATATACGAGTCCGCTCGCGTTTGTCGTGAACAATCCGCGGTTTGGATCCATGCTTTGCTCGGTGACAACGCTCAGAAGCTCTTTGAACAGGCCACCGGCATCTATTCCTGCCTCTTCTTGACCCGCAGCGTTCACGAATTTTACCAGAATTCGACCCCGAGCTTTCGAGCCGAGCGGTAGAATGGAAGCCATCGTATCTTCGAGCACGCTCTCACGTCTCGTGACGAGGTTCGCCACCGGACGAATGAAAGAGTCACGATGGGACGCATCCGCACCACCAGCCTGCGGTCGATATCCTGCCTTTTTTCTGTCAGCTTTGATGAGCTCTCGAAATATTTTGACTCGTTCGTCAAACGAAATCGATTGCGGACAATCGTTCAGAAGGCCAGTCATCGGTGTGTGAACGCCATCATCGATTTGAAATTGCAGGGCAGACGCCGCGACGCTTGGGGACAACTTCATAGAGTTAGGAGCGAGCCATAGATTCTTTGAACAGAAGCTCCTTCGCGCATCGCGCGCAGTCAACGCGTGAAGCAACGCGCTCGCCGCATCGACGGTGCGCTGCAAATTCACTGATATCGAATGCGTTTGGCTTGAAATGTGCGTCCGAACGACGATAGTGTTCACGGCTACGGCGATCGACCGCTGCTCACCGAGTGTGAACGGCGATTGTTCGTCGAAGAATTTCTTATCTCGTAACACGACCAGGAGGTACGCGTACGCAGAACAGAAAAAATGAAAGCGGTCCACTGCACCGGCGGGCAAACTCAAAGCGCCGTTTCGTTCAAAGGCGGACGCGATCCACGTCGAGGAATACTTTTGATCATTCGACACTTCCTGAGGCAGAGACAGTGCGCGCGCTAGATAGGTCCACAAAGAGTGCAAATAGCCCGACGAAAATGCCGCTGCCGAAAAAGTGCCGTCGTCGTTTGAACGAGACAACTCTATGAATAGTGAAGCCGCGTCCGCGGCTTTCTCCGGTGACGTAATCGTTCCTCGCGCATCACCAATCAAGCTCGTTAGAAACCAAGTCTCGTTCATCGTGTTCACTTTCAAAACGAAGCGTTTATACCAGTCTTTCGACGTCGTCCTCGCGCTCGCCGACAAACCGGATAGCGCCCGCAAAGCGAGAGTCGCGGCGGCGTCATCGGCTTCAACGAACGAACGCACGTGTTCGTTCCGTCTCCCATCTCTACACATCAGATCCAGAATATTTTCAATCACAGTCTCGGCGTCCCTCCCATCATCGGTCGAGGGATCGCTCGAAGCGCGCACGAGGCGAATCAACGTCGCCGGATCGTCCAACATTTCGCGCGGAGCGTGTTTTCTCAAACGCGGCACGCGAAGTAATCGTCCCACACATTTCTGAAACGTACCCGAGACACCATCCGTTTTAAAATGCAACGGTTCCAACGCTAACGGAGCCAACATCGTCATCACGGCGTCTCCGCGCTCCGAACGCTCGGCGCTCGCCGCCGCCGCCATCGCGTCGCACACCGACGCGTGCACGCTCTCGACGAACGCCCGCGCATCCTTCGCGCGCGCTCGCAATCGAACGACGAGCTTCACCACGCACACCACGAGCGCCGGTAACGTCTCCCTCGCGCCCGCGTCCCGCACCGTCGCCAACGCCGACTCTGCCAACGCCGCGAGCGTCGTCGCGTCGAACCGCGCGCTCACCTCTTCGATTCTTTTCAGCGACACCGCGAACGCTCGAAACGCGCGCTCCGCACCGAGTCCACGAACACCCTCGCGCGTCACCGCGTCGACCACGATCGACAACGAGTCGTCGTTCTCCTCTTTCTCCTCCTCTGTCGTCGTCAACCGCACCAACGCGTCGTCGAGACGCTCCCGCGCTCTCATCCTCCGCTCTCTCCTCACCAGCCCCGCGCGTCGGTGGGACTGACACACCACCACCGCCCGTTCGCGAACTCTCTCCGTCTTTCGCGCCTCTCTCGCCTCGCGCGCGCGCGTCGCCACGTCGTCCCGCGCGCCGCATCTCTCGCGAAATTTCGCATCCGCTCGGAAACTCATCGTCGCCGCGTCGTCGCCGTCGTCCCGCGCGCGCGCGCTCGCGCTCGCATGGAATCGAAAACCGTCTCCTCGACCTCGTTCGCGCGCGAGACTCGATCGCGTCGCGTCGCGTCGCGTCGAGAAGTGAAATCGCGTCCAAATCGTAACTGTCACGTCATCTCATAATCTAATCTCTAATCTACGTCCGCGACGCCGCGAGACGCGTCTCCACCGCGCGTCTCACGTCGAAATCGCACCGCATCAACGCCGCGCTCGCCGCTCCGTCTTCATCGTCGAATCCCATGGCGCGCATGTCCTCCAACCCGCGCGTAAAGTCACGAATTCGTCTCTGATGAATCACGAGCGCGCACGCCAACGACGCCGTCTCTCTATCGCACGACGTCTCCGCGCGGTACGTCGCGATCACGGCCTCTCGATCATCATCGTACGCGTCTCTCGCGTCGCGCATCGCGCGCGCGCGCGCGTCCTCGGCCGCGCGCGCGAGCGTCGCGCGAATCTCATCCTCGTCGTCATCGCTCGGGGACGATTCGTTCGGGGACTCGAGCGCGCGCTCGCGGCGACGCGTCGTCGCGAGATCGGCGCGCGCGAGCGAGATCGCGTGGGTATCGTCGTCGTCGTCGTCGTTGAGCGCGACGCGCAGGCGCACGCCGCGCACGATGCGCGCCATGGATTGAAGACGAACAGACTCGACGCGAATGGCTGATCGTCAAAACGCGCGCGCGCGGACGACGTCGGCGCGCGGCGAACGTCTCCGAGGCGACCGATCGACGCGCGACGAGAGGGCGAGCGCGAGCGCGCGAGTCATGTCGACGCGTAAAGAGCGCGAGAAGCTCGAGGCGCAGGAACAAAAACGTCTGGAGAAGGAGGCGAAGAAGGCGGCGCTCGCGGCGAAGCGCGCGGCGCGAGACGAGGCGAGGGCGGCCAAGGCGGAGGCGAAAGTGGAGAAAGACGCGCCTTGGGAGGGCGGTGAGGGGAAATCGGTGACGTCCAAGGATGGGACGTGGAGCGAGGAGGAAGATTTATGTCTCATCGAGGGCTTGCGCGCGCGAGGCGCGTCGGCGTCGGCGGACGCGTCGACGAGCGAGGAGGCGCGGTGGGAAGCGATCGCGGCGTTCGTCGATGGGAAGAGCGCGATGGAGTGTTGTCAACAGTATCGCGTGCTCCTGGCGCGGGTGAAACGGGCGAGAGAGAACGGGGAGCGAGTGGCGAGAGGGGAGACGCTGCCGGAGGAGACGGTGAAGCGAGGCAAGGCGAAATCGAGAAAGATGCTGAGCGTCAAGCTTGAACAGGAGGAACAGGCGAGGAAGAAGAGGGAGGAAAAACTTCGACTCGAGCGCGAGGCGAGAATCGCGGCGAACGGTGGTCGGTTGAGTTCGGCGGATTTAGGATTTCACATTCGAAGCGGTCCGGACGCGGATCGTCGCAACAACTCGAATATGGACATTCACATCAACGGTATTCAGTTGTACGGCGGTCGAGACGAGTTGATTCAGGACGGCACGCTGAAACTCGTGTTCGGGACCAAGTATGGCTTGGTCGGTCGAAACGGGTGCGGGAAATCGACGCTGTTGCGGGCGATTTCCGAACGCGTCATCAAGCTACCGGAATTTTTGCACATCATTCACGTCGAACAGGAGGCGCACCCGGACAGTAGGTCGGCAATACAAACCGTCGTGGATACGGATCAAGAGCGTCTGTATCTACTTGATCTAGAGAAACGAATGCTCGACGAAGAGCTCGATCAGATTGATGGGATTGATTTGAACGAAGTGTACGAACGCTTGGACGAAATCGAAGCCGACTCGGCGACGGCGCGCGCCGGACAAATTTTAGGCGGTCTCGGCTTTGATCCCGAGGAGCAACTCAAGGCGACGAAAGATTTCTCCGGTGGTTGGCGTATGCGCATCGCGCTCGCCGCCGCGCTGTTCATGAAGCCCGATCTGTTGCTCCTAGACGAGCCCACGAACCACTTGGATGTCCACGCGTTGACGTGGTTGGAGGAATTTTTACGCAAGTGGGAGAAAACTGTCCTCATCGTCTCGCACGATAGAGGTTTCCTGAACGATTGTACGACCGCGACTGTGTTTCTACACCACAAAAAGTTGCGTTACTACGGTGGTTCGTACGACACCTTCCTCAAGGTGCGCGCCGAGCACAGAGCCAACGAGGAGGCGATTCAGCGCAACCAAAATCTCCGCGAGGCTTCTCTCAAACAATTCATCTCGAGGTTCGGTCAGGGTCACAAGAAAATGGTGCGTCAGGCTCAGTGTCGCATGAAGATGCTAGAAAAGTTGCAGAGCGAACGCGTGGACGTGGATTACGACGACCCTTACCTGCGCATCAACTTCCCGTCGGCGTCTCCGTTGCCGCCGCCGTGCATCTCCGTCATGAATGTCGCCTTTGGATACGAGGGCTATCAAACGCTTTATCAAAACTTGGACTTTGGTTTAGACATGGACAGTCGCGTCGCCATCGTCGGTCCGAACGGGGCCGGTAAATCCACCTTCTTAAAGCTTCTGGAGGGTGACATCTTACCCACCGAGGGGTGGATCAATCGTCACACCAAGCTTCGCCTCGCGCGCTTTTCCCAGCACCACCTCGAGACGATGAACCTGGAGGAGGATTGCGTGGCGCACATGAAGCGTCTCGACAAGGAGATGCCGCTGGAGACGGCGCGCGCGTACCTCGGTCGGTTCGGTCTGTCCGGCGAGCTCGCGACGAAACCCATCGGAGTGTTATCCGGAGGACAAAAGTCTCGTCTGGCGTTTGCTGAGCTCGCATGGAAGCAGCCGCACATTCTTCTCCTCGATGAGCCGACAAATCACCTCGATTTAGAGACGATCGAATCGCTCGCGATGGCGCTGAATAATTTTGAGGGCGGCGTCGTGTTGGTGTCGCACGATGAGCGCCTGATTTCGCTCGTCGTCGATGAAATTTGGATCGTCACCAAGGGCGACATGAAGTCGGATCCGCCCGTTCCGGGAAGCGTGCGCGTGTTCAACGGATCCTTTGACGATTACAAGGATAAGTTGCGCGAGGAATTCTCCGGTGGAAACCTTCTCACGGAGAAACGTAAGGCGGAGCGAGAGAAGAAATCGAAAAAACCCGCGGCGACGGCGCCCGCGAAGACGGCTGAATCCGCCGCCGAAGCGCCGCCGAAGCCTCCGGGGAAGATTATGATGGACAGTGCCTTCACGCAATCCACCGCGCAGAACGAGACGAACGAGCGTCCTCCTCCACCGTCGACGTCTAAGTGGGTGCCACCGCACCTGCGAGCCGCGCAACAAGAAAACGAAAACGCCGCCGGCGCCGCCGACGACGCGTGGGACGAATGAGCGCCTCGAGTTGAAACAATCTACAATCTACATTCTACCGCCGCCGCCGCCGCGCGCGTTCCTCGTCTTCCCTCAATATCGTCTCGGGATCCGTCGGCGAGGTATTCCATCGAATCATTCGCCATCCCACGATGGCTGTCGCCTCGGAGACGACGTCGACGACGAGCTCAGACGTCGCGCGGTACAGTATCGCGTCCCCCTCCCGCGACGCGTTCATCACCGGATCCCCCAAGTCTTTCACCGCAAATTCCGCCGCAACCTCGCTCTGGGTCACCAAGAGTAACAATCCCGTCGCGAAGCACCCCCCGCGCAGCGTGCGGCGCACCGCTTCGCCCAACGACCCGTCGAACGCGTCTCTCTCGTACGCTCTCGCCGCGAGCGCACCGCACACCCACAGACTCGCCAGTTTCGCCCCGTGCGCGATCGCTGGAAGCACATACGCCGCACCTCGCCACGACGGTCCGAACGGAACCAACCACGACGGTCTCGGCGTCCCCGCCGACAACGCGAGCGCCGCGACGAACACCTGCGCCGACGTCGCCACGAGGGCGTCCGCGATGGGTAACCCGCGATCGGCGCTCGAGATCGCGCTCGGGGTGAATCGAGGACGAATTTCCTCGATCCCGAACGCTAATCCGCGCTTAAACTCAGCCTCGACGTCGACGGAGAGGTCGACAAACGTTTCTGATGTTTTGGATGTTTTGGATGTTTTCGATGACGTTTTCGACGCGTCGACGTCGTCGCGAGACGCATCGTCGGACGACGACGCGCGACGCGCGATCGACGACCGTTTCCCGCGATGACGCGACGCCGCGGACGCCGCCGCCCCCGACGACGCGACGCGAGGCGATCGAATCATCATCGAGACGCGATGTGACGACACTTTGATTTTTGGCGCCGCCGACGTCGAAGAGACCGATTTTCGCGCGCGCGCGACGATGTGTCGGTCGGTCGTCGAGAGCGGAAGAGCGCGAGAGAGACGAAAGAGAGAGAGAGAGAGCGAAAAACGCGCGCGCGCGCGTCGTTGAATTAAAAATACTCCAATCCGAGACATTTGCGCAACGCCTCGACGAGGGGCATCTGAATAACCATGACGGGACCCTGACGCGCGGCGGCGGCGAAAAAACCTCGGTATAGACCGCGTGCGCCGTGTGTGGCGATGATGTCTCGAGCGATGGTGATGGCACCTCGCCGTTCGGCGTTCGTCGTCGTCGTCTGTGACATGACGAGCGTCTTGAGCGTGTCGACGGGTTGCGTGACGGTTTGCGCGGCGACGCCGCTGACGAAGGACGACGTAAAGTGTAACGGCGGTGCGTCCTCGTCAAAGTACCCGTTGGCTAAAAACCATCGTTTACTCGCGTCGTATGTCGCTAATTGTGAACCAGAGAGCGTCATCGCGCGCGTCACGCACACCCCCGCGCCGCGCCAGAGTCCCGCCGCCGCGCCCTCCGCGCGCGCCACCTCGCCGAACGCCGACAGCGTGCTTCGATACGCCACCTCGCTCGATTGCATGCGCACTCGCACGACGTCTATGGGATTAAACACAAACGCACCGACTCCACCCGTGAGCGCCCCGGCGAATAATTTCGTCTCGAATCCGTTCCCTCCCGTCGCCGCCGCCGCCGCGTCCCGCGCGCTCGGGTAGAGCCCGACGCGAAACCCGGTGTAACTCAACCCTCGCATCCACGTCGCCGTCAGTCCCGGGACGACTAATCCTCGCACGAAACCGTCCTTACGAATCGCCTCGCGCGCCAGCGACGTCGCGGACGCCCTCGACGCGCGCTGCTGCGCGCGCACTTTCAGCACCTCGAGCGGGTTGAACATCGTGTCCGCGAGCGCGCACCCCACGCCCGCGGCCGCCCACTCCAGGGCGACGCTCGGGACGACGGGCGTCGACGTCGACGCGGTCGCGCCGTCGTCGTCGCGAGACGGCGTCGTCGTCGGCGGAGGATTCGTCGTCATCGCGTCCCGAAGTGTCGGTCGGTCGGTCGTCGACACTCATCGCCTCGCGCGTCGTTCGGGATGCGTCGACGCGCGCGCGCGCTCGCGCGATCGGTGAGGGCGACGCGCGACGACGCGTTCGCGATCGGTGGTTCCGGCGGCGTCGGCGTCGGCGTCCTCGGAAGCGCGACGGCGCGAATGCGAGTCCCGCGCGCGGCGGCGCGCGCGTTCGGTGTCTCGCGCGAGTCGCGGCCCGTCGAGACGAGACGCGTCGAGATGGAGCGAAGAACGATCGATCAAGACCCGGCGCAGATTCGAGAGAGCGCGCGCGTGAGGCGGGCGCTCGTGCAGGTGGTGCACGAGGAGCTCAATCATAAATTCGACCGCACGGGCGTCAACGTCATGGACGCGCGCGTGTCGAAAGATTTTAAGACGGTGCACGTGCTGTACGGATCGAGTCGATTCGGGGAGGAACACGTCGCGGGACGGGCGTTGGAGCGAAACGCGCAAAAGATACGGACGATGCTGTCGAAGATGTTGTCCATGAAACACACGCCGCGGTTGGTGTTTCGATTCGAAGGCGCGCGGACGGCGGCGCAACGAGCGTTGGATGAGGCGCTCGTGCGGGCGGCGAGGGAGAGGGACGAGGAGGAAGCGCGCGCGCGTGTTCGTAGTCTTCGAGGCGAGGACGAGGACGAGGACGAGGGCGAGGACGAGGAGGATTGGGACGTCGATGTTGAGGACGAGGACGAGGACGACGAGGACGAGGACGAGGACGAGGACGAGGACGA
>CEUM01049104.1_pt1 | contig 37601 bp, 10 predicted proteins | sample 356421 | NCBI WGS metagenome assembly CEUM01 (sample SAMEA2622716, study PRJEB7988) | marine metagenome | biome: marine biome (ENVO:00000447); feature: surface water layer (ENVO:00002042); material: "saline water (ENVO:00002010), including plankton (ENVO:xxxxxxxx)" | depth 5 m
GCGAAAGCACAGGCCGACAATCCTGGTTGGATCGCCCTGTCGGTGAAAAAAGTCAATGACAACCCCAAGAGTCGTGCCTATCGAGTTTCGATGAAAAAGAAGTAGCACCCGCTTCAAATAGGATGTGCTTTCCTACTGGTACGCACATTTTACCGGTGGTTCATTGCTGTTATTTGTAAAGGAGTCTTACCACTCATGCCGTCGTTTCTGATATTTGCTGAAAGCTTTCTCGATCAACCTACCGCCTTTGGCGTTCCTTTGGGGACTCTGATTTTGTTCTACCTGCTGATGAAGAGCAACCAAAAAGAGGATAAGTAATCTTAGGGGATTATCGAATCCATGAGCCGCCCTTCACTGAATTGAAGTGGACGCTCTGATTTATGCGGGTTTTGAGTCATTTGTCTGCCAACGAAGCTGTTTGTCATTCCATTAGTTTTATTGTGTAGTTTCGAAATAGATCGATAAGAATGGCTCACCTTTATAGTTAATTCCCCCCGAAATGTGTCCTAGTGATCCTAAGGTGTTTTGCTCATCTAGGCGTTCCAGACTATCCGGTGCTAACTCGAATTCTTTAAGGAGTTGTGAAATAGGATCGTTGATTCGGTTGAAATCTAAATCAGCTTTATACAGATTTACGTCGAACGAACGCCTACCGCTGTTTTCGTTTTCAACTTCGAGGTAAATGAAGCTGTCTCGATTTGATATCATAGTCGACGCTTCGAGGATAAGCTTCTGTATTAAATTGAGAAGCGTCTGGTCTGCGGGTGATGTGTAGAGTTGGCCTATTCGATTTGTGATTTCGGTCGGTGTAATTAAGGGCTGGCAGTAGTAATTGTCCACGATAGTGTTCTTGTTGGTCTTGAGTTTGTAGCCCAGATACATCAACAAAGCTTCGTCGCGATAATTTGGTGAGCGAACCGTCTGACAAACCTTATCCCAGAATTCCAAATAAAAGTTGCAACCAGGTGTCTGTTCTAAGTCTGGGATGCTGACGCCAATTAAATTGGCGTCAGAGAGATTCCTTGCTATTGATACGTTTGTTGTTTCGTTAAATCCAAGCAAACTGGTTAATTCAAATAGCTGATCGGGTGAGGGAAGTTCCAAAGGATCGAACGCATAAAGGGTCCCTGTCTCAATTTGTTTGGTATGAAGCTTAAACGAGCGTTCTGATTGGATAGTAAGGCCATATTTTTCTGCATAAGACGTAAAAATTAAGTGTAAAGGATTCATGCCACTCAATATTTCCCTAGTTCCAGAGACGATGAATATCCGCTGCAAGTTCACTTAGTAAATCGTCATCGATCGTGTCAGTATCCAGATCATGCTCGGTGTAGCTTTCCAGTCTTGCGGTATTTTGTGGATCGCTGCTGGTGCCGTGGTAGGGGAGATTGTCCGGGAAGTTGATTGAAAGTTTGCTCTGAATTATTGACTGTTCAGCGGAGACTAGAATCTCGGCAGATTCTCCAAAGGTGTTATTCAGCAGTCGTTCGTTTTCGAAACCAAAGGTCGACTGGTGATAGTTGAAGGCTCCGTTATATTGGTGCTCGCCCTCAGGCGATTCTTCAGCTGAATTGAGATAATTAACGATATTTAAAGCATCAAGCGGGGAGAGATACCCATCATTATTTGTATCGATAAACCAATGAGGTTGTGTTCTCCCTTGAAGTCCGCCTTGAATACGAAGCTCTTGATTAGCTTCTTTGTTTAGTAGGTTAATAATTACCAACGCATCGATAGCTGAGGTATGTCCATCATTATTTACGTCCAAGGATTCGACAGTATTGTGATATGCCTTATATCTAGCGTCTGTGATCGAGTCTAGACTACCAACTAGCAGACCTTTGGAGGATGCATCAACAGTGAGTGGCAATGTACTATCGTGGATATTGTTCTCTTCGATATCGTCTGCGAAAGTGTCATCCCAGTATTTTGAGTTGTCGCTGCTCAATATCTTCAGGGCGGATAGGTTTTCTCTCTTTAAACGATTGTCACTTCCCAAACGAAGGTCTTCGTCGTCGCCAAACTCCAATTCCGGCAGGATATTGAATCCGGCTCCACCAAAGATGACGTCAGAGTCGGCCCCTCCGACAAGTTGGTCATTTTGGAATTGGCCAAATACGATATCTTCACCATCTCCAGCGTAAACATAGTCGTTACTGAGTCCCTTGGGATCTGTGTTTTGGCCAGGTGGTTGAACGGCCTCATTCGCATAATTTCCGTAGATTTCGAAATTGGAACGATCGAGGTGTTCGATCTCAAGTTTGTCCGGCAGCCGATTGAAGTATTCAGTGTCGCTTACAAAGAGCTGCATTGAGTCATCTGGATTCACATGTAGCGTGTAATATGATTCACTATCGGCCAAAACGATATCATTACCGCTTCCGGAATCAATGTTATCACTACCGCCTGTTAATAGAGTGTTACTAAAGCTTTTATTGCGGTCACCTAGCACGGTGTGTTTGTAGTTGGCTTCGATTTGTTCAAAGTCAAAGAAGTGTCTCCGTTCTTGCAGCATCGATTTGATGTCCGTCAAAGCAACTTTTATATCATTTGCTAGCCGTCCTTTTGTGCTCGCTGGTAAGCAGGCAAGGAACTCATGAGGAGTGACGTCAGAGAGATTACAGGAAGAGGCGATAGGCTCGGAACTGTTGTAGTAATTTAATAATGCGGTTGTGATGATTGGTTCAGCAACGACGCGGAAGTCGCCTACGATAGAATCATTACCTGCGTCACCAGTGATTACGTCATTGCCGATATGTAGTGGAAAACTTATATCTGAGGCTAACAAGTTTAGTTGTTCAGCGGGTATTTCCGCAGTTAGGATTGCGGACTTAGCGATGTTCTGATGCTGTGAGTCTAGCTGCTCAATGAAAGTCGATAGATCAGTTTGGAGTTGATCCGTTTCCGTCGGAGAGAGGCTGCCTGCGTCTAGCCTAGAACTTTGGTTGACTGTCTTTACAACTAATGTGCCCTCATCACCCGTGATATTATCATTAGCAGCACTTCCCGTAATGGTGTCGTTGCCAAACTCAAAGGTAGGTCGGTTGATAGCTAACCGAGATTCTCCAGGCTGTTGCTCGATTAATCCTACCAATGTCTGGTGGTGGATCCGGTGAAGCTTCGCCTCGAATAAATCAAAAGTGATTCGGAGATCTTGCAAGTTATTTGCATGACGTTCCAAGGCTGATCTGGCAGAATTTATGTCTGCTGGGATGCCTTCCTGAATGTTAGCGATGATAAATGCCTCATCACCGAAAACAATATTGTTGTCGAGGTAGGAGATTGTGCCACTTTCCGCCCCGGCGAAGATCACGTCGTTTCCAAAGTTAGACACGTGATTCATTAACTGTCCACTTGCCTGATAGTTGTCTTTTGCGAGCTGGCTAAGTGAATGCCCCGTGATGTCGATCGCTCTCTGTGTATCGTCAATTAGTTCTTGAATAATCGGCACCCCAGCGTTTAGGGGCGTTGTTAATGTTGCATGGTCGCCGTAGATAATATCATTGCCTGTTCCTCCAGAGAGATGGTCGTTGCCGTCTAAAACTCTTTCGTGTCCAAGAATCTGAGGTGTGACGAAGGCCTGCGGCATTAATAATTGAGGGATCGTACTTTCAGTAGGATTTAGCCGGACCATCTCGCTACCCATGATTTCACTAGTCTGTAGCTCCTTTACAGACCCTAGCTGGGCCAGATTGGCAGGCTGATTAAAGGCTCGATTGTAGTTAAGCACTTCAGGTCGAATCTGCACAGGAGCGCTGACGAAATTCCCTTGGTCATCAATAACTACATCGTTTGTACTGCCCTGGAAAAGACGCACTCCGTGATAAATGTTCGGATAGTCAGTTGAGTAGGCACTGTGAAAGACCGCATTATCACCGAATATCATGTCATTTCCTTCTGAACCGCTGAGGCGATCGGCCCCCCGTTGTCCGAGAAGTATGTCGTTGCCTGTACCACCGTCAATAAAGTCGTCATTCGTAGGGAATGCTTCTAGTATCAAACCTTTGTATGCCGGAATGTTCAGTGAATCGTCACTTAAAACGGGGTTTTCACTTATGTCATAAACTCCTGCAAGCATAATCCAGTCTGCAGCAAGGAGTGTTGTTGCTGACTCAGAAGATTCCGTTTCATTAAGCGAGAATGTTTGATTGATATAGGCAAAATCCTCCAAGACGATATTGCGATGCCAGCTTGTTGCTGCACTATTTAATCGCGGAGTATTCTCATCCAGATAATCACGTACAAATGCACCGGCGTCTGCAAGAATATAGTCGTCATCGGCACCACCCCAGATTTGATCATCGCCCAGGTGTCCGATTAATTCATCGCTACCATGTTCTCCGTGAATGATGTCGTTACCGCGTTGGCCATGAACAATGTCATTTCCGCCGCCGGCAAATACGGTGTCATCCCCATGCATTTGCTGCCAATCGTCAAATCGCATGTGCTCTGTGTCATCGAATCGAGTAACCTGTCGGTGAATATCGTCCAACTCCAAATTCCCATACGGACTGGGGTATCGTTCCCAGTTATGAAGACCAACGATGGTTCTCTCAATGATGCCATTGTCTCCAATGATTACGTCAGCCTGATCGCCGCCATAAAAAGTGTCGTCTCCGTCGTGGCCACTCGCCGAATCGGAAAGGGAATTGTGTCCCCCGGTTAAATCATCCTGGCCACTTCCTCCATGGATTTCATCATCGCCTTGTTGTCCAAGAATGAAGTCATCTCCGGAGTTGCCGAATAAACGGTCATTACCACCAAACTGGTGATTATGGGTAGCAATAGATCGTATGGGTTGATTTGCAGGGAAGGTTGAATCGTAGTGAGCGTGATCACCAAGGATCATGTCATGATCTGGTCCGCCCTCGATTAAATCGCTCAGGGATCCACCCACTAAGATGTCAAATCCTTCGCCCCCATATAACTCATCTGAATCTCCGGCTTCGGGAGCCAGAGAACGAAACATATTTAGAGTCGAAGCGGATTGGCCTATTGTTAATTCAAATGTTGCTTCGGCATTGTCACCGATAACGATATCCGCTCCCGACTCACTTTCGATATGATCAGTACCCGCTCCGCCAATAACAAGATCATTACCTCCCCCAGTTTTTAGCGAGTCAGCGCCTCCAGTAGCAAAGTCGATCGTGGTGACGTGGAGGAGATTTCCAGATGAATCAAAATTTGCCTGTGCATTGTCACCAAGGATGATGTCTCTATCCAGATCACCAGACTCATCGGTACTTGAATCAATCGAATCACTACCAGGTCCCCCCACTACTATGTCAGAACCAAGTCCGGTGTGAATGACATCGTCGCCTCCAAGCGAAGTAGCTTGACTGACGAAAGTTGCGATATTGGTATTCGAGTGGTATTCAATCGTTCCATGATCCGCAAGTACAATGTCTCTTTCGGAGTTCGTTGTTGTTACAAGCACCTCATCTGCACCCTGTCCCGTGATGACAAAATTCGGACCATCATCTAATAAGACTTCATCATCGGCCCCATTCGAGTGAGAGACGCTTGTCTGTTGAATCACATTAGAATCGTTGAAGTAGCGGCGGTGATTATTCTCTAGGGCAATAATACCGTGATCTCCCAAAACATAGTCCTTGCCAATGCCGGTCTGGATTATGTCTTGCCCCGGGCTTAGGGAGTCCCCATGTTCGGGCAAGCCAGGCAAGACGTCCAGATCGGTGACATATGTAATAAGCGATTGACCGGCTAAGCTCGCTAGATCAGCTCGCAGAGTTGTATTTATGTTGAAGCCACCATCGCCATAGAGATGATCATTGCCCGCTTGTCCAGATATTAGATCGCTGCCACTACCTCCGCTCAACTGGTCATCGGAATTGCTGCCATAGATAGAGTCATTTCCAGGACCACCAAATGCAATGATCTGCTGTGCAGCACCTCGGGCATCTATGACGTCGTTGCTTGGGAATACTGTTTCTGAAACATTGAAGGCATGCGCAAAACCGGTGGCCAACCCAGTCGCGGGGCGGTATTCTGCTCCCGCCTGGCTGGTATCACCAAACAGGACTACTGGGGCAAGATTTTGCTGGCTGGTAACTCGCAGCGTATCCCCTCCTCCTCCCCCATGAATGACACGGACCGTGGCTTCCGTAGAATCTTCTACGGTCACGGTATCATCAGCAACACCCATAAACAATTCGACAAACTCAAAGTCCTCATATGAGATTCCTCCAGAAAAAGTGATGTTACCATCAATTGATTCATCCAATATCGGGAGATCGGAGCTCATCCCTAGGCCTGTGAGCACATGCGTGGGCGTTGGGATATCTATGTTCGAGGTTACATCAGTACGGTAACTGAAAACACCAGTATCGGATTGCTGGCTGGAATCATTGAAGATCCTCAATTTATCAGTTTGCTCTGCCGGATTGGTTTCGAGGATAATGGGGTTGAGGGGCTCTCCAGGGATTTCGTGAGGTAGCATGACAGCCAATTTGAGCTCACGATTTTCCCGTACATCGCCAGAGGTCACTAGCGGACCCCGTAATGAACTGAGTCGGTGTGGGGTAAGTGGGAATGTTTTCAGAAGTTCGTTGACTCCAGTGAAATCGCCGGTAGCGGAAATCTCAATTTCAATTGGGATGTGCCAATCATCCGCGCTAAATGTTACCACGGGCCGATCATTTTCGGTAAATCGCGGATCAATGCTTGATAGTTGCGTGTTTTCGGCCTGTCTTAGAAGCAACTCCACTGGTTCTGTAGGAGCTTTCGTGAGACGAATCGAATAGCTGTCGACGACAGCACCATTTTGAGAAATTCGAGTGGTATTGTCACTTTCCCGGATGAAAATCCCCGCTGTTTCGTCATCGTAAGAGATTATTTTTATTTCACTATCTAAGGCATTCGCGTAGACCAACCCGTTACTAGTGATTGTGTGAGTCAGCACTGTTGTTACAGGATTTTCAGCCACATTATCATTTTCCGCTTCTAATAGGAGTTCGATAGGGATATCCCAATTAGTTTCATTAAACGCAACGGTGTGATTTTGGTTGTCGAAGCGAACATCTTCACTTGAAATTCCAATTTGCGAGGAATCATACGATAGTGATACAGTTACAATTTCTCCATTGGATGGCGCCTTTGGCAACGAAAATTGGTAGCTGTCGTTTACCTTCGTTTGGTCATTACCTTCGAGAATTGCCGAAATATTATCACTTTCCGAGATTAATAATTCCGGCAGATCATCGTCAAAGACTTCTACCTTGATGTTTTTCAGCATTAGTCTGTCAAAGTGGGCATTAGAGCTGAGAATGCTGTGGCTAATTACTACATCCTTCGTGCCCTCCGCTGCATCATCTGAAGCAGCTTTCACATAAATGGTTCTTCCCGCATCCCAGTTACTCATCGTATTAAAGGTCAGCGTTAAGCCGTGGGCCCAATTCACCCCGTCAACCGAGACAAGTATTGAGTCGGCGAGTGCTCCTGTGGGCGGTATTTGTAGTTGCTGGTCTTCCTGTGATGAGCGCGCAGCTGACACATTCAGATAAGCAACGGTATGGCCGTATTGAGCTACGATCTCGTCAACACCAAGATTCATTTGAACAGTGTACTGATCTAGGGATTCCGACGAATCTTCAACTACCCGAGTGTTCCCCTGTGATTCTTCGATAATCACAGGCGTAAATGCAGACGAAGCAATGCTAAGAGCGATCCCAGGAAGCGGTAGTTGATCGTAAATCTGGTCCTCGCTAGTGACAGAATGATTGATAGCCCCGCTGGTTCCGTCAATATCCAAGCTGACGATAGATTCAGTGACATCACCAGTGATATGGAAGGTGTCGTTACCTAAGCCACCGATGACGGTTGTGACCACATTTTCCATCGTGCTGAGGACAAAGAAATGGTCGTCGCCTTCCATGCCATCAACTTCAATAGCTTCCTCCACGCCACTTACAGTGACATTCAGCCCGGCACCAAAAACTCCTCGGTCGGTAATGACAAACGCGTCTGCAAGTTCTGTCCCGATAACAATGACAGTATCGAAGCCTTTACCACCATCGATACTAACAGGCGCGTTGATGTTATAGCGGATGAGATCATCACCGTCGCCGCCCTGAACAATGGTTTCATCCTGCTCGTTGAGCTTGTTTGTATCTGCGAGGACAAATGCCCGAATGATAAAGTCATCATTCCCGGATTCACCTTCAAGTCGTAGCACAGCCTTGTTGCTATATGTGGAGAATATGTCGTCTCCGGCTCCACCATAAATCGTCAGAGGGAAACTGTTGCCCTTGCTCAGCCATCCACGTGTAATCTGACTTACAGAAATTGCGTCTTGTTCGTGCACGCCGGACACATCAAAGTTGTTTGGGTTTTCACCAAATACCTGACCGACCTGGAAGAAGTCATTTCCCGAGCCGCCATCGAAGGTAGTAATCGAACTGTTGTCATCGGAATAGAACTGGTCGTCGCCGTCGTATCCCTGCACGATTAGCCTGGAGTTAATTGATTCATCGTAATTAATTCTTTCTACATCTGAACGCGGCGTACCTTCGGCATCCAGATGTAGTCTGGCAACAAATCGTTCGCGAGAAAGGAAAGTGTCCGCGTCCGAGGTTCCATGTAAAATCAGACGGTCTTCACCATCATCTAAATCCCCCGAATCGTGGATGTCTACTAAATAGTTTGACGGGTGATTCTGTACGGCAAATGTAACTTCGTATAAATCAGTGCCTCCTTCGCCGTCGAGGTAAACGGTGGAAGCCAGTGTTGGGAGATGAATCAGTTGAATGCCGTCGTCCGCGGATCCCGAGCTTACATGGAATTCACCTGAAATACTCGTTGGGGAAAGTAGGATATTGTCTTCATCATGCCCGGTTACCAAGCGAGTTCCTTGAGCGGAATTAATGGTTCCTTGCAGGAGGACGTTTGTCCCATAGGAGTGATCAAGGTCAGGCTGCCCATGCCAGACAGGAGTTGCGTCGGCGTAGATATTGATGGAAGTGGATGATTCCAGCAAAGCATTGGGAGCAAGGGTAATGTTGTCTCCAGCAATGAGTTCGATTTGTCCGTCGCCAGTAGCGGAAACACGACTATCGTTTGGAATAATTAGATTGTTATTATTAGTGCTGTCTTCACGTACAACCAATACAAGATCTGCAGATGAGGCTTGTAGCGTACCGACGGTTACACTACCAGATACTTCTTCAACGAAGAAAGCACCGGCATTGATATTGAGCGATCCGGGAGAGGTGGCAGCGGAATCTGATTCGACGAAATTGCTTCGGCTTCCAACAGCATTTGGACCACTGTCAAGATTTATATTATTTGCATGGATGTCAAATAAATCATCGGTTTGAGAATCAAAGATACCTCCGTGTGAAATTAGTGTAACGTCGGCTGTCTGCGAAATTACCTGGTTTAGATTCAGTTGTCCTTCAGTTTCGGTAAGGAATATGTCGGTGAAAGCCATGGCGGAAAGGCTTCCGAGAGATCCTAGATTTGTGTCTAAGGAATGTTGGGAGTCTCCAATAGAAGAAGTCTCTGATACCAAACTAGCTGAATTGGCAGTTAAATTTACCTCGTAAGCATTTGCATCTTCGATGTTTCCGACGCTGCTGAGTGTAATGTTTCCGTTGCGGGAATGCAGGTGATTAAGGCGAATATTGGCTAGACTCCGGATGTCAGCAGATTCAGCAGAATCCGTAGTAAGCGTGCCATTGACTGTAAGGACATCGAGAGGATTGGTGGGAGAGCCTATCGTACCAGTGTGTGACACTAAAGTAGTGGTGCCCACGCCGGTGTTACCACTGATAATATCGCCCTGAGGATTTGTTACATCGATTGAATCATCGAGGATACTACCGTAAGCATCCACTTCAACCTGTTCACCAGAAGTAAGTTTACCAATTAGTAAGTTACCGGAATCAACCATGAGATCAATTCCCTGCCCAGCATTGATTCGCAGAGCGTAGAGATCCTCAACTGCATAAGAGGTGTGGTCAGTTGAAACTTGTCTAATATTGATTTGTCCTCCTGCATCCGCACTGAGTCGCGATGTCGAGGCTAACTGCGTTCTGAAAGCGTCTTCCTCGTCACTAACGCCGGTGAGATCTGTCCCAACCGCCAGTATCACATTTGCTGGCGATGAAATAGCTGCGGTGCCCGTGCCAATATCGTACAATCCGCCTGACGTGGAAACGCGGATAGCATCGGAAGCGTTAATTAGATCAATTTGCAAACTTTCGTTTGATGAGATAGCCACAAAGCCGGCAGAGTTTAATTCAAGGGCTTCCGAATTACCTAGATCCAAGTCGTCAAATTGTTCCAGTAAAACTGATTCGACCTCTGTGGTGTCTGCAACAATTAAGCCGTTGTATGCAGTGACTGCTTCTGCTTCATGTGAGTTTAGATCGGCCTCGAGTGGTTCCCATCTCTGTGGATTACCAAAGTCCTCTAGAGACAGATCCAAAGTTTGTGTTTCTCCTAGATGCCGGAATTTACCAAATGGTTCTCCAGTGAATTGCACTAAGACAACATCCATGTAAGATATTTGACCAACGCTCGCTTCAGTTCTACTCGTTGGGGTTACATGGTCGGTCGCGACGCGTATCCAATCATTTGAGTTCTCATAGTCGATCGATGATGGTGTGAGTGCAACGCCGGTTGGACCGATATAGCGATAGGTGGCGTAGTTGATTCCAAGAATGTCGGATGGAACTGTGGCTGTTAAAAGAGCTCGATCTTGAGCGGACAGTCCGTCAAATCCATCAGAGAATGAGATCGTAGTTGGTGATGCAATCGTTCCAATTGATCCGCTAGTGCCACCAGCATGGATCGTAATCTTACCGCCGGCTTGAAAGTTGTTACTCTCATTAGAAGAGGATGAAACAGGGACTCCCGAAAAGTCAGCGCCTGGGTATAGGGCTTTCATTAGACTCGGGGAAAGTGTGTTTGCGATCTTTGCTGGATCAACGGAACGCTCTGCTATATACGCCAGTCTCTCAGACTCACTGAATTCAAAAATATAGTTTGGGTTGTATGAACTTTCAGACGTATTAGCGTGAGTTTCTCTGAAGCGATCATTGGCACGTCTATCTTCAATCAGCATGTTGGGATTTACGTTGCTGACACCATCATCCGTAGTGAAGTCCATAGTCACCAAACGCCATACCGTTGGATCGCTTAAGTCGATATCCCCCACCAAAAGAGAGGCGTTTTCTCCGAGATATTGATAACGCTGGTAGGAGATGTTATTGGCCTGAACGGTAATGTAGTCTTCGTGAAGAAGATTGAGTTCTTGTGGTTCAGGGTTGGTTAAATCGATAAAAGCGGCGATAGAGATCTGTTCCCATTGATTCGGATTGAAAAACGCATTTGCGAAATCGATATCTTCAGAGATAGCATCAGATTTTCGTTGGTAAATTGGATATAAACGCCCTGAAGGGTCATTCAGTTCAGCGGGGTGTGACTCATGCGTGTATATCGGTGTTTCTATCGAAAGCTGTGTTGCAGTCGTGAAATCACCTCGGATGTCCATTGGCGTAGGTGAGGTTTCTAGAATGTCTGTGCGGTTGCCTACTAACTGGATAGTTGCTGGTTGATCAGTCGGGAGTAAATAGTAAGGCACACCTTCTTGAAGGTTTGTTTGTATTTGTCCAGTTTGAATTCCATTCAGAAACACCTGAGTGCCTCTGGTGAAATTATGAGACTGCGATAACGTGATTAAGTCATTGGTCTCGTCAACGCTAGAAATGCTCAGATTCTGAGGGGAGTTGATTTCATCTAAATCCACTTTTGCATTTCGGAAGATCCTCCAGTATCGATGGTAAGTCTCCGTCTCGCGTTTTTCCCGGATTTCCAATTGTTGATTGGCTTCATTCTCGGCATCAGGCCCTGTCAAGGCAAAGCCAGCCTCTAATTCGGCAAGGACTTCATCCTCGGGTTGTTGGGTTGATTCATAATAGGCGTCAAGGATTCTACCGTTTACGGAGACTATGTTAATGTCTCCTTCGGCTGAGTAGATACTTGCATCTGCAGTCTGAGGGTCAATCGGTGTGACGAGGTTTAAATCTCCGGCGACCTCTTGTAGATAGATATCGTCTTTTGTCAAAACGGCTATTCCACCAGTTCCGGAATAGCTTGAATCAATTTTTAATGGCGTCATAGCGCTGCCAATAAATCCGTTTCGAACATCTAATCGGATCGTTTTGCCTCTTACAGTCGTATTGTCATTGTGAGGTAGTAGTCCGACCGGAGAAACGATATCGACGTTACCGTAGGTCGAGTGGACATTGGCAATACTTGCGACGGCATCTGGTTGGTCAGTAAGGATAGTGACAGAGATATTTCCTCCCGCGTTTATTTGGAGGGGTTGAGTGCTGCTAGCAAGGAAAGTAAAGTTTTCCACATGATCGTCGGGGTCACTGCCGACCTGAATAGCTGGGGCAGCCCCGGTTGCATAAACGCTGTCTCCCATTCGTAATGTGCTACCCCGAAGTGTCAGTTCAAATTGCGGTTCATAATCGGGGGTGCCAGGTTGGTTATCCAACGATGGGATATTTAAGTTTCCATTAAGAGTGAGGTTTTTAGCTGTATCCACACGCAAATGTGGAATACGTGGCCCAGACAAGATTTCAATATCGACCGGGTAATCGGCACGTAATTCATGAGTGTAGTAATCTTTGACACCAACAACTGTAGTTACCTTCAGATGTTGAGTTTTCTTCCTCAACCAACCACCGCCAGTTGTCCATTCATCCCTTTCAACACTGCGGTTTTGGTAATCTGAAAGAAATCGATTTAGTGAAGCATCTGTCTCGCTCCAGCTAGGTGCCGGATCTATTATTTGCCAATTATCTGTATTGCTATAGTCTTCCTCGGCTAGATTAAGCTGTGTTTCGTTGACACCTACAAAACGATAATAATTGGAGCCATCTTTAACTTCAGATAGGTTATTGAAGAGTTTGACTGATAGGTCATCCACTTGCTCGTATTTAATTTGATAGTCGGGCTGTGAACTTCCCTGCACCATTGATTCTGACTCGAGCAGTGGCCTTTCATCGCGATTTTCGGTTCGCTTAGAATCCCATTCGTCATCGCCCCACAACGCATCCCAATCAAAGCCAAACAGGTTAAAGGAGTTTGTCTCTTTTTTCTTAATCGTAACCTTTGTTTTTTCCTGGCCTTCGGACCAAACGTAGCGTTTCCCGCTAGTGGGATTAAAAATTGGTGTGTTGGGGTAGGTCGTGGAGTTTAGCTCGTAGTCAATTCGATTGAATTGATTATTCCGATCAGCAACCATGCTTCCACGGTATTCCTGTTGACGTATTTGACCATTGTCCAACATTTGATAGACGGTTTTCTCCAGTTGCCCAGTATCGATTATCGTAACTAAGCCCTCCATCTTTTTACTGAGATCGACGTCGTTTAGAACAACGTCATATGGACTGTTGTTGATGATGGTGACATCGGCGTAACCACTTGCTGCTCGGACTTGGCCGCCACCAGTGCTAAGTATCTGGCCGACAAGTGTAACCTTTCCTCCGATTGGTTTAATGTCATCTAAAACAATTGAGTTTCTGCTTCGGTCAAAATAACCGTCGAGTGGTATGGCACCCCCAAAACTTATTTGGCTGCTTACAGAGGGGTCCGATAATGTGACTGTGGAGTTGGGTGAAAAGTCGCTATTCACTGTCATAGCGTAGTTGGTGGTTCCGCTCTGGATTAATCCGTTAATATTCAGGTAACGAGCAGAAACATAGACAGCCCCTAAGGCCGTTATCGAACTGGAGCTACTATTAATAGCACTGTTTAGACCACTTACTTCACTGACAGTATAACTTTCCGTCTGGGTATTACCTTCATTATTGAAGACGTCGCTTCGTGGGAAGTCAGTGTATTGTTTTGGATCTTTATTTGTATGCAACCAGTCGTCTACGACCTGAGTAAAATCGCCAATGGCTTTGATGTCGACATTCTTGGCTAGAATCTGTCCGGAGCTTGAAATCCCGCCTTCTCGGTTGTCGATCAGAACATCTCCACTCTCGTTAATAATATTGCGTTTTATATAGATATCCTTCATCGGAGGAGCATTGCTCTTGAATGCCGCTGAGAAATCGTAAGCGTTATCCGAAAAGGCATCCTGAATAATCTGGATGTTTTTTTGAGTATCTGATGTGACGTCTTCTGTGGATCTGCGTTCGCCATTGACGTAAACATGTCCGGGTTGCAATACGGTAGGTGTTCCGTCGATCACTTTAAGTGTTTTGGTATCTCTGATCAGGACATCATTGATTTCCATCGATAGCGGCGTTTGATTCAATATATCGATCTTCGCGCCGGCTTTTGGTAGCATCGCCTGGCTAGTGATGAGTGAATCGAAGTGGCTCCGCGAGATACCATCAGTTTCGACGAAAATGGAACCTGGTGTGGCATAAATGTCCGGCATTGATACGAAGAGGATATCAATGCTCTCCTCGATTTCCCCGTCCTCACCGACGAGGTTCAGTTCTTCCAACGCGGACTCCACTTCCTCCAGCTGTGCGTTGTACCTTGCAACAGCCTCGGCGTTGGAGCCATGGCTTTTCAGCCAGTCTTTAATCCGATCCCTTTGTTCGATAAGGATATTATCAAGACTTGCATAGGTGAGTGAGGGGAGTTCTAAAGTTTTGGGCTTAATGACATAGAATTTTCCATTAAGCTCATTACGGAAATTAATCGTCTCATCACTCTCGTAAACGGCATTGCCATTTTCAATCTCAGTTGAGAGCTGATCTGAATTCAGTACACCTAAATGTGACCATCGACTTGTATCAGAATAATTCTCTGACTCGAGCATGACAGGAGTCGATTCATTACCACCGACTCTAAACCGGTAGTAACTTCCGCCCGTGCCACCCTGATTAGCCCCGGGAACTACTTTTACAACATCATCCTGGGAAATGTTGATTTCAATTCCTTCCACTTCAAGGGGGGCGTAATGGTATGGCAATTCACTTGGGATACCGAGTGCCTCTTTTTCAAGATTGTTTAGATCCGTATTGAGGCGTTCTGTGGCGAGAGAAAGAGTTTCGTCGGTCAAATTATTAATCGGCTTGATATGAACGACGCTGACATTGTTGACGCCCGCTTCTAGTTTTGCGGAACTAGATATATCGATTGTGTTGGTCGAAACATCAGTCTGGTTTCCGAGGCGTTTGGCTTCCTCGCCAACATCGTAGCCGTACGGAATTAGTGAGAGATTGAGACATAACCCCGATGCTTTCGAACGAGTGAAATCACCATCTGTTGCTCTTCCGCCAACGCCGGTCGGTGCAACTAAGTAAAGGTTCTCAAGTGATTTTAAGTGGCTGTTGCCGTGTACGTTAATCGTATTGGATTCACTAATTCTCGCTTGCGGCAGTGGAACACTGATGCCGGCAATGGAGACTGTCGTGATTTCTATGTTGGCGCTGCTTTCTAAGAGATTGTCTACGCTGAAACTGTCACGTCCAGCGTAAAGGTTGACTCGTTTTCCACTAACGTTGGAGTTTTGGAGCTCGATTGTATTTACTGGATTAGTTTCTGCGATCGCCGCACCCCCGGCCCCAGCAAATCCGCTTGCAGTAAACATATTGACGCTTGGACGGTTTTCCGTGTCAGCCTTGGATGTTAGATAAATGTCACCGTAGCGATTTTTTAGAGTCGCTCCGTCAAGGGAAACCGTATTGTGAGTGTTTGCATAGATGCGTGATTCGCCAGCAGAAACTCCGAAGCCACTGACAGTTTCAATCCGAACCTTGTCAATTGCTTCGACTTTACTTGATGCTTCAACCTTGAATGTTCCTGGCGAAGCGATGCTGCCGTTGACGGTAAGATCCGCTCCGGATCCGATCGTGATCTCGGACTGAAAAGGATTCGAGGTGGTTCCGATGTCGGTGCGACTCAGCAAAATAGAAACGTTACCTATCGCGGCTGATCCAGAACGTAAATTAGAGCCGTCTTTATAACGATTCTTCTCTAGACTGTTTCTCGCAACAAGGAATATGTTGTCCGTGCTGATTGTCGCATTTTCACCGATACTGATATCTGTTTTTGTAGTGATTTCGTTTGAAATGCCTGCACCAGCACCTGATGCTAACGCAATAGAGTAGCTGTCCGCACTTGCATCAACATCTTGATCGAATGTGCTGGAAACATTCAAGGAAGCCGGCCTCGTTGAACTTTGTTCCTCTGTCGAATTAGGGATCTGGACATTCTCTCCGATCGATGCCAGAGTTGAGATGTTCGTTGATAGATCCGATTTTGCACCAGCTGCGGCGACGACTCCGCCGCCAGCCGCGATGCTTTCAGGTAGGAAGTCCGCAGTACCATTTGCGGTTACGGTGACAGTATTTGCAGCTTCAACTATCGTATTGTCCCCAAGGTCCGCTTTGATTTCATAAATGTCATCTCCCTTACCGCCATAGACTCCTGCTACCATTGCTCCGATAGCTATCTGTCCTAATGCCCCACCATAGGCTGCTGCACTTGCCTCGTAATCCCCCTTTGCTGAAATGATAATGGCTCCCCCTTGCTTGTCAGCGGTCTGATTAGCCTTGAGTTTAGAAGCCAGCGTTTTAGCTTCAACGGTACTACGGAGATAGGATTTAGCATGACTACCGGATGCTGCAACGCCAGTAGAAGCCGACACGCCCGCAGTCTCATTTTTACTTATGTTTGTGTCAGTTGAGGCCAGCACACTAATATTCTTGGCATTCAGATAACTGTTCTGGACCTTAGCTGAAACAATGCTTTCCGATTTAATATCGAGCAATGATACGCCTAAAGCCAGATCCAGGCCTGCCCCAATTGCGACGGATACGTTCGTCGAGTCTGCATCGAGAGCGACAGTTTCTTTCGCTTCCACGATGATGTTACCGGTCGCGTTTACGGTATGTGTATCCAGCGTTCCTGCGGGACCCTCTATATAGGCATAAATTTCGTTAGCAACGATACTATCAATATCTATTCCGCCCCCAGAGAGGGCTAGTCCCCCGGCAGCCACCGACGCCGTCACGGCTTCGACGTTTTCAATATTCGCCGCAGTTTGGTTAGCTCGCACGGTTACGTTGTTATCGGCAGTTACACTTTTATCACTAGTGTTTTGAATGTATGCATTTATCTGATTCGAAATATTACTGTCCACAATTGAAACGCCGACCGACAGACCGCCAGCACCTGCGGCCACTGCGACTCCGACAGCTAGAGCGTCGGTAATTTTACTATCACCTTTAGCGGTTATAGTGATGTCGTTGAGTGCTGTGATTGATGTGTTTTGCACATGCGCATCCACAACTGTCCCTATTTTTGTCGTCGCTTCTGCCCCTGCCCCAGCCAGTCCAGCGCCAATGCCAACTGCCAGTGCGACAGATCCTGAGAATGACTCTGTGCGGACTCGGTCTTTTACAGAGGCATCGATTATTAGGTCATGGATACCAGAGAGAGAAGAGTTATTAACGTAGGCGCGGACACCCGCATTTCTAATCGTATCAGCAGCATTTTCATAACCGATGAAGTTACGTGCTAATGAAACACCAATAGCACCAGAAACAGCTCCTTTGCCGCCCGAAATAGCTGCGGCAACGGCACCAGTCAATGAACGGATTGTTGAATCACTGTAAGCATCAATCAATAAATCGGTTGTTGCTTCGCTTGCCTGTAGTGAGACGTTATCCATATATCCTCGAACATCGTTGTTAACGATGTTGACTGAGTCAGCACCGGCTCCACTAAGAGCGATGCCAGCCTTACCGATACCAACGGCCAAAGTCGCTGCAATTGCTGTGGATTCAATGCTAGCCGTTTCGGTAGCGTCGATAGACGAATTACTGGAGAAGTAAGCAGGCTGCGACGCCGACCCAATGTTCGTCATGTATGCGAAGACTTCGTTATTAATTTCATTTCTTGCAACTGCACCGGAGATGCTTAAAGCACCGGCGCCTTTTGGTGCTAGAGAAGCCGCTAGTGCTGCGGAGCCGGCTGTCGCGTTGATTGTTGAGTTGTCGATTGCATCAATGTCAAACTCAGCAACATGAAGAGAGTTTACGTCACTTCCATTGATGTAGGCTTTTGGGTGTACAGCCACCATATTAATAGCACTGACCCCGGAACCAGCGCCGGCTAAGCCTAATCCGGATTTTGAACCTGCAATCGCAGCCCCTCCAGCTCCAACACCCGCGGTAATGACCTGGTCAGTCTCAGCTTTTAAGATTAATTTCGTGGTGTCATAGAATTTATAGGTGTCTAAATATCGATTTAGAGATAGATCCGTTTCCGTCCAGTTCGTGTCTGGATCACTGGGGCTACGTTCCAGACGTTGCCATTGGGATGTATCCGTGTAATCCTGGTCTGAAAGTTGTCCAGTCACTTCACCAGTCCCGATGTAACGATAGTATTTGTCGTTTGCTCTCACGAGCGACTCGTTAGGAGTAAGTTCGACCTGTTCAGAACGAAGTGAACTATTGTTGAGGTAGGCTGTGGTATGGAAAGGAGCTGAGGTATTTGGGTCAGACCAGCCAATTAGGTTGCGGCTAACAGCGGCCCCAATACCTACGCCTAACATCCCAGAACCCGAAGCCGCGACCGCGGCAACAGTAGAATTGATAGTTGAATTATTTGAGGAACTGATATCGAGCGTACCAGAAATAACTAAATCGGAGTTGTCAATGTAAGCATTTGAGTGACCGACAATAACATTTGTCGCTTCTGCACCGGCGCCCGACAAAGCAATCGTTCCAGTAGTGCCGAAACCGAGAGCTAAAGAAGCGGCCACCGAGGTAACATCAATCGTTGCCGTTTCTCTGCTTTCTAACGTCGTATTTCCGGCACTGAGACCTTGGACATTATTGATATATGCCGTCACCGAGTTAGCCATTGTATTGCGTGCTAATGAGACACCTACCGACGCGGTCAAAGAAGTAGAACTAGAGCCAGAGAAGGACATCGCCAGGCTAGCAGCAGCGGCAATTGCAGATACCGTAGAAGTATCGTGTGCAGATACCGTCAAAGGACCGGAGACGTGAAACGTTTTCACGTTTTCGTCCCCTCTTGGTACATTTTGAATATACGCCTGGACGTCGTTCGAAATTTTATTGGTTGTATTGAGTCCAGCTCCCGCCAGTGCCACTCGTTCGGAGGTTTTATATGCAAAACCAAGAGAGGCTGCACCAATTCTCGAGGTGATAGTGGCATTTTCGATCACTTCCACGCTTGAAGCGCCCATTACGTTTGTACTACCACCGTCTATATACGCTTTTATCGCACGTCTGGTTTCGGTATCCTGATCGCTCCAGCCAATTAAATTACTTGAAAGAGCAACGCCAATTGAGACGGCACCTGCTGCACCAGCACCTACCTCAGCCAGCACTGTGGGGGCATCATTGGTCCTAATTCGAAAGTTTCCGTTAGAGGTCTCTCCTTCGACAATACTGCCAACCGTGACGCTACTGTTATTCGTGTAAGAGGAGACATCTCCGAGGATTACGTTGGAGGCATTCGCTCCCCCACCACTGAGGGCTAATTGCCCGGAGTTTCCGCTAGCAATAGATATTGCGACGGCTACAGCTAAAGTATCGAGAGATGCCGTGTCGTCGGCGGTGATTGTGGTGTTTCCTTTGGGGGATCGTAGGCTAGAGGACTCGCTATATGCCCGGATTGAATTCGTGATGGTATTTTTTGCCAGCGAAACGCCAATAGAAATCGAGCCGACTCCTTGCTGTCCGCTAGAGATTGCCAATGTCCCACCAACCGCGTCAGCTTGAATCGCCGAATTATCAATAGCTGAAATTTCAATGCCGGCCTGCTGCGTGTCAATAATGCTATTGTTAGTAACATAGGCATGAATCTCTCCAGTTATGGTGTTTTTTGCGTCTGCCCCTGTTCCGGTTGCGGCGAGGCTACCGCTAGCCAAAGCACCGGCGATAGCCAAAACGTCAATGTTGGCTTGTGAATTTGCCGCTATATTAATTGATCCTCTCGCCGTCAGCTGAGAGGCATCGGTATAACTTCGGAGATCGATATCAAGATCGTTCTTTGATACAGAGAAACCGATACTTCCTGCACCGCCCGAACCACTGCCGCTAGCTCGGCTTAATGCGACACCGCCGGAATCGGCGTCAATGTCAAAGTCTGAAGTGGCCTTGATATCGATATCGCCCGAAGTTGAGGTAAGCGAGGCATTGGAGTCGACATATGCATGCACCGAAAAATTCTCAATGGTATTTTGAGTAATAGCACCTGCACCGGAAATCGCCGCCGTAGTTCCGGAGCTAGAGTCGCTACCTGCATTCGCTAGACTGCCGCCAAAGGCCAAAGCATCGATTCGCCCCGTTCCGTTAGAATCTATCAGAATGCTCCCCTTGGGTGCCGCGGCCGCCAGAGCATCTTCATCTAGAGCTCCCAATGCCGTCCAGCGGCTCGGATCGGAATAGTCTTCCGTACTCAGGTTCAATTCAGTAGTTGGGTTTTCGAGCAGGAAACGGTAATAACTTCCAACAACTCCACCTTCATGGGCGTCCTCCACCACTTTAACTAAATCACCCGTAGATATCAGATTGACATCACTATCACTCTGATGAACGACATTTCCATTTGCGACAATAGTACTGTCATGAATAAAAGAGGAGAGAGCACCGCGGATGGTATTTTCGACAAATGAACCGCCAACTGTGATACTGCCGGAATTACTACCACTTGATGCGCCTAAACTCGCCGCCCCGCCCACTCCGTAGATCTCTTTGCCATCTTCGCCGCGAATAGTAAACATACCGCTCGTGACGCTTGACATGGAATCCGAAACAGAAGCTTCATTGGTAGAATCGACGATATTGCTAACGATGGAGCCGGCGGCCGTAAGGTTTAATGCACCGTTTTCACTTTTGGCTCTCCCAGCTGCGAAGCCCAGTGCCCACCCTTCGATTGTTCCGGTGCTATGTCCTTTGAGTGAGGACGACCCAACGGATGTTGTAGTCGACCCTTTTATTAAAGCTTTAGTTTTATTTGTGATTTCATTCCTTGCATAAGACATCCCAAGTTGGACTGAGGAGCCGTCACTCCCGGCGGCCAATGCAGCGGCTCCTGAAACAGCAAAAATATCAGAGGAATTGTTGGCTTCGATAATCAGCCCACTCCCGCCGGCTCGTAGAATGCTGTTTTCTAATACTTCGGAATATGTGTTGTTGTTGACGGAGTTGACGGTTACTGCCCCGGCGCCGGATAAAGCCCAGTCAGAGTTTGAATATCCCGCTGCAAAGCCAATGGTGATGGACTCCATATTTGCGCTTTGTTCAGCCTTAGCTTCTATTGCGGAAGTCGCAATAATTTCAGAGCGAACGATTCTGGTTGATACGGTCCCCGAGTGTGTGTTGATAGAAATCCCAAAACCCAAAGCGCCTGCTGTTCCACCAGTCGCTCCGCCATTTCCGGTGGTGTCTTTCTTGCGAGACGCTCCGCTCGCGCCACCACCATATGCTGACACTTTAGAGTTGTCTTTTGCCTGCAATTTGACACTGCCACCGCTCGTGATTGCAAACGATCCGTTTGAGTCGATGAGGCTTGCCGATACATCCCCTTCAATGTCATTCACTGAAATGGATGCCTCTATTGCACCGCCGTCGAAAGTCGCCCCTGCTGCGACTGTGTAGGCTGTAATATCCATTGTTTTATCAGCTTTCAGGTCTACGTCGCCGGTGGTCTGGATACGGCTTTCCTGAATGAATGCTTTAGTGTCACCTCTCAAGGAGTTGATAGAGATTGCTGCACCAATTCCAAGATTACCGCCCGCGGTTATCGCCCCACTTACGGCAGTGATATGACTATGATTAGCTGCGTCAAGACTTAAAGTACCGGCTGCAATCGTTGAGCTATCACTGATTGTTGCCAACGTATCGATCGTCTGTGAATTCATATTAACCTGACCGGCTAAAGCTAGATTAAATTCATTAGGGTTACTTTTAGTTCCTGCCAGGCTCGCTCCTACCGTAAGATATTTACCGTCAGTTTTCGCATTTACAGCGACCTCTTGCGTGACTGCAATATTCGAATTTTTAATGTTGGTATTCGTTTGCCCATCTATAAAGACTCCTCCAAAAGATCCAGCCAGTCCGTTTGCCCCATTCTTTCGCTTTGAAACGGCAATAGCACCGGGAGTTGATACATAGTGCACGTCATTATGCGTATCGAGGTGCAAGTCGCTTGCCGTCACTTCTGAGTCACTTAAGTTAAGCGTAGTGACTTCATTTGCGATGCTGATAGCGGCACTTCCCGCCGCTGCGATCCCGTAGTTGGAATCTTTTGGGGATGCTTTGGCAGCTTTTTGAGCTTTCATAAATCGTTTTGTAACGAAGTTTACAATCGATCCCATCCGACCGGGATTATTAAAATAATTTCCAGTCGTGTCTTTAGGAACATGAGTTTGGTTGTAACCAGACGGCGTATCATTGGAGAATGTGCCTGCAATAGGAATACTCAAACCGTATCCATTCGTTTTTGCCCTAACCTTTGTTTTGTCTCCGGAAGAAAGTGTTATCCGCTCCCCTTCCGTCCCTAAGGTGTGCGCAGTCCCTGTTGCTATACCGGGCTGCAAGTCAATCGCATCTCCGTTGCTCGCATCTTCGGGGGTTAACGCTAACTTTAGCTGATGGGGGGTTACTGCGATTACATAATATTGCTGGCCATTGATCAGGCCTTCAATACTATTGCCACCGCCGTTTCTGTAGGTAACCGGATCATTGGTTTGATAGCCATGGATATTGTCAAAATAGATTATGTTATTGACACTATCGATTTTAGGTAACATTGGAACTGGTGGAGCCAGGGTGTGTTCTGTACCAGTGACGTCGTCTACGGAGATCACAACTGGGGTTGGTTCCTGAGCCACAGCTTCACGGTGGAATTCAGCCAGTTGTATTTGTTGTTCGTCAATTTTGATGACGAAATAGGTTTGAGATGGCCGAAGCCCTTTGATCGGATCCTCTTCACCTGGGTAATAAACAACCGCATCGCCGGTGTTGTATCCGTGCGTAAATCCTAAATTGATTGTGTTTCCCGAAATATTAGAAGGTGACGGTGTAAATGCTTTAGAAAAAGAATGTAAATCTCCGGCTACATTTTCATTGACCAAATCTATCGCAGCACCTGCAGGCGTTTCCGAAAGCTGGAATGTGTTGTCAGTCACGGAGGTTATGTAATATGCATCTCCGCTAGACAAACCTCCGATAACGCCCACATTATCGTTGTAGTAATAGACTTGGTCATTATTAGAGAACCCATGTAGATAGCCGACGTTGATGCGGTCATTGTCGTAATCCACGCCTTTATCTAAATCGTCGGTGGTCTCATTAATCGAAACAGTCTCAGTTCCTATAGTCGCGTTTGTTTCGCGAAACATTTCATTGAATGTAAAGGTGGCCCCAACACCTACCGCTTTACCCTTGGTCAATCCTCCGCCGATATTTATAACGGACATGTTATCCGTAGCGGAGATAAGTTGATTCAGGTTAGAGATGACGTTTGCCCCATCATTAGACACGATGTCGTCGGCATCGAGATAACGTGGGCTTACTTCTACCTGATAAGGTGATTGCGTTGCTGAAATCGTGTAAGCCCCGGTACTCGATTGGGGCATAGTCACACTCATTCGCAAAGCATTTGAATCTGTTCTCAATGCTTGTGCCGTAGTTGGTGCTAGCTTTATTTGTTGACTATCAACGACCTCGACATAATAAACAGTTCCAGTGGTTAGCTCCCCGATCTCCTCCCCGTCTACGCCGCGGTACTCGACGGCTTGTCCGGTCTGAAAACCATGATCAAAACCAAAGTTAATAATCCCATCGGCTGTGTTGATAGTGGTAGGGTCCAGTCGGAATCCCTTGATTAATGAACTTCCGTAGTCCGTTGTCGAAGTGTTAGGGAAATTGATTGGGGTATTTGCATTAGCCGCTTCTGGAGTCTCAGCGAGCATTAGTGATGTTGAACTCCCGGCGGGAACAATCGCAAAGTAAATCCGGTTGTTTTCTAGGCCAAGGTTGTCGGGTTCATTGTCATTCCCACCGTAATTTGTGTAACGCACGGGATCCCCCGTGCTCAGGCCATGGCGATAATTGAGCAGGATGAGGTCGGCTGCGCGGTCAACGTCGTCCTTGGTGGAAAATACAGGATTGAGAGGAAGTAAGTATTCTTCATCCCTCCCGTAAACGGTTGCGAAGTCTCTCGGGATTTGGATGCCTTCGGTGCCGGTCAGTATCTTGGCACCAGAATGCACTGTCGCTTGCGTTTTATTGTCAAACCGAAAATGGGAGCCTGTTCCATTAAATCCAAACGAATCGGCAAGTCCCCCTGCGACTGCGATCGAAAGGTTGTCACCGATAGCATCTGCAATCAATGCGAATGAATCTGCTCTGATCGAGGCATCCTTTTTAACCTCGCCTTTAACAATGTTTGTGTAGTTAATGCTTTGAACTGAAGCTCCCACGCCATTGCCGCCTGAGGCGTGATCGAATGGAAACATTCCAAAATTACCGGCAAGATTTCGGGAGTCAATTTCCAAAATTGACTGAACAACAATAGCACCAGTGACCGGTTTAAATTTATGGACTCCTGATAAATTTTCCTGATTCGAAACGGTGATCCAATTGCGTTGCCTACGGTCTTGCTCAGAGGCTGCCAACCGTAGCTCGTTGCTGTCGCTTACAAGTCCGACGTGGTAAACTTCGCCGGGCACCAGACCATGGAGAGCGGTTTCACCTTCCGGGGCGTAGATGACTCGTTGTCCTTCATGAAAACCATGGTCAGTTATCGTTATAGTCGTTACGGGTAAGTCCTCTATTCCGGAAACTTCTAAATCTCGCAGTTGATTTATTTGTGCACCCTCGCCCACAATAGCGCGATTATCATTGTCTTGGAAAAAAAAGTTAAAGGAGCCGGCAGCATTATTCGTGGTTCCTTTGGACGATGATTGGGCCCATGAGGTAAAGAAACTATTAGCCACTCCTAAATTGGGATTGAGTGCATCGAGAAATAGGTCGTCATCACTCGTGATTCTCCCGGCCTCGAAATCCCAGTCCCACTCTGTTCTTTGGGAAATCACTTCGGCGAAGATGTTTTTTTCATTGTATGACTGTGTGATGTCGGCGATGACGCTAATAGTACCAGCAGCATCAATGCGACTGCGATTACCGACTTCTGCTACCGAGTGATTGGTGATGTCGCCCACGTTGATGGCTAGAGCTAAGGAGTGTTTGCGAGCGTCGGAATTTGTATCGCCATCGACCTTGTTCATATCGATGGTGCCGGTCGTCTGAAGTTTAGGAACTGAATTGAGTTTCGATTTTATATTTACGTTCCCTGCCAATGCCGCTAGCTTCGCGTCCTCTTTTGTTCGAGCCTGAACCGTCTCCGTTTGATTGCTGATCGCTAAGGCACCCCCAAAACCTAAGCTCCCAACGGTCTTGGTTTTACTACCAGATGATTTGTTACTTGCTTTACCCGTGATTGCCGACTTTAAAGCACCTGGGGCGCCAGTAATCTTTGTGGCGATACTGGAAACTAGTCCACCAACACCTGCTGTTGCAATCGTTCGATTGGTCGATGTGCTGGATTCTGCAGTGATTTCAATGCTACCTCCGGATGTTGCTGACCCCGCGATCTCGGAGATTACTGATGTATCCGTGCGAGTTAAACCAATAGCAGGTGAGATGTTGCCAGCCTCTCCGACCATGGAGGTCGAATTAATTGAGATGTCTCTCTTAAGTTCGCTATTGATACGGATGTCGTTTTCTGCTGTCAGTTGAACGTTGGGGCCCGTTTGAGTAATGGATTTCGCGGAAGAATCACCTACCGCAACCGTTAATGCTAAGGAGCCGCTGGGGGTGGGAAGGCTTTTGGCTGCTGCATTAACGATTCCTTCCGCGGAATTGTCCAGACTGAGATTGCCTCCGGTTGCGATGATGCTTGCTTGCCCGTCTCCGCTTATGGTGATCATCGATTGCGGATCTGACTTTGCGGCTGCAACACCAACGTAAATTGAGATTGCATTGACCACAGCGGAACTAACCGCTTTCGAACTGATCGTTACCTCCTGTCCCTTAATGAGCGTTTCCTTCTCATTATCGGTGGTAATGCTAATATTACTGATCGCTTCAGAAGATGCGTGAGCCCCGAATAAACTAATCCCATCAAGAGTTCGAGTGGAGGCATCTCCCGTCTCTTCATTAAACGCGTGTTTACTATCAGCCACAGAGATTAGGTTAATAAGCTTACCTCTGAAATCCACATTCGTTAGCGTTATGCCTGTACTAGTGTTGGATTCAATATAAACAAAGCCGGGAGCAGTACTATCTAGGTAGTCACTCGTCGAAATGGATATGTCACCGGCTTCATAGGTAGTTGCTGTGTTATCGGTAGTTATGTCTGCTAGCAACGTTGTATCGGTTAAAGTGACATGATTGGACGTGAAAGTAATGTCCCCGGAGTCTCCAGTTGAGAAAGCGGTAGGTGAGGCGGGGTTATATGCTTCCGCAAGCTTCCTTGTGACGATCGACAAATTTGCAGGCATATCAATCGTTTCTGCCGTGAAATTCAGGTCATGACCTTGCAGGTGAATATCGCCCGATACATTAATGGCGTCATGACCTTGTTTTCCATCAATTGTTAAGCTGGCATCCAAACTTCCTAGTGATTGAATGTTTATCGTGTTGTCGTTGCTAGAACCATTGATTGTGATTGACGTTAGCCCAGCAATCACAGCTTCGTCAAATAAAGTTTCACCTTGAACCAGTTGAAGTTTGTCCTGAGCTCTACGTAACGTAACAGTTCCGTCCGGGAGATCGATATTCCAGTTTGCCGTGAGCAGAATCCGTGGCTCTAGCTGTTCTACCGTATGCCCCAGAAGTGAGCGTACATTTCGATCTCGTCCGTTATCGATATTTCGTTGCTGGAATTTCGCATTTGCGGAATTTGAATTTGCCGAAAACAGGAGCTTTTCGAAAACATCCGTAAAAGCGATCACTAACAATCGTAACTGCGCGAGTGTTCTTTTAATCAAAGAATAAAACATCTGTTGAACGTCTTAAAAAATAGGTGGGGACGAGGTCACGTTTCAATATAGCAGTAACTGAGTTTGCTTATAGGGCGACCAAATATGGAAGCCGATAGTTTGGCCGCAAATCTTACCCAGACGGGATAAACCGAGTAAGTATTACGTTAAAAGACAAGCTAAGTGTTTGCTGGATAGGAATAGAAACGACTGGGTGTCTTGTAAAGTCGATACAACTTACGCGCAGAAGAAAGGAAGCGATTATGTCGACTATAAACATTCAGCAAAAAAGATTCTTGGGGAGTTTATCCTTACTTCTGCTGTTCGTCAGTTCCTCTATGGAACTGACGGGATTCGAACCGTTGCCGGAGGTCTCTCCGGAAGTTAGTTATGTCAGGTTCGATACGACTCCGGTAAATTATGAAGCACTGGAAGGCTCAGAACGATTTCTATTACCGTCGGACACGGCGAATAAATGGAGGTTGAACGTTGAAGTACTTAACTGGAATATCAAGAGATCCGACTTGGATTTTGCCGGAAGTAGCGACCAGACAACGCTTGCGATCGGACGTGGAACCATTCATCAAATCCAATTTGATGAGAACCAGGGGTTTCGCGGTCTCTTAGCATTTAAAACAAAAAGCGATTGGGAATTGGGGGTTCGTTATACATCTTATGGTAATGACTCTTTCTCGTCACTTGATGTCAATGACCTGGATGGCACCACGATCTTTAGCACACGCAGTCACTCTAAGGTAAATGAGGAGGCTGAAACTGTTGTCGGTTATGCGTCCTTTTATATGAATAGCTTTGACTTTGAGGCCCGAAAACAAATCGTGCATTCGGATAATTCAACATTTGAAGTATTCGGGGGGTTGCGATGGGGTGAATTCGATCAGGTGCTTCAAGTGGAGTATGATGGTCATGATTTTAATCAGGGTGAAATTGATAACAAAGTCAACTCGAACGCATTTGGATTGTTCTTAGGTGGAGCAGGTAGCTGGAATCTAGGGCAAAGTGGTTACTACGCAAGCTTCGAGGGAAATGCGGCCCTGCTGACTGCCGACAAGACCGTCAGTATTTTAGAGACTGAACTGGGGGCTTCCGACGTTGATGTTATTGTTGATGTCCAAAATGAGTATGATCACCTCTTGCCCACCGCGGCATTCCGATTAGGTGCTGGCTATCGAACGGATAAATTAGATATTTGTCTTTCTTATGAGATCACAGGGATCTTCAATTTAGCAGACCGCTTGGTGTACCAGGACGATATCCATGAAAGTATATTCTCTCATTCAATCAGTGATGTAACCTTAGAGGGGCTGACGTTCAGATTGCAGTATCGCTTCTAACTCCCAACGAATGGTGCCCTGATATGCAGGGCCTACTAGCAGGTCATAGATCTCCGGATTGAGCGTTATAGTTACTTCTAATAGAGCGTGTCTTCACGCCGTTTCCTTTAGCTGATCAGCTATATCTGTCTTCGATAGCGAAAAGTTAGAGCCCGGACCAGCTCTGGGAATCGAACTGGCAGGGTGCGATATTTATTCGGGATTTGAACTAGCTGCAATCGCTTGACGTTCTCGCACTGGCTTTGCAGGTGGATTAAATGTGGCAGAAGTGATATTTCTACCCGCCATTTGGATTGTAGGGCTGATACTCACCGCAAAAACTGGCCTCGATCAGTTAGCCATGTTAAATTGTTATCAAATATGAGAATGTTAGATCTTTTTGTAACAACTCATTGGCATATTCAGAACCATAGCAAGTACAGCACTCTACACGAATATCAATCGTGGCAAGTTATCAATTAGATGGCACAATTTTCCACTCTGCCGGTGATTTGATTGCTCCAGTATTTTCGCGCCATTCAGTAAGAAGGTGTCCGACGTGCATATTCACGATGACATTAAAAAGGGTGAACTCATAGCCGTGAAGGGAAGCACTAACAACCGTCTCTATACCTTGATTAAATCGATTATAGGCTTGCTGGACTTTGTGATTTGCATCTTCGTTGTTGCCATGTTTTTTCAGGGAACGATTCCTGGAGGTTCGCAGCTGCGTGAAGGCTTGCGCGAGGTTTATTCGTATATGTTAGATCCAAAAAATTTGGTCATCACCGTGATTATTGTTGTCCGGCTCTCGATTTATGGCATTTCAAAAGCTCTCAAGTAATAGAAGGTTGGCCAAAGTGTTTCGAAGAAATATAGGTTTCGTAGAGTAACGAAGAAAAACAGGTTAGGACTCTTGAGTAAAGCACCAACAGGAAATATAGCACGGCGGCATGATCTCGATGCACTTCGCGCCATTGCGATGTTGCTGGGGATCGCCTTGCATGTTGGGTTGGGATATGTACCCGGTTGGATTATTACTGATGACGCAGATCCACAGGTGCTCCATAAAACCTCAGATGGCTTTCAGGTGATGTTTAACATTATCCACGGGTTTCGAATGCCTCTCTTCTTTCTCGTTAGTGGGTTCTTTACCGCGATGCTTTGGCGTAAACGCGGTGTAAGCTCTTTGTTGAAACATCGTTATGCAAGGATATTTATTCCATGCATGCTAGGCCTTGTTTTCATCCAGTCGATGGAAGACGCCGTCGGGAAATGGCGTGGTGAGCATGATCGGAAATTCTGGGAAGAGCAGCGTCAGGAGATGACGCTTATACAAGCAGCATGGCGTCAGGATCGCGGTTTGATCGAGGAACTGCTAAATAAAGGCGCTGATGTCAATCAAAAAGACAGTGATGGTTCTACAGCCTTAATGGCTGTCACTGAAATGCGTCGACAAGATCTAGTCGAACGATTGACGGTTCGGGGGGCAGACCCTGATTTGACTAATAATGATGGAAAGACAGCGGAGCAGATTGCCAAGGGGATCGGGCATTCAGGAATCGTAGATTTTTTTGAACGGGAACGAGTAGCCCGGCAAATGAATATTTGGGAAGCGGTGTCTCACGAAGATCGTCGTATGATGCATTGGAAGTTAGCAGTCAATCCTGACCTCGTTAATCAATTGCATCCGGAAACAGGTGAAACACCATTGCAGTTGGCGATCGTAAAGGGTGATTGGGAGAGGGTTGCCGACCTGTTTGATCGTGGTGCCGATTTGCGTTTGGAAAACGGTCAAGGGGAGTCTTCTCTTGAATGGCTGGATGATGCAACGGACCCTCAATTGAGATTTTTTGTTGAGATGGGGCATGGACTCCATAAAGTTGGTAGTGGAAGTCTGCCTGCCGGTGAGCACTTCTTTGATCGGATTCGGAGGCATGACACGGGCCGTCTTCGTCGTCTGATTTTGTCGGGGATAAATCCAAATTCCGTTAATTCTGAACATGGGTATTCCGCTTTGGCTTACGCTGTTGCCACTGGTAAATATGGCGTTGTTGAGATGCTTCTCAATCACGGCGCGGATGTTAATACATTAAACACGGATGGCAGCAGTGCCTTGCATGCAGCGGCCATCTTTGCCAGACATGGCGAATTGAAGTTGCTCAGACGGTTTAACGTGGATGACACGATTGAGAATGAAGCAGGTTTGACTGCGGCTGAGGTGGTTTCGGCACCTTTTACGATACAGACTCGCGATACCCTTATGAACCTTGCGGCGGAGTTAGGTATGGGCGTTAGTCCGGAGGGAGTCAAGGGGCGTCGCTATGAGGCCGCTAGAATTCTTGGTGTTGAAGCTAAGCCGGACCCTCCACACGAAGAGGTCTTTGGGGATTGGGATGAAGATGAGTTCTGGAGAGAGCTGAGAAAAGAAGAGGAAAGGGTAGCTGGTGAGGAAGCAGAACCTCGTGGGGATAAACAAGTCGGTGCAATAACGCAATTTAAGAATTGGTACTGGCGACAGGTCAACGAAGCTGAGCATTACACAAACGAAGATGGCCGTGCACAGAATCTCTTTCACCAATCCCGGCTTGGGCACTTTTGGTTCCTTTGGTTTTTAGTCTGGCTGGTCGCGATGTTTGCGGTCTATGCGTTGGTTTGCGATTTGCTTGGGATTAATCGTATGCCAAAATGGTTAGTGCTTTCGAAAATGCGGTATCTGTATTTGATCCCCTTAACGTTAATTCCAACTCTGGTAATGCATAGTCAGTTTGGCCCTGATACGTCGACCCATTGGGGGCCTCAACCCCATTTGCTTGTTTATTACTTTATCTTCTTTCTTTTTGGAGCCTGGTATTTCGATGCAGATGATTCGGAAGGTAAACTCGGACGATTCTGGTGGCTTACTATTCCACTTTCAATTCTGTTGTATTTAGCATTTGGCTCAAAAGATGCTTGGCTTATGTCTGAGTTTGAGGACGCGGCATGGGTTGGTTCACTTACGCAACATGGATGGTTAGGAACCGAGGTGTATCAGATACAAGATCTGTTAATTCGTGTTGTATCTGTGACATATGTCTGGCTCATGACATTTGGCTGGATGGGGGTCTTCCGAAAGCTTCTAAACCACGAGAGTAAGGTGATGCGTTATGTCTCTGATTCCTCTTACTGGCTCTATGTCGCCCACATGCCTCTCGTTGTTTTTTATATCCAGATCCTTAAACCGCTACCGTGGCATCCTTGGCTAAAGTTTTCTGTTGTCTGTAGTTTGATCACCATAACTCTACTGGTCACTTATCAGTTGTTCGTGCGTCATACGATAGTTGGAGCGCTCCTTAACGGTAAACGAAGGCCGAAAGTGAAATCGTAGTCCCAATCGGATTGATAGTCGCTAGCCAGAGAATTCCACCGAGCGTTTTCGGAATATGCGAACTATTTGGAATTACCAGTACGCAAAAACAGGTAGACGGACGGATTAGAAGCCGTAAGCAAGGGAATAGCGAGGCTACGAAATAACGCACGGCCAACGTTTCAAGTTCCCGATAAGGTGTGGCCGCAGATTGGCGCAAAGGCGACTCCCATAGGCTGGAACTGCATTCCTAAAATCTCTTCGTCCTCTGCCATAAGTTTGGTGGAGGTCTTAATTAGCGAAGGAGGGATTACCGGTCCATGTGTTTCGCACGGTAAATATAGAATCCGGAAGGTGCGTGCTAGAAAGAAGGCACACGGAAAGGTTTCAGCAAGATGCCTCTGGCTAGTTCAGATGCATTCGCTGTGAATAACGTCGCGATCACTCTTTCAATTGAGAAGCGACTTGCCCCTTTCGAATAATCTCTTTCTTAAGACGGTCAAAATGCAGCACAGGATCACGGAAAAACTCATTCGGCATTTGACCATAATACTGCATCGAATCTAGCACCTTGTCCCAACCTGTATGTTGCGCCAAATCATAGGCCCGGAGTCCTTTGTCAATTCTCTCTTCGGTATTACTAAAGTCACGGAACATAAAGAATTGAAACTTGGGAAAGTAACTGAATCGAACGATCGGGTGCAAACATAGCCATTTCATAATTTTGCATTCGAATTCTGAAACTGCTTTTTTTACCCCAGGAGCTACGGTATATTCCTGCTCGCAACGAAACGACTGTTCAAATACATCTTTCTTTTCTGTGGCAGTCAATTGAACTCTGTTTCGTCTCGCATGGTGAACCCGATTCAATGCATCTAGCAATTCTGGCGGAAGGATTTCGTGTGCACCGACGGTTTCGCCATGAAGTTTCGTAAATTGGTAATTTGCATAAGTATCGATGCAAACCTGGCGATTGACTCTACGGAATGCTTCGGCGAATTCTCGTAAAATACCGAGACGAAACGCTTTCTCTCGAGCACTATAGAAATACCGATAGGCAACCAAACGTCCTAGACTACCGCCAGATTCAAAGTAGCCTAATCCCCAGAGAGCACCATGCGCAGCAATTTGAGAGAATGCATGGTTCATACCCGAATCAATGTAGATATGTGTCAAAATCGCCACGCGATGGCGAATATCCATTAAGTTGCCTGCGAGTACTTCTCCCTCTGCTTTAAGCTGTTCATATATATTGTGCAAATCGGTCATTGTTCAAAAGACTAGGTAGGCAAGCAGTTCTAAAACCATCGTTTAGTTTAGCGACGGCGAGGTCTAGCGTTAGCAAATATATAGTTAAAGTTAACCAAAATCTGTTTGTTGTAGCTTGCGGTAAGAACGAATTTCAGACGGTGTTACTCTGAGGTTTCAAATCATATTTTATGCGATTGGAACCTATGTTTGCATGTCGGGTAATCATTTTGATGAACCCAGGTGACGGCTTGCCCAATAAACACGCTAAAGGAATCGGGAAGAGTCCACAAATTAATTAGAGATTTCAAGGGAGATAGAGATTCCGGTGGCTTGATGACGAATACTGAAATGTTCAAAGAACCCAAGGTAACTGTAAATCAGGCTTTGAGACCAATCCCTTCGCAGAGGTCGGGGTAATTTTTTGTCTTGGGAAATAGATTTTATAAATGTTCACTCAGCCGGCGTCTTTTGCTGCACTAATTTGGCGCAGTCGTGCATGGATAATATGCAGGTATTAGTAACCGGTAAGCCTAAGGCCTGTCTTCGTTACATCAATCCAAAATCATCTAGGAGTTCTAAGTGCTTAATTCACTCAGCTTCGTGCACTCAATCTAAATGCGATGAGTATTTTCATCGGTTTTAATTCTCTTTGGCACGGGGCTTGCAGATATTACTAAACATCCACAACGAGACCTTTAATTCTTGGAGGGCAAATAGGGTGTTCAACATTTCTATACTTAGCCAACAGACAAGAGGGTTAATCTACACAGGAGCCAAGCAACGATTTCTTGGAAGGGCCGGCTTTACATAAGATGTAAGCCAGCGATCGCTTGCTGGCAAACTTGATTAGTGGAATGAAGCAATGGATTTACTCGTTGTATATTTCGAGTACGAATTTATATGGTTTGAATTTAAGGGAGTCGCTGTTTAATCGAGCTTCCTGATTCTGATCAAACAAAATATCCCGAGGGAATTTAAAGGATGATAGGCTTCTTAATTGATATGGACGGTGTGATTTATCGAGGTGGAGTATTAATACAGGGGGCAGACGAATTTATCAACCAGTTGATTGTAAAGGACATTCCATTTCGATTCATGACAAACAATAGCCAACGTACCCGACTTGATGTTGTTGCCAAACTAGGAAAACTGGGGATCTATGTGGAGGAACAACATATCTTTACATGCGCCATGGCGACCGCTAGGTATCTAGCAAGTCAGGACGCTAAAGCCACTGCCTTCGTCATTGGGGAAGGCGGTTTGCTGACAGCATTGCATAAGTGTGGAATCGCGATTGACGATCAATCGCCGGATTATGTCGTAATCGGTGAAGGCAGAACTTTTAACCTCGAACAGGTTGAGAAAGCTGTTGAATTTGTAAATCGTGGAGCGAAATTGATATCGACTAACCCGGATCTTAGCTGCCCCACTTCTACGGGAATCCGCCCTGGTTGCGGCGCTATGGCAGCCATGATCGAAGCCACCACTGGTAGAAAGGCATTTAGTCTTGGTAAGCCTAATCCGATTATGATGCGAATGGTTCGAAAGGATCTGGAACTCAGCACTAAAGAAACGGTGGTAATTGGGGATATGATGGACACTGATATCTTTGGAGCTGTTCAACTTGAGTACCATTCGGTACTTGTGCTTTCGGGAGGGACTAAGAAGAGCGATCTATCGAAATTTGCCTTCCAGCCCGCCGAGGTACACGAATCATTAGCCGCTTATGGAAGACATGCTGGAATTATTCCGGATGCTGCGATGACTCTCAGTTGAAAAGAACGGTCTACACGCAGTTTATGAGAAGACCTACACTCGTGAACTTCTTCTTCATACATATTCTGTGACGCTCCAATCGACGTGTCGGAAGTTACTAGCCCCCGGCTGAATAACTGGCGTGGATTCCATCCTGTTTGTTAAGATATTAGCCGATGGCAGTGGCTACACCTGTAATGGCAACACGAGACGGAATCAGATCGTCTAGGGATTAGAAGGCTGACAGGTGCGGTGGTACAATACTTCACTTGAACCTACGCCTCAGTGAGAAAACAAATTGAAACCAACAATAGAAAAAGTCACTGTTCTGATAATACTGTTCTGTGTTTGCTCATTGGCGTTTGGCGAAGATGCCCCCAGACTTAAGATCCCAAAGGACTGGAATCCATCTCATAAACAAAATGGAAAAACTGTTTCCGCCGTGGTTAGAGTCTTTGGCGTCGTAGAGAGGTCATTTAAAGATCCTAAGACCGAAAGACACGTCTTCCAGAGCAAAGCCCTTATCCTTGTAAGAAAGGGTAAGAAATATGTCCCTTCTCGTGTTCAGGCTTACCTGTATTCTTCGAAGTCATTGAACAACAATACGGATTTCCGAATCGTGGGGGAACTCTCTATCTTGGACAGTCAGGTAAAAGGCGGGGGGTATCCGGCGACGATTCGTATAACCGAGTTAGAACTGCTGCCAAGGCTTAAACCTGAGACCAAGGTGGCAACGGAACCCAAAAATTCGCTTGCTGGCCTGTGTGCGAGCGTGTTTGTTAACACCACACCTTAGTTGACGACTGCTACGGCGTTTGCAGCTTTGATTTGGCGATACAATATAGGTGCGTGGTGGATCGTAGCACAAGTGAAGCGTCTGAGACGGCGGGTGATGCGATGAACACTGCATCTAATTGATTTCGCGAGATCAATTTGAAATTCTTTGCGGAGGCTTCGACGACTGCGACTTCACCATATTTACTACTGAAGTATATTTTCCCATCGGTGTAGACAGGTGAAGCCCAATGGTCACCCCCTAAACGGCCTTGCCAGATCTCTGCACCTGATTGCGCATCGAGACATCGAACGATACCTCCTCGATCAGTTACCATAAAAAGCCGGCCAGCCACAATGACCGGGGAGGGGATGACTGGCGTGCCCCTCCTTGTTGACCAAACAATGTGCGTGTCGGTAACCTCACCGGTGCCGTTGGGGCGAATGGCTAATAGGATATTGTTTAAGCCACTGGTGAAAACGTAGACAAGTCCATTCGCATAGATTGGCCTTGCAGCGATATTGAACCCTCCGGGGTGTACCGTTCGCCACAACTCCTTGCCTGTGTCGGGGTCGTAGGAGATAACGGCCTCTGCTCCTGGTGCAATGAGTTGTCGCTTTCCATCAACTTTGATGAGCGATGCAGTGGCAAACGATTTTTTATTATCATTTGGCTTTCCACCTTTATTGTCAGACAAGCCACGTTCTCGCAGGGTTTCCTTCCAATCTGTGTTGGTGTTACGATCCATCTTCCAATGCGTTTTTCCATTCGTTTTATCCAAAGCGATGAAGAACTGCTGATCGGTCCCATCAAATGCAACGTAAAGCTTGTTCTCGTCGACGATAGGTGAGGACCCCTGGCGTACGGGCTGATAAATACGTAAGTCCCGACGGTACCAGAGCGTTTTTCCGGTTTGTCGATCTAAGCAGGCAATGCCCTGTGAACCAAAACTAACAAACACATGATCTTCTTCGACGACTGGTGTGGGCGTGGCTGGGCTGTTTAAATGAGGGGAGTCATTGACATAGGCGGGGTCGACTTTGCGCGGGATCATGTCAAACACCTTGATGTTGTGTTTGATTTTCCCAGTCTCAAGGTCGAGGCAAATCGTTCTTAACTCTTGCTTTTCATCGCTGCCAGTTGTGATCCAGACTTCGTCTTCCCAAATTACAGGAGAGGACCATCCGGAATCGTCAATGAGCGTCTTCCAGCGAACATTGTTTGTTTCGTCAAATTCAGTCGGAATGTTTTTGGCAAAAGAAATGCCGTTACCAGAAGGCCCTCGGAATTGATTCCAATGGTCTTCAGCGTTTAGCAGCAAACAGTTGAGAAGCGTGACAAAAAACAAAGTCAGGCGGCAGATTAAGGGCATGATGATTCCTTTTACTAATATTTTTATACTAATCCGTCGAATCGAGAGCGGCAACGATTAACGCCTTGGAGGAAATAGAGCTTCAGGCTTATTCCGCTGTAGGAAAGCCAACACGGACCCGAAGCAGCACTTTACCGTTTTTCTTCGTGCGGAGGCATTGGGCAATGAGGGACGCGCACGCGTATGCTTTGTAGGACGTTACTATATACGTCCGTATGGGGTATCCTTCTCCTGTCGATGTCATGTATTTTGGATTTCGGGTCTCCTCACCGGAAGTTGAAACCTTAGAAAAAGAACAGCCCATCTTTCGCTGGCATAGGGAATCTAATAAACTGGAGGTTAAGGCGGATTAGCGATGAAACCACATTGCCATGCAGTGGTTCATTTCTTTTCATCTAGCAAAGCATAGAGTCTAATGCTCTCGTATACCGCCTATTTACAAACGCTTTCAAATCCCGCACGCACCCACAAGGGAAGGCTGCTTCTGAGGCCTTCTCCTCTTAACGCGGGGTTAACCATAGAGACTGTTCCCGAGTGCTGTAATCGGAATCTCTGTCGAACGAGCAATAATTCACGCAGCTTTGAAACGGTATTCGCTTTTAGAATCCATCCGGAGTTTGCAAGCAATGATTAACCGATCTTTCAAGCCGGAAACTCGATTAATTGTCTTCACCGATCTTGATGCGACGTTGTTGCATCACCACTCATATGATTGGACTCCTGCCATCTCGGCACTTGAAATG
>CEUM01137645.1_pt1 | contig 37588 bp, 35 predicted proteins | sample 356421 | NCBI WGS metagenome assembly CEUM01 (sample SAMEA2622716, study PRJEB7988) | marine metagenome | biome: marine biome (ENVO:00000447); feature: surface water layer (ENVO:00002042); material: "saline water (ENVO:00002010), including plankton (ENVO:xxxxxxxx)" | depth 5 m
ATCTTTTCTCTTTTTTTAACTAGCTCATCATAAAGAGGTATAATTTCTCCAGCAACAAGTGGAAAATTATTTTCTTTAGTTTTATCTTTATTTTCATAAACCTTTTTCTCATCCACCCAAATAGAGTTTTTTGAAGCTTGTACTAGGATGCCGTTAAAGCTTGGCGTGCTGGACTCAGAAAAAGGTAGAGCTATTTCTTTTGGAATAGATTGTAGAACACCTGTAGTATTATAGTTTTTTAATAGAAAAAACAATAAAATTATTAGGATATCCAAAAGTGATGTTATGTCTACATCAAAGGATGATCTTGTTTTTCTTGAAAATTTTCTTCTTAATGATTTGTTTGATGACATAAAATTTTATCTAAACCTTTTCAAAAATTATTTTGTTAAATAGCTCTTTTATTTTAATTTCACCGTTTTCTTTATCGTTTATATAAACCGACTCATCTGTGTTTCTAAAATATCTTATATTGTCTAGAACTTTTATAAGCTTTTCATATTCCAAGTTGAAAATTGGATCTATTATGATAGTTTTTTCTTTTTTATGCTTTTTTTTGATTGCTATTAATGTCCTATGCAATTCCTCTAAGTCATAGGTGTTGTCTTCTTTATTCTTTATATCCTTAATTGTTTTTAGTGGAGCACCTGATAATAAAGTCAGTGAAGATTCTTTCAACTGAAGTGTTAAACCTAGTGGTTCTTCATCTGATTTTGTACTATCACTTTCAGAAATTATTGGCACATCTATAGGGATTTCAAATATTTGCTTTAAATCTGAAGAGAAAAGTAGGAAAAAAATAAAAATAAAAATTGCATCCAGTAGTGGGGTTAGATTCGGTTTGCCTGGAAGGACTTTCTTTTTACGCTTGCTTGGTTTTTTATACATAATAATTTAAGATATTTTCTGTTTTTTTGTTCCCAAAAAGTCCAATAGCTTTACAGAATATTCATCTATTTCATTGATTATTTTATCTGATTTAGAAGTGAGATAAGTATGAATTATCATCATACTTATTGCTGATACAAGCCCAAAGTAGGTTGTGTTCATAGCGGTTGAAATCCCTTGAGTTAACAACTGTGATTTTTGTGTTGGATCTGCAGAAGCGACTGCAGCGAATGAGTTAATAAGGCCTTGAATAGTGCCAAGTAACCCAATTAATGTTGAGATGTTGGCAACTAAGTTGAGATAATTCAATCTAAGCTCAATTCTAGGGATAACCTCCAGGGCTGTAGCATCTACTGCATTTTGGATTTGACTTATTGATTGGGACGCCCTTTTTAAACCACTCTTTAATACTCTGGGAAGCATGGCACCCGTTCCGGAACAAATTCTAATAGCACCTTGAATATCGTTAGATAGAACGTATCTTTGAATTTCGTTCATAAAAGAAGCACCGTCCACATCAAACTTTAAAGACAGTTTTAAAAATCTTTCTAGTGAAATTGCCAAACCAAACGTCCAAACAGCGAGAATTGCCCACATGAAAGCTCCACCATCCTTCCAAAAGATCGCAAGCCTATTTATTAATTCATCAGGAGACAATTCGCCCATCATCCAACCTTTTTTTATGATAGTTACTAGAGAACTCTCTTAAATTTTAGTTGATGTAACCCCATTTATTTTTTTGGGGAAGGATTTGCCTAATTTTCTTAAAGATTGAGGAAGCTTAGTCTTGATAATTTTCCGGGAATAACTCTCTTTCGATACCTTCAATCATTAGATGGATGATCTTGATGTGAATTTCCTGAATACGGTCAGTGATATTCGAGTCGACAATTATGGGGTAATCAACCAACGATCTTAATTCCCCACCGCTCTTACCAAGAAGACCTATGACTTTTAGCTTTTTTTGTTTTGCAATTTCCGTTGCAAGAATAACATTTTTTGAATTTCCGCTTGTTGAGATTGCTAGAAGGCAGTCTCCCTCACTTCCCCAGGCTTCTATATACCTGGAAAAGACCTCCTCATAACCAAAATCATTGGCAACACAGCTCAAGTGACTTGGGTCAGCTATAGCTGTGGCCGGTAAAGGTTTTCTATTTTTTCTGTAGCGTCCAGTGAGCTCTTCTGCAAAGTGCATCGAATCGCACATTGAACCACCATTTCCACAGCTAAAGACGCTCTTTCCTTCTCTGAAAGTAAGGACTAGTTGCTTAACGGCTTCATTTAGTTGAAAGATGTTTTCTTTGTTTTTAATAAATGAATCAAGCGTTTTCGCGGCTTCTTTAAGACCAAAAGTTATATGGTTTGACATTTGGGAGAATCCTAGTAGAGCTCTTCTAGACTCTTTTTAATTTCCTCTTTGGGTTGCAAGCCTACAAGTGTTTTGGCTGCCTCTCCATTTTTGAAGAATATCATTGTAGGGATACCTCTGATACCATATTTTTGTGCTAAATCCCCATTTTCATCAACATTTACTTTGATAACTGCAGCTTTATCGCCGACTTCTTGAGCCACTTCATCTAGAACAGGCGCTAGAGATCTACATGGACCACACCACTCCGCCCAAAAATCAACTAATACTGGTTTTTCTGATTGAAGTACATCAGTGTCAAAATTTTCTTGATTTGTTTTTCCTACTCCACTCACTGGAATCTCCTTGAAACGATTTCATTACTCATATAACAAGCTTGATGTTTTGTATAGAATCGTGGAATAAGAAAGGCTTTCATGGATTGAAAAAATTTCTTATTTCGAAAAATGGACCTATAAAATAAAATATTACTATGAACAGGAAATACTTTCTTAATTCTCCCCAAAAAGTTGCTCGTTTAACTCGACTGGTAGCTAAAGCTATTGACCTTTTTATTGTGTTAATCGTGTCAATACCATTTTATCCCGGTGGTGTCCTCCTTGGAGTGATCTATATTTCTGTTTGTGATGCTTTGCGTGGGGGGCAGTCGGTTGGGAAAAAGTTTTTAGGGTTTTCTGTAATATCATTAGATGACGGACGACCGTGCTCGTATAAACAGTCGTTTATAAGAAATTTACCATTATCAGTGCCATTTATCTTTTCTATTTTCCCCTTCTGGGGATGGATACTCTCTCTTCTTATCTCTCCTTTCTTTATTCTTTTAGAAGTATATCTGCTTTTTAAGATTGATTCTGCGCACCGTTTGGGTGATGTCATGGCCGATACTTCAGTTGTGCCATTAACTGGAGCAAAGATATCTTCTAAAAAGCAACCCTCAAGCTGGTTTGAAACAAGCCGCGGTGTTTAATTCTGGGCCATTTTTTTCTTTCTAACGATCTTTGAATTCAGTCTTTTTTTGCTGGTTGGGAAGTGCTACAACCATCGAAAAGAATGGAGAATAAGACAATGGAAAAAAGGCTCGTTATAGTTGATATTAGTAGCTTTATTTTTAGGGCATTTTACGCAATTAGACCTATGAATGCACCAGATGGCACTCCGACTAATGCTATTAACGGTGTTTTGTCTATGTTATTAAAGCTGATTGAAAAGTATGAGCCATCTCATCTCGTATTGGCGCAAGACTCAAAGGAAAAGACCTTTCGTCACGATATGTATGTCGAGTATAAAGCAAACCGTTCCGAGCCACCAGAAGACTTAATTCCTCAATTTAACCTTATAAATGATATGACCAAAAAAATGGGATTACAGTGTAAACAAATTATTGGTTATGAGGCAGATGATATCATAGGTAGTTTTTGTACCCAGTGGCGGTCTTCCTTTGAAGAGATTCTAATCGCCTCCAGTGATAAAGACTTAATGCAGTTTGTAGGTGATAACGTTTTTATGCTGGATACTATGAAAGACATTAAATACGATACGAACCGTGTAAAAGATAAAATGGGGGTTTGGCCTAACCAGATAGTCGATTTCCTTTCTATTGTTGGTGATTCTTCAGATAACGTTCCTGGTATGAAGGGAATTGGTGTCAAGGGAGCTTCACAGCTGCTTGCTAAGTACGGGACATTAGACGGCTGTATAAATAATAAGCATGAACTTAAAGGGAAGCGAGTCATTGATGCCTTTAACAATCATATTGAAGATGCTGAACTATCAAAAAGGCTTGTTAGCATAAAGTGTGACCTCGAATTAGGTCTGGATGTTGAGCAGTCCAAGTTGCTGTTTTACCCAACTGAAGATTTAATTCAATTTTTAAAAGGATTGGGCTTTAAAAGGGATGTTGTCCGGTTAGAAAAATTGGCACTCATGTTGGATGCTCCGGGAGAGCGAGCTGAAAAAAGTGGGACCGTGGAGCAATTTGATTATGTTGTTGTCAAGTCAGAGACAGAAATTAATGAAGTTAAATCTCTACTGGAAAAACATGGTACATGTTCACTTTTCACCGAATTTAAAGAATCTGATTTGGTTGAAAAAGAGATAATTGGTGCAGCTGTTTCTTTTGAAGGAAAAAAGTCATTTTATTTTAATACAGAGTCAAATTTTCTCGACACATTTTTTAAATTTATAAAAGAAAAGCCCTCAGTTGAGATCATTTCGGAGCACTCTAAAAGAGATCACTTTTTTCTTAAGAAAAATCTTAAGGATTTCGAGGGAACCTTTTTTGACACTGTTCAGGCCCACTATGTTGTAGATAGCTCAGGAAACCATTCCTTTGAAAAAATGGTAGAGAATAATTTAGGGATAGAAATTCCTAAATTAGATAAAAAAGATGGTTCTTTTTCAGACCTCCCATTAATTGAGAAATCTAATTATTTGGGATTAAGGGCTTGCTCTAACTTTCTCCTTGCAAGTAAATTAAAAAAAGATTTGGGTGAGTTGAATTTAAACTCAGTTTACTTCGATATTGATTTAAAGCTTTTGCCTATTCTTGCAAGCATGGAGCAAGAAGGGATTTTAATTAACCATAATTTTTTTAAAGAACTTGAGAATGAATTTCAAGAAAAATTGCAAAGCATTGAAAATCAAGTAAAAGAAGCTCTTACAGAACTTGATGAAGAAACTGAAATTAACCTTCGGTCTCCTAAGCAGGTAGGATTTTTGCTCTTTGAGAAATTAGGTTTGCCAGTTATTTCTAAAACTAAGACCGGTTATTCCACAAGTGCAGAGGTATTAGAGGAATTAGATTCCAAAGGTTTAAGTAACATTCCAAAAATGATTATTAATTTTAGGGAAATTGATAAATTATTAAGTACCTATGTTAGGGCCATTCCCGAGCTTGTCGACTCCAAATCAAAAAGGGTTCATACTCATTTTAGCCAACATACGGCAGCTACAGGACGTTTGTCATCAGTTCATCCTAACTTGCAAAATATCCCAATAAGGTCGGATAATGGAAAAAAGATAAGGAAGGGTTTTATTGCCTCTCCGGGAAGGCTTTTGCTAACGGCAGATTACTCCCAAGTTGAGCTTAGGATTTTGGCCCATTTTTCGGAGGACCCTACCATGGTCAAGTCTTTTTTGGATGGACTTGATATTCACGCTCAAACCGCTTCTGAAGTTCTAGGTGTTCCATTGGACAAAGTAAGTGCTAACGATAGATCTATGGCCAAGGCAGTGAACTTTGGGCTTATGTATGGCCAATCCTCCTTTGGTCTCGCAAAGGTTCTGGGAATTTCAAGAAGAGAAGCGAAAAATTATATCACGATGTATTTTGAAAGATTTAATAAGATTAAAGGCTACATGGATTCTCTCAAGGAAGCTTGTGAGGAAAAGGGCTATACAGAAACTTTATTTGGCCGGAAGAGGTTTTTACCCGATATTAACTCCAAAAATAGGACTATAAAGTCTGCTGCGGAAAGGGTTGCTGTAAATAGTCCTATTCAAGGGACTGCTGCTGACATAATTAAAGTCGCTATGATAAACATATCCGAATCACTAAAAAGAGAAGGACTCAAATCGAAAATGCTGCTTCAGGTCCATGACGAATTAATTTTCGAAGTTGTGGAGGATGAGGTTGACGCAATGAAAAGTATTGTTAGAAGTTGCATGGAAGGGGTTGTGAAGCTGAAGGTTCCTTTGGATGTAGATATGTCGCTAGGCGTAAACTGGTATGATCTGAAATGATATGTGTCTATTTCGCATCACGCAATAAATTTTGGCCTCTTTTTTTTTCAGGTGCACTTGACAGCAGTTTCATACATATTAGATTGTTTTGGACAATTTTTTAATAGCTTGTAATCGAACTTCTATCGAAGATAGATCTATACAACGGAGGAAATTATGCAAGTAAGACCATTACAGGACCGAGTTCTTGTTGAAAGGTTGGAAGAAGAAACTAAAACTGCTAGCGGGATTATCATCCCTGATAATCATGCAGAAAAGCCAGCTCAAGGGAAGATTGTTTCTGTTGGACCAGGTTACCGTTTAAATGATGGGACGGTTAGGTCGTTGGACGTTAAAGAGGGAGATAAAATCCTTTTTGGTAAGTACTCTGGAACAGAGGTTAAGGTTGAGGGCCAGGAATACCTCATCATGAAAGAGGATGATATTCTAGGTGTTCTTCATTAAGAAGTTTTAAAAAAAAGCATATTTTATCATTTTAGAATTAAGTGTGTTTATTGATTAAATAGTTATTTATAAATAATAGGAGTTATAAAAATGGCTAAAGAACTAAAGTATAGTGAAGACGCGAGAGGCTCAATCCTTCATGGTGTTAACTCTCTTGCAAATGCTGTAAAAGTTACTCTAGGACCTAAAGGAAGAAACGTTGTTATTCAAAAATCTTTTGGTGCTCCAAGTGTTACAAAAGACGGTGTAACTGTTGCTAAAGAAATTGAATTAGAAAACAATTTCGAAAATATGGGCGCTCAAATGGTTAAAGAAGTTGCTCAAAAAACAAACGATGATGCTGGTGACGGAACAACAACTGCTACAGTTTTAGCACAAGCTGTTTACCGTGAAGGTGTTAAGTTTGTAACAGCTGGTCATAACCCTATGGAACTTAAGAAAGGTATTGATGCTGCTGTTGCTACTGTTGTTGCAGAGTTGAAAAAATCTAGCAAGAAAGTAGAATCTAAAGAAGAGATTTCTCAAGTTGGAACAATTTCAGCTAACAATGACAAAGAAGTAGGTTCTTTACTTGCTGAAGCAATGGAAAAAGTTGGTAACGACGGTGTTATCACTATTGAAGAATCAAAAACTGCAGAGACAACTCTAGACGTTGTTGAAGGTATGCAATTTGATCGTGGATACTTGTCTCCATACTTCGTAAACAATTCTGAGAAAATGGAAGTTGGTTTTGATGACCCGTACATCTTGATCACTGACAAGAAAATCAGCTCAATGAAAGAGCTTCTTCCTATTTTGGAAAAAACAGTTCAAACAAACAAGCCACTTCTTTTGATTGCTGAAGATATCGAAGGCGAAGCTTTGACAACTCTTGTTGTTAACAAGTTAAGAGGTTCTTTGAATGTTGCTGCTGTAAAAGCTCCTGGCTTTGGTGACAGAAGAAAAGAAATGCTAACTGATCTTGCAACCTTGACAGGTGCTACAGTTATTTCTGAAGAACTAGGTAAAACTCTAGAAGCTGCTGAAGTTACTGACTTAGGTACTGCAAAAAGAGTTAACATCGACAAAGAAAACACAACTGTTGTTGATGGTGCTGGTGCAAAAGCTGATGTTGATGCAAGAGTTGCAACAATTAGAAAGCAAATTGAAGAAACTTCTTCTGACTATGACAGAGAAAAGCTTCAAGAAAGACTAGCTAAGCTTGTTGGTGGTGTAGCTGTTATTAATGTTGGTGCTCCAACAGAAACAGAAATGAAAGAAAAGAAAGACAGAGTTGAAGATGCTCTTAACGCCACTCGTGCAGCTGTTGAAGAAGGTATTGTTGTTGGTGGTGGTGCAGCTCTAATCCACGCAACTAAAGCTCTTGACAGTGTTAAGGCAGAAGGTGAGGAGCAAGCATTTGGTGTTAAGATTATCAGAAGAGCTCTTGAAGAGCCTCTAAGACAAATCTCTTCTAATGCTGGTTTCGAAGCTTCAGTTGTTGTAAACGAAGTTAGATTGAGCAAGAGCAAGTCTTACGGATATAACGCTAGAGAAGATAAGTACGAAGATCTTGTTAAAGCAGGTATCATTGATCCTACAAAAGTTGTTCGTTCAGCTCTTCAAAACGCAGCTTCTGTTTCAGGCTTAATGCTTACAACTGAAACAATGATTGCAGACCTTCCAAAAGATGAGCCAGCTGGAATGCCAGGCGCCCCAGGAATGGGAGGAATGGGAGGAATGGGTGGTGGAATGCCAATGATGTAAAAAGGCATTCATTCACTTTATTTTTTTTAAATAACGAGGGAGGCTTTAGAGCCTCCCTTTTTTTTAACTTAATTTTTAAGCTTGAAAACTTAAGATGAAAAAAAGTCAAAAAAGATTTTTTGTTGTGATTGGCAAAAGACCAATAAGAGGTTTTTCTAAGACTAGGCTCGCGAAAGAGCTGGGTGAAGAGAGGTCTTTTTGTTTGTATGATGCTTTTATTAAAGATTTCTTTAAAAACTTAGAATTGATTCAAAGGACGGGAGGTTTCTTGAAAAGAAACCTAGGAAATATTGAGTTGTTTGTTACCCCTTCTGAAAAACAATCCATCGCCTATTTTGAAGATATTTTAACTAAACTAGATTTAGATCATTTTAGAATTAGGTTTCAGGTTAAAAAGAAATTTTTTGAGAGGTTAAAGCTTGTTTTCAAAGAAATTAACCTCGAAAATGACAGTTCTTTTATCCACCTAACAGGAACAGATATTCCAGACTTCCCGTTTCATTTTTTAGATCAACGTTTTTTTCATGATTTACAAACTGAGGATGTTATTATTGGCCCAGATGATGATGGTGGCTTTTACTATTTAGGGATGAACTCTAAATTTTATGACCTCTTTGAAAATATTGATAGCCTAGTTTTAGATAATGAAAGTGTTTCTCAGGTCTTGATAAACCAATGTAAAAAGATTGGTTTAAGAGTGAGATTAATGGAGAAGTGGTCGGATATTGATACTTTATTGGATTTAAAAAAGTGTATAAAAAGAGGGAATAACCATAAAATCGAAAATACATTGAGAGTCTGTAAAGATAAGGGAATAAATTTATAGGCTGTTTATTTCAATAAATATTTTCACTTTGTTGACGAAAGGAAAAGAGTGTTTTTGTTTAATAAGGTGGAAAAAATATGCTACCCTCAGCTATTCTTTATCTAAGATTGAGTAAAAATATACCAAGTTTCTACTTCCCCCTAAGTCAAAAGCTTTCTGATTTTAGTCTGAAACTAGTTCCTGTTAATGCCCAGGATATAGGAGTTTACGCAAGAAAAGAGAAAAGGGTTATTTTTTCCTTTGTTAAAGACTTAAAAAGTTTAGACAAGTTAACTAAGCAAAGAAACCTTTATTTAGACTACTATTTGAAAAATAAGAAGGTTTTCTTAATGGATATGAACTCATTTGGTAGTTTAAAAATGAGTAAAAATTACCTCAAAGAGGAAGTATATGGGCATATTCCTTTGCCACTAGAGGTTGGCGACCTGGTCAATAGTTTAGTTAAAGCTTATAAAAAATTTTACGGAGTTAACTAGGAATACCATTAGTTGTATAAAGAAATTTTATCCATCTATTTTTTGATGAATTTAACTTTGGGGACGTTCTGGTGAAAAGTCATCTGTCTGAAGATCAACAAAAAGTTTTGGTAATTCTTAAGCTCGATGCAAAACATGTTTTTGAAAGGATAAAGAATAGGATGGACGAATATTTAAGAACTTTTGCAGTAAAAAGAACAAGAGTCCATTTTAAGGATATTTTTTCAAATCGTTATGAACAAGTTAATGTTGATGACTTAAAGGAGTGCTCCGAAGAGGTGATTATAGCTTTAGATAAATATTACTCAAAAGTGGATGATTTATTCTGGTACTTAAATCACACCGAAGATCTACCTAATTTTGTGCGAGATAAATTGAACCAAGGCGTAAGAGAACTAGAGGGGATCCTTCAAATATTAAATGTTCATATAGACGCTCAATTAAGGGTTGAAGCTGGAGAGTGAATCTTATTCCATTCTAATAAATTACCCAAATTATCTTTATACTGATAATAATGAAATTGATCATTTTTAAGTTATTATTCATTTACTTTTCCCCTCTGCTTTTAGTTGATTCTCCGGCCACTCCTTCAGAGGGTCTTTTTTCGGGTAGAATTTCGACGCTTAATGTTGTCGCTGGTTTGATTAAGGTGAAGGTTGATTTTTCAAATATTAGATATCTCAATAAAAAGGATCAGGTAACTTTTTGGGATCAAAGCGTAAAGTTGGATAAATGTCGAGGGTTCATTTTGGGAAAAACTAATGAATACCTATTGATCAAAATATCAACATTTAAGCTTTGCGCAAAGTTGGCATACGTTAAGGAGGGAGCCTATTTAAAGTTTTTTAGTCAGGATTTAGTTAATAATCTTAAAATGGGAAGAGAGCTGGTTGCTATTTTAAAAAAAAAGAGGTTAGCCCTTCTTAATAAGGTGAAAAAAAGTAAAAAAGAAGTGGACAGCTATATAGAGAAGGTGGACGCATTAAATGGTAGGTATAGTGCGTTAAGTCTTAAGTTGCAGAGAGAGTGGAAGAGAGAGCTTTCACAATTGGAGGAAGATAGAATTAATTCTCTTCGTATTTATAAAAACTCCCTCTCTAGTTTGGAGGATGTTGAATTTAAAATGGAGCGTTATAAGGTTGAAGATGAAAACCTTAAGATTGATAGATGGTCTCTTGATAATCGCCTGTTTTATAAAAAATAAATTGATGACCCAGAAGAATTCCTCAACGTAAAAATAAGAAAAATTAATTTATTACCCTTTATGTTTTACTTGGTTTCCTCTAGTATGGGAATAATTTTTGTCAAGTATGAAATTCCAAGTGAATAGAAAGGAGTTCTTATGCATAGCGTATTAAGCGGGGCGGTATCGAGAAAGTCGCTCATTGCCCTTTTAGCATTTTGTTGTTTCTCTTTAGTTGGATGCCTAAAAAAGGAAAAGGCTTCTAACAAAGACGGATCTAAAGCTAACTCAAAGTCAGGTGTTTTTAAGATAAACTTAGGCCAGCAACCAACAACCTTAAATGCTCTTAGCTCAACAGGATATTATGCGAGTCAGGTCCAAAGTTATATTTTGGAAAGCTTGCTTGAAAGAGATATCGAGTCTTATGGCTGGAAACCTTCCCTTGCGACTAAGTGGGAAGTTTCTAAAGATGGTCTTAATTATACCTTCACCATAAGAGAAGGTGTTAAGTGGCATGATGGGAAGCCTCTAACGATAGAGGATGTAAAGTTTAGTTTTGATGCCATTATGGATAAAGAAAATAGATGGAAAACAGCTCATTCCAAGCCTTATTATGAGAATATTGGAGAAGCCAAAATTCTTGATAAAACAAGAATTCGTTTCACTGCAAAGAAAAAGTATTTTAGAAACTTCGATGTTGTTGCAGGTTTAACAATTATTCCTAAGCACCTTTATGAAGATACAAGCAAAGAAAATATTAAAAGGTTGAATAAAACTTTGGTTGGAACCGGAGCTTATACTCTTAATGAGTTTAACCGCGGTAAAAATATTATTCTTAAGGCTAATAAAAGTTGGTGGGGTAAGGGCGATAAAAGCCAAAAAGGAACCAATAACTTTTCCAAAATACTACTTAGATTCATCCAAGATGACAGTGTTTCCCTTATTCGCGCTGAAAAGGGAGATATTGATTTTCTTGGTTTAACTTCGGAACAATATGTTGTTAAGACTAGTGGTAAAAAATGGGGAAAAGAAGTTTTCAAGGTTAAGTATCAAAATAAAAGTCCTAAGGGATATGGTTTTATAGGATGGAACCTTAGAAACCCTATGTTTCAATCCAAGAAAACAAGAGTGGCCCTCTATCACTTGATCAACAGAGATCTAATGATAGAGAAATTTCGATATGGAATGAGTTTGCCAGCAACAGGTCCTCAATATCAGCAAAGTATTTATGCTGACCCTACAATTAAAGCCATTTCTTTCGACCCAAAGCTTGCTTTGAAGCTTCTAAAAGAAGATGGCTGGAAAGATGATTCAGAAGATTCAATTCTTTATAAAATAATTGATGGAAAAAAAGTTCCTTTTAGTTTCACAATTCTTGAACCAAGAAAGGAGTTTGTTAAATACCTCACTGTATTTAAAGAGGATGCAAAGAAAGCTGGTATTGATGTAAAAATTCAGTTTTCTGAGTGGACAACTTTCATTAAGTTGCTTGATGAAAGAAAGTTTGAGGCAGTCCGTTTAGGGTGGAGCGGCGGAGCAGTCGAGTGGGACCCAAAGCAAATTTGGCACTCTTCTTTTGCTAAAGCAGGGTCAAACTTTATTGGCTATAAGAACTTAGAGGTTGATCAGCTTATTGATCAAGCAAGAGAGACTTTGGATCAAGAAAAAAGGCAAAAAATGTTAAGAAAGGTTTACAGGATGATTGCTGAAGATGCTCCTTATGCCTTTTTATTTAACGAGAAATATGGTTTCTATGCTTACAGAGACAGAGTAGGTAGAAAGAAGGACACCTATACCTTTGGTATAGGTACAAGTTATTGGTGGATTAAGAAGTAATAGGGAGACCTAAAATTGTATACCTATATTTTAAGGCGACTGCTTACAATGATACCGACCCTTTTTGGAGTGACATTGGTGGTATTTTTTATCATTAATCTTGCTCCAGGTGGTCCTGTTGAAAAAAAGATCCAAGAACTCCGTTTTGGAGGGATGGGTCAAGTAGCGGGAGCTGGAACTGGTACAGGCTCTGAAGGAGGCGACACTGGTATTTCTAAAGAGGTCATTGAGGCTTTAAAGAAGCAGTATGGCTTTGATAAACCGATTTATGTAAGATACTGGATTTGGCTAAAAAATCTAGCGCGTTTGGATTTCGGCGAAAGTTTCACCTATGAGGAGCCTGTTTTAGATGTTGTCGCTTCTAAGTTTCCTGTGTCCCTTCAGTTTGGAATTATTTCTTTTATTCTTACCTACCTGGTCTGCATTCCCCTGGGGGTCATAAAGGCAATCAAACATGGAACGAAGTTCGATTTAGTAACCACGGTTTTTCTTACCGTCCTTTACTCGATACCTGGTTTTATGCTTGCGGTTCTTCTTATTGTTTACTTTGCGGGAGGCTCCTTTTTCGAGTGGTTCCCTGTTGGTGAACTTTACTCTGATAACTACGATGATTTTACAACATTTGGTAAATTTGTTGATCGGTTGCATCACTTCGTTTTACCAATTATTTGTTACATGATCGGAAGCTTTACTGTTTTAACTATGTTGATGAAAAACTCAATTTTAGATGAAATAAAAAAGGATTATATCCGTACTGCTAGAGCGAAAGGTTTGTCTGAGAAGGTTGTTCATCTAAAGCATTGTTTAAGAAATGCTTTAATCCCTATTGTTACAGGTTTGGCTGACTTTCTGACTGTCTTTTTTGCTGGCTCTTTGCTTTTAGAGCTAATTTTTAACTTAGATGGTATGGGTCTTTTAGGTTACAAAGCCGTCTTGGAGAGAGATTATAATGTAGTCATGGGCCTTATCTTTGTGCAAAGTGTTCTGATGCTCGTTGGTAGGCTAATTAGTGATCTTATTTACGTTGTTGTTGATCCTAGGATTGATTTCTCATGATTGAAAAATTTATAAAAAACGAATTGAGTCTAAAACGTTGGCGAAGTTTTAAAAGAAGAAGGCTCGCCGTTGTATCATGCATTATCTTTTTGATAATGCTGGTTGCAACTTTTATTTCACCTTTTTTGGCGAATAGTAAGCCTATTTTAATGAAGTACAAGGGCACCTATTATTTTCCAGTTGTTAAAGATTATCATCCAAGGAACTTTGGAATTACAGATATCCTTTCGGTGGATTACAGAAGGATAAAGTTGGGCGAAGATGATTTTTCTGTTTGGCCAATCATCAAATGGAATCCTAATGAAAGTAACCAAAATGTTGCTAATTATCCTTCGCCTCCCTCAGATATCAACCTTCTAGGAACTGATGATAGAGGAAGAGATGTTTTAACGAGGCTTTTGTATGGGTTTAAATACAGTATAATTTATGCCTTTGTCGTCTGGTTAATTACAACAGTTCTAGGTGCTATCGTCGGTGCGATCATGGGATTTTTTGGGGGTAAGATAGACTTCTTAGGCCAAAGAATTATAGAGATTCTTCAAACCATGCCTCAATTTTTTATTTTGCTGACTTTAATTGCGATTTACAAACCAAACCTTCCTCTTCTTATTTTCGTATCTTGCTTTCTGGGTTGGATACCAATGAGTTACTATATCAGGGCTGAGTTTTTAAAGAATAGGAAGAGAGACTTTGTAGAAGCTGCTAAGTCTCTTGGGGCATCAACTCCTTCAATTCTTTTTAAGCATATACTGCCTAACTCTTTGACACCACTTATCACCTTTGCACCTTTTATCATTGCAGGGAACATTTCTGCTTTGGCAGGACTTGATTATCTTGGGTTTGGTCTTCCTGTTCCAACGCCAAGTTGGGGAGAGCTTTTAAACCAAGCTCAGAAAAACTTTACGACAGCTTGGTGGTTAGCTTTCTATCCTTCACTTGCTTTATTCTCAACTTTGTTTTTATTGAGTATTATTGGAAGTGGAGTAAGAGATGCGATAGACCCCAATGCTTAAAAATTAGGGCCATTTTTTGTTAAAATATTTTTCAGAATAAATGAGCCTTTTATTTTAAAAGGCTCATTATAAGTCCTATAGCACCTCCAAAGACGCCGCCCCATACGACTAGCCATCCTAGGTGTTTTTTGATCATTTCCTGAATGATTGTTTTTACCATTTCAGGAGTGAGTTCATCCAACCTTTTTTGGACAATAACTTCAACCTTTTGAATAATTTCCTCTTTAATATCATTAGACTTTTCTGTGGACTTTAGGTTTTCTTTAAATTCCTCAGTTTGGATATAGTCATGGAGAGTGTTTTTCATTTTTTCAGTAAATGGCCCTCGCATTGGCTCAAGAGCACCTGTTCCTCCAACCATCATAAGCATAGGGGCAAAGGAGGATTGTTCAATAGTTTCAATGAGTCCATCAAAAAACTTTTTATAATCTAGGCTATCTAAGAGGTTCGTCAGGTCAAGTTTGTCTAGAAGGCTTTCCTCTTTATCCGCAAAAAACTTTTTAATATTTGCTCGAGTAAAGAATTGACCCATTATGAGAGAGTGTATTCCTTCTTTAAACTCCTTAAACCTTGAAGGTATAACTCCTGAGCCATAAAGCCCTGGAACTTTCTCAAATAACATGTGGATAGCTAGCCAATTCGTTATTGCTCCGGAAAGAGCAAAGTAACCAATTGATAGGATTTGCTCCTTATAGATAGGGCTGTAATGACCTAAAAAGATGACCATTAAAGATATAAAATTAGTAAGAGAGCTCTTGTTCATAGGTGGATTCTCCTTCTTTAATAAGATAATGGGGTTAGTTTGACTGTTGTTGTTTTAATTTCACCATTTCTTAAAAATGTTACTTCAATGGTGTCACCAACTTTATAATTATCTAAAATATGATAAATGTCGTTGTATGAATTGGTTTCCTTGCCATTTATTTTCAAAATGATATCGCCCAAATAACGTTTTCCGTAAGCATCTTGTCTGACTCCCCTTAGACCAGCTTTTTCGGCAGCGCCATTTTCTTGAGTGTATAAAACAATTAAACCTTTCCTTTTTCCTGTATAGTTTTCTTCAATTCCAATGCCTAAGCCTGGTCTTATGACTTTACCGTATTTTATGAGCTGAGGAACAACTCTTTTGATCGTATCTACTGGAACTGCAAAGCCTAGTCCTGCGCTTGCTCCACTTGTGCTAACAATGCTTGTGTTCATTCCAATAAGTTGACCGGCTGAGTTTAGAAGAGGACCACCGGAGTTTCCTGGATTGATTGAGGCATCTGTTTGAATAACGCCTTTAATTGTTACCCCCCCAAATCCTTCAATAACACGTTTAAGTGCAGAAATAATTCCAGAGGTCATTGTATGATCTAAGCCGTAGGGGCTCCCAATGGCCAGGGTTTTTTGCCCTACTAAGAGGTTGTTTGAAGAACCTATTTGAACAGGTTTTAAAGAGGTGGGCATGTCGACAAGTTTTAAAATAGCAATATCTTTATTTGGTTCAGCTCCGATAATTTTAGCTTTGTATTGTTTTTTATCTTTGTGAAAAGAAACAAGAAAGGAGTTTCCTCCTGAAACAACGTGACTATTTGTCACAATGTGTCCATCGCTATCCCAAACAAAACCAGAGCCAATTCCACCCTTTCTTTCTTGAGTTCTGCCAAATGGCCAAGAAGCCCTGCCTATTTTGACGTTTGTAATGTTTACCACAGAGTGAACTGAGGTTCTAAAAATATTTATTGTATTTTTTTCGTTTTCCAATAAAAGCTGGTTATCATTTAATTTAGAACTCCCTTTAAAGTTTAGTGAAAGAGAGAGTGCCACTAAAATAATGATAAAATAATATTTATTTAATTTTTTCACAAAACAACTCCTACGGTTTTAAGAGTGGATTTAATTAAAAAAGTAGACCTTCCCACGTGGCCCAAGTGATAAGGTTATAATATATTTCAGGTACAACTTTTCAAGGATTCTTAGGTGGAAATTAAAGTTTTTAACAGGGAAAAAGATTGTTTTCAATTAGAAAAGGTTTACGGTGAAAAAGCCATTAAGTGGTTGTATGGAACAACTCCTGGTCTTATGATCAGTAAGTTTTTGAGTGGCCCTAATTTGAGCAAAATATACGGTGCTGTTCAAAATAGCTCACTTTTGAGTCAGCATAAAATTAACAAATTTATTAAGGATTTTGATATCCAAATGTGTGAATTCCAACTGGAGGAGGGCTGCTCTAAAGACCAGCCCTTTTCGAGCTTTAATAATTTTTTTGTGAGGAAGTTTAAAGAGGGTGAGAGATCTTTTCCCGAGGACTCCTCTGAGATGGGTGCTTTTGCCGAGGGGCGTTATCTTGGCTATAAATCTGTGGGTCCTCATGTAAAGTTGCCGGTAAAGGGAAAGTTTTTAGACCCTGAGAAGATTGTTTCCAACGAAAAGTGGAGTAAAGAGTTTTTAGATGGCCCTCTTTTAATTGGAAGGCTTTGCCCTTCTGATTATCATCGGTTTCATTTTCCAGACGAGGGAGAGGTTTTAGACTTCTATAAAGTGCATGGTGCTTTAGACTCTGTGAACCCTGTAGCACTTAAGAAGAAGAATGATATTTTCCTTAAAAATGAAAGGCATGTCACAATCCTCGAAACTAAGAACTTTGGAAGAATTGCCTATGTAGAGGTCGGAGCGATGATGGTTGGGAAAATTGTTCAGACCTATGAGAAAACAAACTTTATGAGGGGTCAAGAAAAAGGGTACTTCTTATTTGGTGGATCGACGGTGATTGTTCTTGGACAAAAAGGAGCATGGGAACCTTCTCAAGATATACAAAAATGGACGTCGAAAGGTTTAGAGGTTTTTTTAAAACTAGGTTCAAGTGTTGGGAAAAGTTAAGAGATTTACTCAAGATAGTTAAGCTTCTTTTATGAATTCAGGAAAAATTTACGACTAAAATCAAAAAATGATTTTTGATATAATTTTGTGAACCGACTAAAAACTGATTAAATTCTGTACCCAGGCGGCACCCAATGTACAAATTTCTAGTGGTAGATGACGAGGAAGACATAAGAGAGATTATACAGATGTCTCTTGAAGAAGAGTTTGATTGCGAAATAGATATAGCCGAAGATGGCCTAGATGCCTTTCTTAAAGCGAAAGAAAATTTTTATGATTTGATGACGGTCGACTTTGCAATGCCTTATTTAAATGGAGTTGACTTTGTTGAAGCACTAAAAAATAAAGAAAATAAGTGTAAGAAGTCTGGAATTTTAATGATTTCTGGAAGAATAGATGAAGTAGATAATTATGGAAATCTTCTATTCTTTGAAAAGCCTTTTAATATTAGGAAAATTGTCTCTTTTGCAAAATATCTCCTAAAAAAGTAAGGACAAAATGTAACTTTAGTTAAAAGAAACAAAAAGTTAACTAAAGTTCATCACTGCTCATTTTTGTACCTTCGAAATTTCAAATACTTATATTTTATTTTTTTGGCATTGATATTGCTTCCTTAATGATAAACATGACTTTTAAGGAGGTTTATAAAGATGTCATTGCAAATGTGGGTAATTGATAAATATATTCGCTCAACTGGATTTAAAACTCTAAAAGAAATCTCTAAGGATACTGGAATCCAACTAACAAGAGTCTTTAGAATACTTCATGGGAAGGAAATGAAGTTAAAAGAGTTCGAGATCTTTCAAAAAAAATCTCTTTTTAACCTCGATAAAACTTTGAAAATAGTATCCTTAGCAAACGAATGCGCTTTTAAGTTAGATGAGGAAAAAATATTAGAGATTACTAATTTTATGAAAAGAACCATAAAAATTTCAGAATTGAAAAAAATAAATTAAATTATTTAAAGGAAAGTAAAAATGAGTTTAGTTCTCTTAGAAAGAGTTGCTTTGGAAGCGCTCTACTATGGTAAAAAAAATATTGAATCTTTATCTAAAGAAAGTTTAATTAATAAAAAAATATTAGAAAAAATTATTAATCGTTTTTTAAAAGAGGATGTATTGTCAAAAAATGAAGCTTTACTTGGGATTGAATATAAAAAAGAAAAAAAAGCCTTTTTAGAGATCAAAAAAATTGAAAATATAAAAAGTGAAATAAAGGAACTCTTTGAATATTTTATCAATATTTATTTAATAAAAAGAGATAATCTTCAATTTGGTTTGAAAAAGGTATGGCTAAAAAAAGAGGAGCAGAATATTTTAGAGCATCACCTTTACCAAATAGATGAGCTTTTAAAAAAAGTAGAGAGGCAGAATCTAATTGCTGAAACTAAAGATTACATATCCATGAAAAAAGTTTTCTTTTGGGGTTATTGTGATTATCGTGATTTAATTAGGGAAGCTTTAAAAAACTAGGAACGTTAATGATAGAGTTAGATGGAGTAATTGTTGGGGGTGGGATACTAGGAATGTTGATTGGATTGGAAGTAGAAATGGCATTTCCGGGATTAGATTTTGCCATTTTGGAAAAAGAGAGGTTTGTAGGGGAACATTCTTCGAGTAGGAACAGTGGTGTTCTCCATGCTGGTATTTATTATCCTTTTCATTCACTTAAGAAAAAGTTTTGCATAGAAGGAAATAGGTTATGGTATAAAATGGGAGAAGAAATTGATATTGATGTTAAAAAGTGTGGAAAATATTTAATTGCAATTAATGAAGATGAGATACCTTTTTTAGAAAAAATTTTTAATCAGGCTAAAGAAAATAATGTAAAAAATATATCTTGGGTAAAAAAAAATGAAATAGAGAAATTAAGAAAAATAATAAATGTTAAGAAGGCTTTCTTTTCTAAGGAAACAGGCGTAATTGATCTTGGTCAAGTAATAAAAGAGGTAGAAAAACGTGTTTTTAAGAAAAGGATACCACTTTTAAAAGAGCATGAGGTCTTGGATATTAGAAGAGGTAAAAACAATATTATAGTTGAAACAAAAGATGAAGTCATCGAGACAAAGTTTTTGATTAATGCTTGTGGTTTAGATTCTGTTAAAATTAGAAAAAAGATAGGCCTAGATGACATAGAAGAATATTTTGTAAAAGGTTATTATTTAAAATATTCAGGTAAAATCCCATGCCCATCATTAATTTATCCTATTCCCGATAAGAACTTAGAAGGATTAGGGATTCATACAAGTTTTGATTCAGACGGAAGTATTCGATTCGGTCCTAACTCATTTGAAGTAAATAAGATAGAATACGAAATGAAAGACGATGATATTACAAAAAAAATGATAGAAACTATTTCTAAAATTTATAAACATATTGACGAGAAAAAGCTTCATCTAGACTATTCTGGTATACGCTCTAAAATAAAAAAGAATGGACAGTACTACGATGATTTTTGGATAAAGGGGCCAAAGGATCTTGGGATACCTGGCTATTTTGAGTTATGTGGAATTGAATCACCTGGATTTACAGCGTCACCAGCAATTTCAAAGTTTCTTGTTCGTAAACTTATGAATGAATGTTTAAGCTTTTAGTTTTTTTATCAAAGCCATATGTATCGAGCATGAGTTCTAATAGGATGCAAAGGCTTTGAGGAATTTTATTGGAGTTGAACTCTACAATACAAGAAATATATTGAATTATATCTTTTAAGCAACCGTGAGAGTTTCTTTTACTTAACCATATTGAAAGGTACTCAATGGCTTCGAGCCACTCATTATAAGGATAGCCTGATTTTGAGACAGAATCTTTGAGAAGAGATAGAATGCTTTTATTTTGAGGGTTAGATTGATGAAAAATAAAAATCATTTTTATCATTAAGCAAAATTGTTTAATGTTTTTACTAGAATAAGCCAACTCTTTTAGGTCTTCACTTTTAATAACTCTTTCTGGCAATGTGAAACGAGCTTTTTTAAGAGCGGAATCAATTTCTTCAATTATGATATCATTATCCATAATTTTACTTATTACGTAATTAATTTAAAGTCAAAATGAATTTAATTATATCTATTCAACCGTATACCCAAGATTACTAGAAAGCCACTTTTCAGCTTCCTTCTCAGAAATATCTTTTCGGTTTGAATAGCTTTTAACTTGCTCTTGTGAAATTAGGCCAATATTAAAGTACTTAGCTTCATTATTGAAAAAGTAGAGTCCTGACACAGAACTTGGTGGATTCATCGCAAAAGAGGTTGTAAGGGATACTCCTATTTTACTTTCCACATCAAGTAGGTCCCATAAAAAAGTTTTCTCTGTATGATCGGGACAAGCTGGATATCCATGAGCAGGCCTTATGCCGGAGTACTTTTCTTTTATAAGATCATTAAGTGTTAGGTCTTCTTTTTCATGAGGATAGAAAAGTGATCTCATTTTTTTGTGAATCAGTTCTGCCAATGCCTCAGCAAGCCTATCTCCGATTGCTTTAATTAAAATAGATGAATAGTCATCCCCTATGTCTTCAAAAGTTTTAGCATAATTTTCAACTTCATTTCCAATGGTGACAGCAAAACCACCAATGTAGTCATTTTTTCCACTACTTGTTGGTGCAACAAAATCACTAAGACTATAAGATGTTTTAGTTTTCGGCTGTTGTTGCCTCAAAAAATGAAACTTACCTCTTAATTTTTTTTCATCTGAGATATCATAAATGTTTATATCATCACCTTCACTATTGGCTTTCCATATAGCTGCTATTGCTAAAGGCTTGAATATTTTTTTATCAATGATGTTTTTAAGATAAGTTTGAGCATCTTCGAAAAGGCTTTTTGCTTGTTTGCCATAACTTTTATGGGATAGAATTTTTGGGTAGGTTCCCTTAAGTTCCCATGTCCAAAAGAAAGGGGACCAGTCTATGTATGAAGAAATTTCCCCAAGTTCTATATTATTATATAATTTGGTTCCTATAAATTCTGGCTTTGGTTCTTTAAAATTATCCCAGTCAATTTTTAGTCGGTTAGACTGAGCCTTTTTTAGTGATAATAAATTGATAGACTCCTTACTTTTCAAAAAGTTTTCTTTCAATTTTGTTTGAGATTCTTTTATCTCTTTAATATAAGTATCTCTTTTTTTAGGGTCTAGAGCTTTTTGACAAACATTCACAGCTAATGAAGCATCAGAAACGTGTATAATTGGATTACTTGTATGTGGTGCTATTTTTACTGCTGTATGTGTTTTTGATGTAGTAGCTCCACCAATCAAAATTGGTATATTAATATTTTCATCTTTGATTTTTTGCACGTTATAGATCATCTCATCTAGAGAAGGCGTTATTAAACCACTCATTCCAAATATATCTGCTTTATGTTCTTTAAGGGCCTTAATAATGTTTTCTATTGATACCATTACACCTAAATCTATTATTTTGTATCCGTTACATGCAAGGACAACGGCTACAATATTTTTACCAATGTCATGAACATCACCTTTTACTGTCGCAATTACAAATGTTCCCCGTTCCCTAAAATCCCTGTTGCTTTTCTTTTCTTCTTCCATAAAAGGTTCAAGATAATTAACAGCTTTCTTCATTACTCTGGCACTTTTAACAACTTGAGGAAGAAACATTTTACCGTCCCCAAAAAGTTGTCCAACAATTTTCATTCCGTCCATGAGAGGACCTTCAATAACATCTAATGGTCTTTCTTTGCTTTTCCTAGCTTCCTCCGTATCTTCCAAAATATAATCAGTTATACCATGAACAAGAGAATGAGATATTCTTTCTCCTATACTTTTGTTCCTCCATTCCGTATTAGATTTTTTTATATTTTTTGATTGGCCCTTAAATTGCTCTGAGTAATCAATAAGCATTTCCGTACTATCATTATTTCTGTTTAACAAGACATCCTCTACTTTTTCAAGAAGAGGCTTTTCAATATCATCGTAAACTGTCAGCATTCCAGCATTTACAATACCCATATCTAACCCTGACTTAATCGAATGAAAAAGAAAAGATGAGTGCATGGCCTCTCTGACATAGTTATTCCCTCTTAAGCTAAAACTAATATTGCTGATACCTCCACTTGTAAGTGCATAAGGGCAACTTTCTTTTATCTCTTTTATTGATTCAATAAAATCTACGGCATAGTTGTTATGCTCTTCCATACCAGTTGCAACAGTTAAAACATTGGGATCGAAGACTATATCTTCAGGAGGAAAATTAATAGATTTGAGTAATTTATAAGCTCTTTTGCATATATTAACCTTATCATCTTTTTCAGCGGCTTGTCCTTTTTCATCAAATGCCATAACAACTACAGCAGCTCCATATTTCATTAATTTTTTGGCTTTTGAAATAAAGCTCTCTTCACCTTCTTTAAGTGAAATCGAATTAACGATAGGTTTGCCCTGGATGCACTTTAATCCAGATTCTAAAATTTCCCATTTTGATGAATCTATCATAAAGGGGACACGACAGATATCAGGCTCTGCTGCTAAAAGATTTAAAAATTTAACCATACACTTTTCTGAATCTAGTAAACCTTCATCAAAGTTTATATCAATTATGTTTGCTCCATTTTCAACCTGTTGTCTCGCAACAGATATAGCTTCTTCAAAATTATTTTCCTTAATTAATCTTCTAAATTTTGGTGAGCCTGTAACGTTAGTCCTTTCACCGATCATAAAAAAGGGCTTATCTTTTTCAGGAGGTATATTTAGAGGTTCTAGACCGCTGAGTCTAGTTTCTACTTTAATAGATGGTCGTCTTCTAGGGGTAAACACTTTTGTTTTTTCAATAATTGCTTTTATGTGGTTAGGAGTTGTCCCGCAACAACCTCCTACTATGTTAATAAGACCTTTCTCGGCAAAACGCTTGAGTTGGTGAGCTGTATCTTCTGGCGTTTCATCGTAACCAGTTTTGCTTAAAGGGTTAGGTAAGCCGGCATTTGGGTAGCAGCTGACATAACAGTCTGAAATTTTGGAAAGCTCTTCAATGTAAGGCTCCATTGCTTTTGCACCTAATGCACAATTTATACCAACAGATAAAGGTTTTGAGTGCCTAATTGAATTCCAAAATGCTTCAACTGTTTGTCCTGAAAGCGTTCTTCCACTTGCATCCGTAATAGTGACTGAAATCATAAGCGGAATATTTTTTTCAGGGTATTTTTCTTTGAATTTTTCAATAGCAAATACTGCTGCTTTTAAATTTAGGGTATCAAAAACTGTTTCAACAATGAAAATATCTGCACCACCCTCACTCAAGCCTTCCGCTTGTTCAAAGTAGTTATCACAGAGCTCGTCAAAGGTGACTGCTCTATAAGAAGGATCATTTACATCCGGGCTAATACTTGCAGTTCTATTGGTTGGCCCAAAAGCACCAGCAACCCAAATATTTTTATCGGGATTTTTTCTCTGGAATTCATTTTTAGCTTCTTTTGCAATCTTTGCAGATTCAACATTTATTTTTTTTGCAAATTCTTGTAGTTGATAATCTGCTTGTGCGATACGAGTACTACTAAATGTATTTGTGGAAATAATATTTGAACCACTTTCTAAATATAATGTATGAATTTCCTTAATTACATCAGGTCTGGTTATTGAAAGGAGGTCATTATTTCCTTTTAGTTCTTGTGAAAAGCTTTTAAAAACTTCTCCTTTGAAGTCTTCTTCTTGCAAGTTGTATTGCTGAATCATAGTGCCCATTGCACCATCTAGGTATAGAATTTTTTCATTTAAAAATTTAAAGAGCTCATGAGTCATTTTGAAGCCTATGATTAGAAAGTGCTAAAGAGGGTATTTAGAAGAAGCTTTTTACAATTCCGAGTATAGATTTAACATCATTCATTATATAAAAGTGAACATTTGGAACCCCGAATTCTAAAAGACCTTGGACTTGCGCTTTTGCCCACTGCATTCCAATTTCTTTAACATGATGGGGTGATTCGTTAACTTGGTCGACAAACTCAGTTGGGAGGTCAACATGGAAAGTTCTCGGAAGTCTTGAAAGCTGCTTAACATTTTTTAAAACTTTTATGCCTGGAATAATAGGGACGTTGATACCAAAATCTCTGCAGTTTTGAACAAAATTAAAATATTTCTGATTGTCAAAAAACATCTGAGTGACAATATAGTCAGCCCCCTGATCAACCTTTTGTTTAAGATATTGCATATCGACTTTCATATTTGGAGCTTCAAAGTGCTTCTCAGGATAACCAGCAACCCCGACACAAAAATCGAGTGAGTTTGTGTTTTCTAAATCTTCTAAAAAGATTCCTTTTTTTAGGTTAGAAATTTGGTGGACTAATTCAGATGCATATTGGTTGGTTGACCTTAATTTTTGGACAGGTTTTTTGTAGTTCAGGCTGTCGCCCCTAAGGGCCAGGACATTATGAATTCCCAAATAGTTTAGTTCTATTAGGGCGTCCTCGGTTTCTTCTTTGGTAAAGCCTTCCGTCAATATATGAGTAACTGTATCAATTTTAAATCTATTTTGAATAATTCCACAGATGCCAATACTTCCAGGGCGCTTTTTAAAAATCCTCCGCTCTATCACTCCATTATCTTTTTCCTGGTAAAAAGCGCCAGCTGAGTGGGATGTGACATCTATCCATGGAGGGTTAAAAGGGTCAAGTGTTTCAACGACTTCTATAACATCTTTAACGCTTCTGCCTCTAGGAGGAGGAACTATTTCATAGCTGAAAGAAGGATTATTAGCTCTTTCAAGGTGTTCAATTACTTTCATGTTGTGATTAATTCAAAATAGATTAATAAAATAGAATGGTAACTGTCTTTGGTGAACCAGTCAATGAAAAGCGATTGTTATTAAATTCTTTTATGAAGCGTTATCAATTTCTTTTTTTATAAAAATACTGTCTATTTTTTCTTTAAAAACTTGCTTGGTGAATGGCTTAACAATGAAGTCACTTACTCCTGCTTTTACCGCTTTATCTTCATTTTTGGGATGTGCTTCCGCTGTTATCATTAAAAAGGGTAAGTCTTGATGCTTTTCTAATTTTCTGACTTTAAGAAGTAAGTCTAAGCCACCCATCATGGGCATATTCCAATCAGAGATAATAAACTCAAAAGGCTCTTCTTCTTCTATAGCTTTTTGGATGAGCTTAAAAGCAGTTAGTCCATCAGTCGCATGAGTTACGTTAGTGAGACCTAGATCTTTTAGTCCTTTTTCTATTATTGTCCTCATTGCGAGCATATCATCAACCACAAGTACTTTTAGATCTGGATTTAGTTCCATATTCGCTCCCCATAATTTCTTTTAATAATATTATCAAAAGAGAAAGGATTTATTTCAATTTTTTTAAAAAGAGAACTTTTGATCAGTTTAAAAAATTAATTGATTTAATTTGTTTTAATCGATGAGGTTTTCAAGGTCTTCAAGAGAAACTCTGTTAGAAAAGTATTGCTCTCCATCATCTGGAAGGAGGTCGTGGAATAATTCCTTTTTGGTTTCTTGAAGTTGTAGGACCTTTTCTTCAATACTTTTTTCAATAATTGGTCTGTAGATAGTTAGGGTATTCTTTTGGCCTATCCTGTGTGCCCTATCAATGGCTTGATTCTCAATTGCTGGATTCCACCAAGGGTCCATCAAAAAGATATAACTTGCCGCTGTTAAATTTAATCCGAACCCACCTGCTTTTAGACTTATAAGAAAAATTCTTGTTTTTCCTTCTTGAAAGTTTTCTACTTCGATTTGACGCCTTTTTATATTTTGTGAGCCATCAATTCTTGAGTACTGCCATCCATTTTTTTTAATATATGATTCTAAATAGTCTAAGTATGAGGTGAATTGAGAAAAAATAAGAGATTGGTGACCCTCTTTTAGTATTTGGTTAAGGCTTTCAAAAAGGAAATTGGCTTTTGTCGATTTTGTTTTATCCTCCCTGTTTCCAAAAAGGCAGCATTGTCTAAGTCTTAGTATGCTTGTGAGTATTTTTCCGAATTTTCTTCCAGAAGGGTTTTGAATCAAGTCTTCTTTTATTTGTTTCTTGAGAAAGTCGTAGTGTTCCCTCTCGCCTTTGGAAAAAGGGAGCAGAATGTTATTCTCTATTTTTTTTGGTAAGTCTAATAAAACCTGACTTTTTGTCCTTCTAAGAATGAATGGTGAAGCAACTTCTTGTGCGATAAGTCGTGATTTTTTTGTAGATTCAGATGACTTTGATAATGTATTTCCCCAAATGCCAGGCATACTCAGGTCAATTATATTGTAGAACTCCATAATATTATTTTCTACGGGAGTTCCAGTAAGGCAAACCGTAAAGGTGGCTTTGATTTTTCTTACAGCAAAAGCACCTAATGAATTGATATTTTTTACTTGTTGAACTTCATCTAAAATCAAAATATCGAATGAGTGGTCTGTTAATGAATTGTTGAACTCTCTTCTCAATATTCCGTAGCTCGTGAGTATAATTTTTTTATCTTTAGGGATAACTCTATTTTCTCCATGGAATATATGGGTAGAGAGGTTTGTGAACTTTTGAAATTCTTTCTCCCAATTTAAGAGAATCGAAATTGGGCATACAATCAAAACTTTGTTTATTTTTTCTATAACTGACTCTAGAAAGCAGATCGCTTGAAGGGTCTTTCCAAGACCCATATCATCGGCTAAACAACCGCCTAAATTATTTTCAAAAAGAAAGCTAAGCCAGTTGTATCCTCTTTTTTGGTATGGTCTTAAAATGCCTTTAAGGTTTTCTGGGATTTCGTAAGGGGGAATCAAATTAGGGTTTGTGAGTAAATTGCATATTTTTGTATCATCTTCTGATACATCAATTTCAACTCCAAGCTTTTTTAACTCAAAAATTTCAAAAATTCTGGTTCTGTTGAACGAGACAAGATAGGTCTTTTCTCCATTTCCACGGTTAATACTTTGATTTTCTGATTCAAGTAAAGTGTATCTCTTTAAATATTTAAGTAACTTTTTTTGATCATCACTTATAAGTACGAGGTCATTTTTATTAATGAAGTGGTTGCTTTTGAGGTCTAAACTTTTAATTAGTTGTAGATCTTCAGGAGTAATAGAGAGTTCGAGTGTTAGCCAACTTGAAGACTTTTCTTTTTTTACTGATTTAAACTGGTTATTCCAGTACTTTATTGGTTTATTGTTGAATAGTATCTTAAAATCATAATTTTTTAACTGCTTATGGATATGAGAAACCCCATTTAAGAATGATGGCTCTTTTATATAAAATAAAATTTCATTTTCACTTTCATTAACTTTTGAATTTTGAAAAGCTTTTTCAGAAAATGTAGAGATCATTGCTATTAAAAAATCTCTAATAAAATTATTACTTATCTTAAAAAACTTTCCATCTTGAAAGACTGAACTCCATTTATTGCTGTTTAAATTATTAACTCTCTGTATAAAGAGTGTCTTAAATGAAGTTCCAGTTAATGACTTTCTGAACTCTTGAGGCGATTCTCCAAGAAGAAAAGAGTGAAGACCTTTTAAAAGGTCATACGATATTGACTTTTTTTCCAATTCACTTAGAACGCCTCCCTCCATTGTGATCATTTTTAAAAGAGGAGGAATTGGAGCTTTATTATTATTTCTATCTAGGAACATAAAGTTCATGTTGAGAAAATTCTTTTGACTTGATTTATCTACTATAAGCGTTGGAAATACTTCCTCTGCTTGAGGTGTCTGAAATTTTTCACCATCAACTATAATTTCAATAAAGTCGATTAACTCTTTTTTTGAGAAGACTTCTAAATAGTCGTTAACATTAGGGGAGAGTGGAAAATATTTAAACGCTTCTAAAACAGACTTTATCTCAAAAGGAAGGTTGTAAACATCGCCTGTTATCCAATTAAATAGAAAAAAATTTTCAAAAAGTGAGACCTTTCTATTTAGCTCACCTTTCTCATTTTTTAAAAGAAAAGAGGTTTTTAGATAACTTTTTGAACTATCATTTGTTGTAATTGAAATGACAAGCTTTCCAGTAAAGTTTTTAGGCTCAGGAAAGTTGGAAATCTTACCATTAGAAATAGAGTATTGGAGAGATGTGTATTTTGCATTTTGAGCGGCTCCAATTAGGTATTTTGGTGCTAAAATCATTGTCCCAAAACTCTCTGGATAAACTGCCTGGATCGGATTTGTTGCTAGGCTGAGGTAAGGAGAGTCCATGTCAGTTGCGCTTAATGGAGATAAATCTTTTTGTTTTATAAAAGAATAATAGTAAAGAAAAAGAAATGAGGTGTGAGGGCAGTGATCTTTTTCATTCCATTGTGTACAATTACATTGGGTTTTGAGGGGGCCCTCTTTGTGGTCTATAAGTCTTTGTTTGAAAACTATTTTAGCTTCATAATGTCTGTTCTCTTTAACAATGCCAGACAGTATAAAATACTCATTGTCTTTTCCTTCTTTAAGGAACGAAATGGATAGCTTAGCGAATTGAAAAAGAGAAATCCCCTTCTTTAGGGTTCGTTCTATAAAGAACCTTTTGCCTATATTTTCAATATCTATTGGCAGATTTGAGGGCATTACACTCATATTTTCAAAAAACCCGAAAAGTTTAAGTTAGCGGTACTTCTTAGTACCACTTTTAAAGCGTGGTTTGTTGGGTAAAAGATTATTATAACTTTCCATTCTTGTGAGTGCAAACCTGAGAAGGATTTCTCTTTCACCAAAGAAAAAAAGACAAAAGTAGGGGAAGCTCCCTAACAATACTCAATTATTGTCGATATAAGCCTTAAGCATTTTTGCCCGACTTGGGTGCCTTAGTTTTCTGAGGGCCTTAGCTTCAATTTGCCTGATTCTTTCTCTTGTTACAAAAAAGTCTTGACCGACTTCCTCAAGAGTATGGTCAGACTTTTCGCCAATACCGAACCTCATTCTAAGAACTTTTTCTTCCCTGGGTGTAAGAGTCGAAAGAACAGACCTTGTTTGTTCAGAAAGAGTTATGCTCATAACTGCGTCTTGTGGGGCTATGATTTTTTTATCTTCTATGAAGTCTCCAAGGCTTGAGTCTTCCTCCTCACCAATTGGTGTTTCCAGAGAGATAGGCTCCTTAGATATTTTTTGTACTTTTTTGACTTTATCAACTGGTAAATCCATTCGCTCCGCGATTTCTTCAGGAGTTGGTTCACGCCCTAGTTCTTGAATTAATTGCCTGGAAGTTCTCACCATTTTATTGATTGTTTCAATCATGTGAACAGGGATTCTAATAGTCCTTGCTTGATCTGCAATTGCTCTTGTTATAGCTTGCCTGATCCACCAAGTCGCATAAGTTGAGAATTTATAACCTCTTCTATATTCAAACTTGTCAACTGCTTTCATAAGACCAATATTACCCTCTTGAATAAGGTCTAAAAATTGGAGGCCTCTGTTTGTATACTTTTTTGCAATGGAGACAACAAGTCTAAGGTTCGCTTCAACAAGTTGAGCCTTTGCCTGATCAGCTTTTTCCTCACCTTTTAGAATAATATTATAGACCTCTTTGATGGATTCAAAGTCCATTCCAGCGTCAACAGAAAGCCTTCTCAGTTTTCTAATAATATCTTCTTGGTTACGAATAAGCTGTTCTATTTTTGCATCTGTTGTGAAGAGGTCTTTTGCAACTTTTCTTTTAAAGTTGTCGTCCTCCATGATTTTTTCGTAGATCTCTTTATATTGTTCTCTATTAGGCACTTCTAAAAACTTAAAGATTCTGTTCTCTTGGCTATAAAGGTCTTTAAATTGATGGAAGTATTTCTTAACTGGGTCAACAAAAGAATTAATGATTTTCCTATTAAATGTTAGGTCAGCTAGAATTTCAGCAGCTTCATCAAACTTTGCTTTTTGCTCTTGGCTTAGAGTTTTAAAAGTTCCGTCTTCATTCAATGTTTCTTGAAGAATTAGTTTAACTTTTTCAACGACTTCATAAATTCTATCTTTTGTCTTCTTAATGTCAGCAGGAGATGATTCATCATCAAGTCCACGGACAAGTTCTTTAACTGTTTCGCTTGGGTTCTCAGAGTTTTCTATTTTCGCCTTGAGTTTGACAATTTCTTTTAAGGCATGGGTTGAACTCAGAGAAGAAAGTATAATTTCTCTCTCCCCTTCTTCAATATCTTTGGCGATGACAACTTCGCCCTCTCTTGTAAGAAGTGCTACTGAACCCATCCTCTTAAGGTATAACTTAACAGGGTCAGTAGAAGCTGATTTAAGCTCCGCTCTTTCTTCTTTTGAAAGTGTTTCTTCTATAATTTCAGTGCCATCTAGCTTTATTCCTTCATCTTCTTCTTCTGTAATTTGGGCTTTTATTTCAATTCTTGCTTCTTTTATTTTTCCCATTATCGCGTCAATTTCTTTCTGACTGACGACTGAAACAGGAATAGCGTCATTAATTTCCTCTGGAGAAAGAAACTTTTGATCTTTTCCTTTTAAAAGAAGTTTAGAAAATGTCTTTGAATTGAGAAATTCTTCAACTAGTGACATCTGTATTCCCCTCATTAAATATGAGCTTTTTGAGATTTTAAACTCTGTAAATCGTTCTCTATTTTGTAGAGTTGGTTCATTATGTTTTTAATTTCCTCATCAGAAGAAAGTTGTTTAAGTTTTTCCAGAAAGGACTTTTTATCTCTTTTAAGGGAGTCTCTTTTTAACTCTATTTTTATATCGCTAAAAAACCTATTCCTTACTTTTTCCTCCACCGAGCGAGGAGCTAGTTGATAGAGAGCAGCTCCAACTATCTCCTTTATCTCGATTGGGGTTTCTTCCCCCATCATCAAGCCTTCTACAAAACTATGATATTCCCGATCTTCTATTTCATAAATGAGATTTCTAAGTCTGGAAATATACCTTTGTACCTCAGTATTTACCACTAAATCAAGTATTTCAGAGAAGTCATGGGATAATAATAATTCGGGGTGTTGTGAAGCTATTTTGATGAATGCTCTTTCGGATCTTGGAATATGTACTTTTTGTTTTGCTGACTTTGGGAGGAGGTTCTTTTCAACTTCTTGTTTTTGAATAGGGGGTGGCGTAGATGGTTTTTTGCTTAATGCGTTGTGTGGCGTTTTAATGCCCTGGAGGTATGTAATATAAGATTCTTCAATTTTTAAGGGATTTGATTGAAAGCCTAGCTTTTTTGCAATGGAGATAATTCGCTCAGTTGCAGAGAGGTCTTTTCCCAGAGGTGAAATAACTTCAAAAACCTTATTTAATATACTTATTTTACCCTCTGTGTCACCTTCCTCTGATTTTGAAGTTAAATCATTGATCATTTTATCCAGAAATGGAGCGCTACTCTTTATTTTTTCTTCAAAGGCTAAATTCCCTTCTTTCGTTAGAAATTCGTCTGGATCCTTATATGGACCTAGGTCTATAAAGTTTGGGATTATACCAATACTCATAAATTGATTATTTATTTTCTTGGTTGCTTTTAAGCCTGCTGGATCGTTGTCTAAGCATAAAAATATGTTTCTAGTGATATTTTTTATGAGGTTTAATGAGGAGTCTCCAAGGGAGGTACCCATAATTGCAATAGAGTTTTTAAATCCATTTTTATGAAGTGCGATAGCATCCATATTCCCTTCGCAGATAATAACTTGGTCTTTTTCTCTCATTTTTGGTTTGGAGAGGTGAAGAGGGTAGAGAAGGTTCTTCTTATCAAATAGAAAAGATGCTGGGGAGTTTAGGTATTTAGGTTTTTGATTAGGGTGAATTGCCCTGCTTGTGAAGCCCTGGACAGACCCAAATTGATCCCAAATAGGAAATATAATTCTATCTCTAAATGTATCGTAAAATTTATTAGGGTTATTTCTGTCTCTTTTTATTAACCCAAGCTCTAGCGCAAGTTTTTGGAGAATATTCTTAGTTTTAAGGTTTTCAAATGTTTCAATATAATTGTTGATTGTACTTCTGTTTCTTGAGAAGCCAATTTGGAAGGTTTCTACCCAATTTTTTGGTAGTTCACGATCTTTGGTAAAGTCCCCAAAATGATGTGAGGAGCCCTCTTTGCCAATTGAAAAATAGATTTTGCTCACAATTTCGAGAAGTTTTTTGGCATTTTCTAATTTAGGGTTTTTTTCTTTTTTTCCTAGATTGAAAGAATTAAAGTCTAAGCCCAGAATTTTAGAGATTTCTCTTAAAGAATCCAAAAAGTCTATGTTCTTGTATTTTTGGACAAATGTTATGACATCTCCACCTGTGTCACAGGCAAAGCACATAAACATTTTTCTTTGATCATTTACAATAAGGGATGGGTTACTATCAGAGTGAAATGGACAAAGAGCCGTGTAGTAATGACCATTTTTTTTTAAAGGTAAATACTGGCCAACAACTCTAGATAGAGGAGCCTCTTTTACTATTGTTTTTAAGTCTTCAAGAGACATTTGCTTCTAGTCCTTGAGGCAGGTAAGCTCAAAACCTTTAATTGGTATACCTTTTTCTAAAAAGATCCTCTCAAATTTAGTCTTAAAGCTTGAGAGGAAGTGGTCTGGAAAATCACTTCGAATATCAAATGACATCATTTCAATCTCGAAAAGGCTGGATTCCATAAGAATGCCTTTCATCCATTCAGCGTATTCTTCATGATCAGTCTTTATAAAAAACTTGCCATTGGGTTTTAAAACTTTATGAACTTTTTTTAGAAACTCTTCTTGGAAAAGCCTCTTCTTTTTGTGTTTATTTTTTGGCCAAGGATCTGGAAAGAAATAAAGCACCTTGTCTATTTCTGACTCACCAAAGAGGCAATCAACTCTAGTTGCATTTGCCCGTAAGTAGAAGAAGTTTTCTTCTTGAAGTGTACTTAATTTTTTGGCCAGGTTAAATGATCTTTTAAATTTGTAATCCATACCAACGAAGTTAACTGAGGGATTTTTTGAGCAGTAGTCCCGCATAAAGTGACCGTAACCTGAGCCTATCTCCAAAATGAGTGGAGCTTGTCTTTTAAAAGCCTCTTGGTTCCATTTTCCTTTATAATTCTCACCTTCATTATCTCTCAGAACAAAGTTCTCAAAAGTTTTAAGTTTCTCATGGTAAGGGTTATCATGAGTAAAATAAGGTAGGGGCGGGTGATTTGATTCCATAATTCTTTTATTAAATTTTTAACTGAAAGTTCTCTTTGATTTTTGTCTCAAAAAACATTTTAATATTATCTGCAACTTTTAAAATACTCTTTTCATCTAAAAAAGGTGTCATAGGGAGGCATAAGACCCGTCCGGCGAGCTTTTCAGCATTTTCACGCTCTCCGTGAAAGTTCTTTAAAGCAGGCTCTTGTGACATGCTCTTTTCGTAATATGGGGCACAACCGATATCAGCTTCCTGAAGTCGCTTTTGAAGGGATTTGCGCACCTCAACACTTTCTAGCTTAAGTGGAAAAAGATGCCAAGAAGAAAGCTCAAGGAATTTTTCTTCTGGCAGCGCGTTGCTGATTTCTGATAGGTGCTTGTAATATAGCTTAGCGACATTTTTTCTTTGATCATTAAGCTTTTCTGCATTTTGGAGCTTTAGATGCAAAACAGCTGCTTGAAGGTGATCACACCTCGAATTTCTACCAACCAAGTCAGTACTTCCGCGGCCATGGTTCCTTAATGACTTGATTTTTTCAGCCATGTCGCTGCAATTTGTTAGTATGGCTCCAGCATCACCAATCGCACTAAGATTTTTGGTGGGGTAAAAAGAAAACGTCACAAGGTTTTTGCCAGATCCAACGGGAAACGACCTCTCTTTGTCGTAAAAAGCACCGAAAGCCTGAGCAGCATCTTCAATGATCGATATATTGTGTAATTTAGCAATTTCTTCGACTTCAGAGATAGGAGCCGGAAGACCGTATATATGGACTGGTATAACAGCTTTTAAACTGTAGTTTGACGCTACTCTTGAAAAAGATTTCGGGCAGATAAGCCCAGTCGATGGGGAAACATCAATAAAGACAGGCTTCGCACCAACATTAATGATGGCTTCAGCTGTTGCAAAAAATGTGATTCCCGGAAGACCCACGAGATCACCCTCTTTGATGCCAATTGCTCTAAGAGATATCTCTAAGGCATCGGTACCATTGGCAACCAAAAGACAATGATTGTTTTTTTGCATTGAAGAAAAGTCTTTTTCAAACTTAGTATTGAACTCACCTTCGACAAAACTGTTATCTTCAAGAATTTTGGAGATTCTTTCTTTCGCTAGTTGTTGGAAGGCATGATTGTGGAGTGATTTAAAATCGTAAAATGGAACAACCATAGAGGCTCCTTGATACTTGTTGAAAGAGGTCTTGCGGTAAGTTTGCTTACTAATAATTTGTAATTAAGTCAATTCCTAAGGGTTGGAAGGAAGAGAGGATCCTTCATTTGCTTGAAGAAAGCTCTTTATTTTTTTTTCTTTGATTTTAGCATCTCTTCAATGATGAAGGCAGCTTTTTTTGCTGTGTCTTTGTCATTGAGTTCACGAGAAATGCTTGTTTTTATGCTTTCGATTAGTGCCTTATCCTCTTGTTTGCTTCCCTCTTTTTTCGGAGCTCTTTTTTTTTGGGGTTTATCAGAACTTTTGTTAGATAAACTCTTTTTAGATTTTTGCTTTTTAAAAAGCTTATCAAATTTTGTCTTATTCATTTTTGTTAAAAAATAGCTTCATTTGTTTTTTTATAGGCTTTTGAAACTTTTTTTAAGTGTTTTTCTACAACATTGATAAGTTCAAGCTTCGATGTTCTTGGACTCATACCTATAGGTAGTGCAGAATAGATAATTTCATCATCTATTTCTGAAAATGCATACCATGTGTTTCCAAGCTTTTGGAAAAGCACATCGGACTCAAAAGTTTCTAGGTTCTTAGTATAACTTTTATTGCTCTTAGTTTTCATGATAATTAACTCCTATTAGAAGGAATCTAGTTTCATTTGATAATTAGACGATCGACTAAGAACACCTGGACTTTACTTTTTTATTTGAATGAATTTATGTAGGCAAAAAGATGTCGTTATAAAATCTCTAGAAGTCGCTAGAAAGACCGACTGAAAAGAAAAGTTGAGTTTGTGTAGCTAGAATAACCTGATCCTTCCGAGACCATAAAGAGTCATATGAGTTGGGTTTAGATAATGATTTATAGCTAGATGGAGGGTGGATAGTTAATTGTCCAGATATATAAGCATTTAAGTTTCTGAAAAAATTTTTAATTGTAAGTCTATTTATTAACTGTGGAGAAAAGCTAAAACCAGAAAACAATCTTTTGTTTTGAGAAATACTTTTGTCTGAAATAGTTACCGTTTTTCTCAGATAATTAATGGGAATTGCTAATGTAAAAGTTAAATCAAACTTTTCTGACTTATAACTATCGAAGGAAATAACTGGACCAATCTCTAATAACCATTGGAATTCATTTGATTTATAGGAGTCAAACGTAGTTACCTGTGCTTTAGAGTAACTAATTGAAGCAGTTCCTCCGAAATAAGTCCTTCCTGATTTATCCAATTTAACTTTTTTTGAATAGGATGATTTTAGTCGATATTGGTTGTTAAAAGACTCATTTGCTATTTTTTTACTGTAATTATAGCGGCTATTTAAGGGAGTACCAATACTAAAACCAATAGAACCTCTTCTTGTTTTTGATGAATTGAAAGGGTAACTTTTTTCTAAAGGCTCTTCTAGTCTGTAGTCAGTTGAATCTTTAGGCTTTTTAAAAGAAAGTTCGTTAGTGTTTTTAAAATATATTCTGATATGTTCTTTTAAAATGAATGAAGGTTGACCGTTTTTATTTATGGTTTCTAAAAAAGTGTCTGATTTTTCTTTATTTTTCTTAACAACTATTATTTGCCCCTTTCTTAAATACTCCGTAACTTCAGAAGATATATTTGCCTTTTTAAAAAGAGGAGCATTCAAGGAAACTATAGTTGCCTTAAATATACCGTAACAAAGCCCTGAAAAAGGGTATAAAAAAAGAATCATTAAAATGGTTTTTTTTGTGTATTTTAACATTACAAAATACTTTTGTTTTGAATACCAATAAAAATGTCATAACTAAAATAAGAGCTTTGATCAAAAAAAAGGGAGTCACTATTTTTCTTAAAAAATGATTGATGGTGGGACCCCCCTATTCCTAATTTTAAATTATATTTCTTTATTAGAGTTATTTTTTTTGACAACTTCACTCTAAAAGAGCTGGTAGACAATTCTACTTTTTCTCCTTGGATTATTGTATTTTGGAAAAGAGTTTTAAGACCGTAGAAAGATAATTGGATATTTTCTAAAATTGAATAAGAGAAATCTTTAGTTTTTAAAGTAAAACCTAAGTCAATTTTTGATATCATAGATTCTTTTTGATTCCCCTCTCTTGATAAAGAGGTACTAATACCGAAAAAAATGGGAAGTTTCGATTTTAATGTTAGGTCGTATAGAATTGATGAATAATTTTTGCTTGTTTTTAATAAAGAGTTATTTTTTGAATCATAAAAAGAAAGTGTAAAATAATTTATCTCGAAAAAAAAATCATTGTTAAGAGAAATATCTTTGTCAAAAGAGTCTCTTTTCATTTTCTTAAATGTTGGCTTGAAAAACTTTGGGCTTTCATCAAAATTTGCCAGCTTATCTAAGTTAAAAATACTTTTAGAATTAACAAGAAAGCGGGGCTGATTTTTCTGGTCAACAATTGTAAAAAAAGGGTTTTCTGGTGAAGAGCTAAAGGCTTTTGCATGAATTTTTTTGTGAGTTTTCAAGTCTCTTTTATTTTTTATGTCAAAAAGGACAGTATTTTTTGGAATAATAACAACAAATATTTTTTCTCCGTCGGTCAATTCCTGACGTTTAGCCGCGTGACCATTAGATAATATAAAAACTATGGTAATAAATAAAAAAATGGGCCTTATAGGTTCAAATCGTTTCATATGCTCTAATTATGTTACGAATTTTTTTTTTTACATGTGGTCATGCGTTAACTGACTGAGATAAAGAACTCTAAAAAAAATTATTTGGGTTGCGACAAAGTCCTCTGTTTGGTATTTAGGAACTCTATGGAAACTTTTAATATGCAAGACTTTATACTAAGGCTCAGTATCCAACTTCCAGGTTTTATTCTGGCAGTTTCTTGTCATGAGGCTGCTCATGCTTATGTCGCTCTAAAGTTTGGAGATGACACAGCAAAAAGGCAGGGAAGGCTAACTCTAAATCCCGCTGCGCATTATACGCCTTTCGGGACTATTCTTTTCCCTCTTTTAGGGGCTGTTCTTGGCGG
>CEUM01061150.1_pt1 | contig 37527 bp, 38 predicted proteins | sample 356421 | NCBI WGS metagenome assembly CEUM01 (sample SAMEA2622716, study PRJEB7988) | marine metagenome | biome: marine biome (ENVO:00000447); feature: surface water layer (ENVO:00002042); material: "saline water (ENVO:00002010), including plankton (ENVO:xxxxxxxx)" | depth 5 m
GGGGTCCTTTACACCCCCTACAACCTGATACGCCGCAGACCCATCCTGTGCCGTGACCTTTGATCCACCCACCGTTCCAGGCGTGGTGGACTATCCGGTATTATTCTCAGTTTCCCGAGGTTATCCCGGAGCACAGGGCAGGTTATCCACGTGTTACTGAGCAGTATGCCGAGCTCCTAAAGCTCTCGACTCGCATGGCTTAATCGAACTCCAATAGCGGTCGCCTCTGGCAGGATCAACCAGATTTCTCTCGTTTTCGATCCTTGGGACGATCACAACGTCGCTAAAATTTGTCTTTGGACTTGACGTGGTTTGAACACTTGCTCCTTGCACGATATACATCGTACATGGATCACCTACCTGGCCTCGAGCGAGCTCCCGTGGGAGGGTTCTCGAAACCGCGTATGCTTCGGCGTCTCATTGTGCGGTGATGGCGGCTGTCATCACCCCGAGGGGCTCTGCCGCCAACGCCGTTCCGCACAACGCGAGCAACCCACCGACAGACCTCCCCTATATCAAGATGGTGGGGGGAAATCCTGGTCAGAATCGAGGCACTGCTCCGCTGAGCATCCGGCTTTGAGGCGGCACACCAAGTCCCACTCGAGCACGAAAGGCCTCGGCCGTCGCGACGATCGGCAGGTAAAACCGCATCAGCACACGTGCAAACGTTGCACTGCGAGGTCACGAGACGCCGATGAACTCACGGAGCATCGGATGCATCTCCATGGCTTGTTCCTTCTGAATCTGCTCAAAGGTCCTGAGGATGATGCCCACGGCCAGCAGCAAACCTGTGCCTGTGGCGTTCCCGACCGTACCCAAGAGGTCGGCGCCGGCGGCCAGGAGACCGACAAAGGCGCCAGAGAAGTAGGTCACGGGAGGAATGTAGTTCTCGAGGATCTTCTCGAGCACCTTGGGGTTCTTGCGGAACCCTGGAATCTGCATGCCGGTGCGCTCAATTTGCTTGGCCACGTCCTTGACACCCATGTTCGTGGTGTCGATCCAGAACTTTGCGAAGACCATCGAACCCACCGTCATGAGGGCCACGTAGGTGATCACGTGCAAAACAATCTGCCAGACGGTGTGCCCGAAGATGTCACCCTGCTGGTTGAGCAACGGAATCAACCAGTCGTTGACGCCGTTGACCATGCTGGAGTACCAGGCAAAGCCACCAGAGGGCGTGGTTTGACCCGCCTCGTAGGTGCCAATGTAGGCGGACAGCGAGAGGAAGCCCTCACGCCCCAAGAAGGGGGTCTTGGACAGCACAGGGTGGCTCCAGAAGAGGAGGGTGAACATGTTGATGTTCGCCAAAAGCGCGGCCATCAAAATCACGGGAATGTTCGAGGCGTAGACCAGACGGATGGGATACTTCCCACGGTGGCCACGCACCTTGCCGTGCGTCAGCGGCAGCTCAAGACGGCTGGATTCGGCGTAGGCGACCACAAGGAACACCACCACCGACGAGAACAGCGCTGCGACCGGATTCACGTGTGTGAGCAGGATGGTCTCGAAACCGTTCATCGACACCATCTGTTGATTGGTCGATTCTCGGAACATGTAGAAGATCATCGGCAGCGTCCCTGCAGGCGGGTTCTGAATGGAGTAAGGCACGCCTGTGGTCGTGGGCAGCCAGGAGAGGGAACCCACGAAGGTGGACTGGGCCACACCTGCGGCGATGAACAGCGAGATACCGGAACCAATGCCCCATTTGCTGACCAATTCGTCGAGCAGGAACACGAGGTAGGACCCAGCGAACAACTGTGCAACAATCACCGCATTGGCCCAACCCAGACCGTACGAGTCGATGAGGAACTCAGCCGGGTCGAGGAAACCGTAGGTTTGCGGGATCGACTCGATGGGGATCATGATGAGGACGAGCAGTTTCTGCACGCCCTGGTACATCGCCTTGTCTTCGCTGTTGGTCAGGTCAAGACGGATGATCTTCGCACCTGCGAACAGCTGCATGATGATGGAGCCGGTCACGATGGGACCAATGCCGAGGTGCATGATGGAACCGGAGGCACCGGCCATGATGGAGCGGAAACCGCTGAACAAGTCGAGCGCCTGCCCAGAAAGGCCGAACAGCAGCACGTTGGTCATCGCGAAGTAAATGCAGAGCACCAGGAAGGTGGTCGTGATCTTGTCGCGGAAGCGGACGTGGTGGTCGGGCTTCTCGATGGTGGGGTAGACGTCGACAAAGCGGTGCAGTGCGTAGAGACGGCTGCTCTTGTCGCCTTCGTAGAGGAAGCACGTGATGGTGGCTGCAGCGCCAAATCCTAGGATGTACACACCGACGAAGATGAACCCGACGGCGGGATCGTAACCGCCCCACGCCTCAGGACGTGAGTACCATGTCCCGATGCCGATCAGGGCCAACCAGCCAAGCATCTTGCCGTATCGACCAACAACGGGGACCGTCTTGAGCGATTCCGGCATCTCGACCATGAAGCAGGCGAGAAGGTAGAGGAGGTAGACCACGGCGAGGCCGATGCCGAACAAAGCGGCTTCTTGGGGCTGGCCGGTGCCGTTGAGTTCCTCCCACTGCCACCAGATGAGCATGGCGAAGTAGAGCACGGCCGCTGTGATGTAGCCGGCTGGAATGGGACGTTGCTTCATGGTCTCACCCTTGTGTCATGTGCCAGGTCATGCGCTCTTGAACGTTCAGTGCGCATGGACCTCCAAATCAGGCTTCGTCGTCCCAGTCGTCGTCGTCCATCTCGACGCTGCCGCCGGCAGCCTCGATCTTCTCAACGGCCTTGGCCGAAGCGCTCTCAACGGTGACGCTGAGGGCGGTGGAAACGCGGCCGGAGCCGAGGAGCTTGTCGATGCCAAGCTCGGTCAGGTCGATGCTGTCGGCACCGGCGGCCATCTCTTCGAGTTGACCGACGTTGACCGTCACGCTGACGTTTCGCAGGGAAGGGTCGCGGTTGAAACCGTGCATGCCCCAGTGGTTGGGCATGTACTTGATGCGCGTCATGACGCGATGCTTGTTCATACCAGCGTTTCCGCGGCCGCCACGCTTTCCTGCACCACGGCCGGCCTTGTGGCCACGTCCGTTGGTGCGGCAGCGTCCTCGATGCTTCTGTGATCGTTGTCCCATCATCTCACCTCATTGTTCCACCATGCGCTCGATGAGCGCACCGATTGCATCGCCACGGGGGCCAAGGGCTCCGCCGTTGACGTGAGAACGCTTGATGCCGCCCCAGCCCTTCGACCCACGGGGTGGGTGAAGGCGGAAGACGCGCTTCATGTTGGGGACGTCCTTCACCGTGCCTTCGCCCGAGGCGATGGCGGTGGCCATGGCCCCGATGTCAGCGTGGACGCCGCCTTCGGCGACGGCCTCGTCGGTGAGGGGAGCACCGCCAACCATGCGACCGCGGTGGCGGAGCATGGACTCAACCGTGCCCTGGTCGGCTTCGCCCCACGTGATGTAGTCCTTGGCCTTCTGAAGCATGCCACGGTACTGATCGTTCTTGGGGATGATCACCGCGTGGTTCACGCGGGTGAGGTTGAGGTGGTGCATGGTCTCGCGGATGGACCGCTCGACCTTCACGTCGCTTCGAACTCGAACAACAATCCAACTCATCAAATCGCCCTCCCGTAGGTGATGTGGAGACGCTCGCGCTGCTCCTGGGTGACGCGGGTCGTGTTCAGCGCCTTGAGGGCGTTGAAGGTGGCCGCGGCGTAGTTGATGGTGGTGCGGGTTTGGCCGCTGGTGCGCGACAGCACGTCGCTGACACCGGCCAACTGCAGGACACGCTTGCCGGTTTCACCGATGACCAAGCCCTTGCCTGCGGCGGCGGGCATGAGGGTCACGCGGGTCGAGGCGGAGCGGCCCTTGACCTTGAACGGCACCGAGGTACCTGGTCCGGCCGAAGATTCCCACGAACCGTTGCCGCGCTGGACGCGGATGAGGTTGAGCTTCGCAGCGGTGATCGCCTTCTCGATGGCCTTGGGGACTTCCTTGGCCTTGGCCATGCCGAGACCGACGTAGCCGTCCTTGTTGCCGACGCAAGCCATGACGTTGAAGCGAACACGACGACCGGAGTCGGTCATGCGCTGAACCATGTTCACCTTGATCACGTCGTCCTCGAGACCGGGCAAGAGGGCGTCCACGACCTGGACTTCACGGATGGGCAGACCGCTGGCGAGCGCCTGCTCGTACGACACGATCTCACCGGCCATGACCTTCTGGCCAAGGCGGGTGCGGGGTTGCCACTCGCGGAGCGCGAGCAGGGGGTCAGGACCGCGGCGGCGGCGACGGCGAGGGCCGTCTTGAGGCGCTTCTTCCTGGGGGGCGAAGGCCTGCAGGAGGCCGGGAGCCATGTTCTGGATGGGGGTCTCTTCGCTCATGTTCAGTACGCCTCCTCAATGGTGGTGCGGCAGGCTTCCACCTTGTCCGCGATGGATTCGTCGATGTGTGCGCCGTTGACGCGGTCATCGTCGGGGAGCACGTCCTCGCCGTGCGGGACCTCAAGACCGGCATCGACCATGCCGCGCAGAGCGGCGTAGACACGGTTGCCAGGGGTGCTGGCAGCGAGCCCGATATCGAGCACGGCTTCGTCGTGACCGGCCGCAAGGGCCGCCTTGCCGAGGGCAAAGCCGACGAGGTAGGAGGCCGGGACGGACTTCTTGGAGAGGTCCGCAGGCCAACCGTAGCGCGAGGAAAGGTCGCTTCCGGTCACGGTCGCGACCACGACGTCACCGTCCTTGTGGTAGGAGGTGATCTGCGCGGTGGTGCGCGTGTTGGACACGCGAACGACCGCACGAGGCATTCCGCTCTTGAGCAGGCGGAGGCGGCGGCGGTAGTCGGTGGTGGCCGACAAACGGCGGCGGAAGATGGTACGACGACGTGTGTGCTGCATCAGGCCTCACTCTCCTTGAATTGGACGCCTTCGACGCCCATCTGGGTGCGCATGTGCGCAATGGATCGGTAGGAACCGCCCTTGGCCTTCAGGTAGTAGTGGCGGTAGCCGGCGGCGTCGAGGGTTCCCTCGGTGCGGAGCTCCTTCAGGACGCGGCGCTGTGCGCGGATGGTTCGCATCCAGCGGTTCTTGCGTGGGTTGCGCGCGTTCGCGGTACCCTGTCGCTTCCCCTGACCCTTGCGGCGACCCTTGCGCTTCTGCTCGAGACGGACACGAGCGCGAGCACGGGACGTGCCCTTGATCGGCTTGGCCTTGATGATGCCCTGGTCGATGAATTCGCGGATGTCCTCGGTTTGGACCGCGCTGGCGACCATGTCGATGTAATCGGAGTTGATCCACACGCGGTGGACGCCACATCCGAGGATCTTGGCTGCGAGGCGCTTCTGGTTGGTCAACTGCATCAGGCATCCCTCCGGCGGTTGAGCACGCGAATGCCGAGTTCATCGGCACGGGCGTGAATCGTGGCGCGCTTTCGGCCGCCGACGGCGGAACCGATGCGGGCGGCTTCGACGGCGGGGTCGATGCCGTCGAGGTCGCCCACGTTGTGGACCATGACCTCAGAGAACCCGCTGGGGTGGAGGCCGCGTGCGGCCGCGACCTTACCGTGGCCGATGCGAACGAGCGAACCGCGGTACTTGAAATTGCGACGCTGCTTGTTGTCCATACCCTTGGGCTTGCGCCATCCGGAGCGGGACAGGCGGGCGTAACGGAACCATTCGGTTCGACGGAAGGTGGGGGTCTTGGCCTTCTGAGCGGCCCGCAAGGCAAGCGCCTCACGGGTGGCGTCGTCGAGCACGGGCTTCTGACGAGCGGTGTGGAGCTCGCCCTCACCCTCGTCGTCCCAATCCTCGTCGTCCCAAGCATCGTCCTTGGCCTCGGGAGCCTCGGAGGCCTCCGTGGTTTCCTCGGTTTGAGCGGGAGCGTCATCGGCGCCTTCGAGGCGAGCGATGAGGTCCTTCTTGTTCCCAGAAACGGGAAGGTCGCGCTCCTTGAGCAGCTCCTTGAGCTGCGCGACGGTCATGCTGCTGAAATCGTCGGACATCTTGATCACTCCTTGGCGACACGGTAAATACCGTCTTGGAAGACGCGGCGGTCACGGTTCTTCACCGTCGTGCTGCGTTCGATGTTGGCGGCGGTCTGACCCACCGCTTCCTTGTCGATGCCGCTCACGATCACGTCGGTCTTGTTCTCAACGCGCACGTCGACGCCGCTGAGGATCACCGCACGGCGAGGCACACGCTCACCGAAGTAGTTGTTCACGACGAACTCAGACCCTTCGACCTTCATGGTCATCGGGAAGTGAGAGTAGAAGCAGCGCAGGGTGTAGGAGAAGCCCTCAGTCACGCCCTTCACCATGTTGTTGATGTGGGCGTTCCAGGTACCGGCAAGGGCCTTGTCCTTGCGACGGGGCAGGTCGGTGCGCACCAGAAGACCGGCGCCGTCCTGCAGGAGGCTGACGCGGCTGCTCTGGTATTCACGGGAAAGTTCGCCCTTCGGACCCTTGATGGTCAACACCGCATCTTCGATGGTGGCGGTGACGCCCTCAGGCAGGTCGATGGCGTGTTCAATTCGGTCAATCTTCACCATGGTCTCACCTCAATACACGAAGGCCAGGAGTTTCCCACCGATGCGGGCGTCCTTGGCGTCATAGTGGTTCATCACACCGGAGCTGGTCGAGAGGATCAGGAGCCCGAAGTCCTGCGCGGGCAGGTAGCGGGACTCCCACTGCTCGTACTCTTGGCGGCGAACGCTGTGGCGTGGCTTCACGGTACCACAACGGTTGATGGCACCACGCAGTTGCACCGCGTAGTGGCCGCCACGGCCGTCCTCTTCGCGCTCATACTCACCGACATAGCCGGCCTTTTGCATGATGGAAAGGACGTTGCCAAGCAGCTTGGAAGCCGGGGAAAGGTCAACGGTCATCTTACCGGCCTGTTCAGCGTTGTGAATCTTGACCAGTGCGTCGTTCAGCGGATCGAATTGCATCTCTCATCCCCCTCCTCAGTTCAACTTCCTGAAGCCGATTTCCGGCCCCACGTCTCGGAAACACTGGCGGCAAAGGCGCAGCCCGTGTCGGCGAATCAATCCACGGCGGCGGCCGCAGCGGCGGCAACCGTTGGTTCGACCAATGCGTTCTCCATGATCTCGTGCCATGCTTCTCACTCCTCCATGATGGTCAATCCGAACGTCTCCTTGAACCAGGCGCGGGCCTCGTCCGTGGTGACGCGGTGGTCTTGCCCGACCTTCGCCTTGTGGCGGCGGCGTCGCGAGACGCGGTGGCCGGGGCGCTCAAGCACCACGGTGATGTCCATGCCGAAGATGCCGATCTCCGGGTCGTACTTCTGTTCGGGGAAATCCGTGTAGTCACGGATGCCGAAGGAAAGGTTGCCAGAGCGGTCAAAGTTCCACGCTGGGATGGTGTTCTCACGGACCCAGAAGGCGTCCTTGAGGAAAGCCATGATGCGGTCCTGATCGCGCATGGTCACCTTGCACCCAATGGGCGCGCCTTGGCGGACCTTGAGGTCGCGGTTCTGGATGCGGCCAAGCGTGCGCTGCGGGCGGACGCCCGTCACGAGTTCCAGCACCTTTTCGGCGTTGATCAGGCGGTTTCCACCTTCACCGACACCGATGTTGACGGCGACCTTGGTGATGCGTGGCTGCATCATGGGGTTGGCGGACTCGCTCACGCAGCCACCTCCGTGGTCGGCAGGTCGGCGGACCCGACGGCAAACACGTTGCCGACGGTGGTGCCGAAGTCATCGAACTGAACCTCGTTGGGCATGCTGGAGCGCTTGACGATGTACTCCTTCACGTTGGCAAAGCTGCCGACGTGCACGCCACCGATGAGGAAGCAGCGGGTGCCTTCTGCGAAGACGATGTGCTCGAGCACCTCTTGGTCGGGGAGGGAGATGCGCACGGCGTCGTGCGTGGCGTACTGCGCGGCGTCGTCAACGAGGATGTTGCGACCGTCGTGCAGGTTGACCTGGGTCTTGCCGCCCTTGACGGTGGTCTTTCCTTCGACACGGCAGACCTTCCACGCGGCGTCAGACGCGGGGATGGGGCGGTATCGGAGGCGGCCCTTGTGGTCGAGGACGCAGCGGTAGTTGTCCTCACCGAGGGTGAGGACGTCCATGAGCCCCACGCTACGGCGGGTCTCACGGCACACGCGACCATCGACCTTGACGAGGCCTTGGTTGAGGATGGCACGAACCTCACGGTTCGTGTTCGCAAGCCCAAGGACGTCACGGATGATCATGTTGAGGGGCATGCCGCGCTCAAGGGAGTGGGCTCCAGGCTTGGGCTTGGACACCCAGATGCTGGTCTTCCTAGGAAGGGGCCAGCTGCGGGGCATGACGAGGCGCTTCAGGTGGTTTGGACTGGCCATGATGTTCAACTCCTGTTCTCCGTGAGTTTCTGCATGCGCAGCTTGTCGGACTCGTCCAGTCGGACGATCACAACGTTGGAGGCGTGCACGGGAACCGCTTCTTCGCGGTTGTCAGATTTGGCGACCGTGACGCCTTCGATGGTGAGACGACCCGTGTTGGAGTCGACGGTCAGGACGACGCCTTCGGTCGCGCCGTCGTGGCGCTTGCCACCGTGGCGCTTGCCGCCGTGGGCCATGTCGCCACGGATCACGCGGACGGTGTCGCCGACGCGAACGGTCGTGGAACGGAGGTGCGCGAGGCGCTCGTCGGGGTTCGCCAACATGAGGCGGGCCGCGACGTTGCGTCGCTTGATGTGCTGGGGCGCGTTGGCCTGGGCCTTGCGCTGCTTGCCGGGCTTGCTGCTCTTCACCATGGTCTCACCTCACACAATCTGCTTCGCCGTGGCGGCGATCCTGGGCCAGCGCTCTGCGGCTTCGCGAGCGACGGGGCCCTTGATGTCGGAACCTTGGACGTCGCCACGCTCGTTGACGATGACGCAGGCGTTGTCCTCAAACTGCACCCAGCTGCCGTCGGCACGACGGAAGGGGCGGCGCTGCCGCACGATGACGGCGTTGAACATTTGACGACGGGTCTGCGGGGTTCCCTTCTTGACGGAAACCTTCGCGAGGTGGCCAACACCCGCAGAGGGGTATCGACGCATCGTGCCGCCAAGCTTCAGGACGTTGATGATCTGGACGATCTTCGCCCCGGTGTTGTCGGCGACGTGGAGACGTGCCGCGGTGGGCAGACCACGGGTCTGACGGCCGGCGATGCCCTTCATCAGGCCTCACCTCCGGAGGTCACTTCGACCACACAGAATGCGACCGACTTGGAAAGCGGACGGCATTCCATGACCTTGACCGTGTCACCGACTTCGACCTTGCCGATGCAGGAGGGAAGGTGAGCGCTCATCTTGCTCGTGCGCTTCTCAAAACGTTCGTACTTCTGCATGTAGCGGACGTTGTCACGCTGCAGGGTGATGGTGCTCTGCATGCCCACGCTGGCGATGGTGCCCTCAAGCACCTGGCCGCGCAAGCGGAGGCTGCCGTAGAAGGGACAGTTTTCGTCCCCGTCCCACTCAGCAGTGGGGGCCTTCACGTCGATTCCAATGTCTCGCATGTTCACACCTTCGGGTAGTTGCGGTTGGTCCTGTCTTCGGGTCGCTGCCGCATCAGCGATCCGTCGATGACGGTCGAGAAACCGTCGATGGAGAAGGAAATCCCGGCCTTGCCGAGGGTAAGGGCACGGTCGCCCTCGAGGAGATGGATGGTGTTGCGGGTCTCGTCGATCACGTGACCCTGACGACCGATGAGGCTGGCATCGGCCGCGTCGACGACGGTCAAACCGGCGCCAATCCAGGGAAGGTTACGCACGTCCATCATCATCGCACCTCCACATTGTATCCGTTGTTTCGAAGCACCTGAGCCGCCTTCTTCTTGTGGTCCCCTTGGAGTTCAATCGTACGTCCCTTTACCGTTCCACCAGCGGCGCACTTGTTCTTGAGCAACTTTGCGAGTTTGTTGATGTCGATGGCACCGTCGTCGAGCCCCTCCACCTTTGTCACAATCTTGCCGTACCTCCGCTTGTCTGTGCTCAGAATTGCGCGTTGTTGTTCCTTGGCGATTTCTTGGCAGATGCAGAGCTCGTTTGGGAGCCCACAGGTGCTGCAGATCACGGCCATATGGTGTCGTCTCCTTGAATTCAGTCTGCTCGCTGAGCGAGGTGGGTCTTGATGCGCGCAATGCTGCGGCTCGTGGCCTTGTAGGCGCCCATGTTGGCGGGGGTCCCACCGAGCGCCTTCTCAGCGTTGAGTTGAAGCATTTCTTCTTGGAGTTCCACGAGGCGCGCCTGCAGCGCGTCGAGGCTCATCGAAGCGATGTCGCGGTTGCTGACGTAGGTCACTCCGCCACCTCCGTGGTCGGCTCTTCCGCCGCTGCCGCTGCACGGTTGGCCAGTTCCTCATCGCTGAAGATGCTGATTTCGTGGGGCAGGCGGGTGCCAGGTCGCATGATTTCGACGGTCACACCGATGGTGCCGAGTTTCTTGACGCAGACCGAGTAGCCCTTGTCCATGTAGCGCTCTGCGGTCTCACCGCAGTACTTGACGTGGCCGAGGATGAACTTCTGAGTGCGGTTGCGCGACCCAGTCAGCTTTCCTGCGAGGGTGATGATCACACCACGCGCGCCTGCGTCCATGATGTTCTGAGCGGCGGAGTGGCCCGCACGGCGGTAGTACCAGCCGCGCTCCATGGCCGAAGCGATCTTCTCGGCCATGACCTGAGCGTTCAGGGCAGGGGTCTCGACCTCGACGACGTCGAGCTTGGGCGACGGGAGCGTGAACTCGTCGTTCAAGCGGCGCTGAAGTTCGTTGATGATCTTGCCACGGCGCCCGATGACCATGCCCACGCGCTCGGCGGTGACGGTCACCTTGGTGCCGGCAGGGGTGCGGACGATGTCGAGGCCGCCAAAGCCGGCCTTCTTGGTGTTCTTCATCAGGAATTCCTTGACCAAGAGACGGTCGACGTTCCGGTTTACGATGCGGCGGATGCTGTTTTCCTTGCTCATCATCTTCACCTCAGAACTCGTCGTCCTCCACGTCGTAGGAATCTGGCGCCTCAAGGAAGACCTCGAGGTTCACCTGGTAGTGGTTCTTGGGCGTGGCTCGGCCGCGCGCACGGGGCATGAAGCCACGCTTGATGGTGCCGCGGTGCGCGGCAATGTGGGTGATGATCATGTCCTCAGCATCGATGTCTTCGTGCTGGTGGCGGGCGTTGTCCATCGCGCTGTTGAGCAGCTTGATGACCACGCGGGACGCCTTGACGGGGTAGCGACCGGGACCCATGCCACCCTTGCGGTGACCGACCATCGAGGGGCCGGAGCGCTTGCGCTTCTTGTTGCCTGAACCGAGGCGGTACGGGATCGCTTCGGCCTTGGCACGAATGTCGGGACGGTCCGAATCGATGAGGAGGACCTTCTCGAGCTTGCGGACGGCGGCGCCCGCGGTCATGCCGCGAACGGTGCGGCAAATTTCGAAGCACGCCTTGACGTGCACGTCCACGTTCGTGGCACGTGCAACGGAGAGGCGGTTGCCTTGCAGAGGCTGGGTGAAGCCCTTCTGAGGGAGCTGGCGACGCTTGTCGCGTCGGTTCATGGTTCGTGCGTTCTTGCCCATTCATCTCACCTCACTTCAGCGGCACGTGCTTCGACGACCGGGTTGCACCCACACCAGGGCCGCTGTGCGCGACGCTTCGGCGGGTCAGGGCGAATTCACCGAGGTAGTGCCCGATCATTTCGGGGCGGACCTCGATCTCGACGAAGGCTTGGCCGTTGTGCACGGCGATGCGCTTGCCGACGAACTCGGGGAGGATGACCATGTCACGGCGGTGCGTGCGCACGGTGCGGCCGGTGGTCCGGCGGATGCGGTCGAGGAGACGCTCGTTCTCCTCGGAAAGGCCGCGCGCGATGGTGCGACGGGCGCGGGCAGGGAGCAGCTCGATGACCGACATGCTGTCGGATTCCTCAGAGGGCCAGAGCGGCATTTCCTTCAGGTCGGCCACGGAGTAGCCACGGTACGTGAACTCCTTCTTGGCGCGAGACGTGGTCGTTGCGAGGCGCTTGCGTGCCTTGCGGCGCGACGCCTTGGGGGTCATGAATGACTTCTTCTTCTTCGCCATACTCACTCACCTTGCTTCGACTTGCCGCGACCTCGACCCGTGCGGCGTGGGGCGATCAGACCGACCTTGGCACCAGGAGAGGTGCCACGGGCGACGGAGTTGGGGCCGTGAACGGCTTGGTGGTTTCCACCACCGTGCGGGTGGTCCACGGGGTTCATTGCGACACCGCTGACGTGAGGGTACAGCTTACCGCGTGCCTTGGCCTTGTAGTAGGCTGCACCGGCGGTGCGCAGAGGCATCTCGCTGCGGCCGTGGCCGGCGAGCACGCCAATGGTGGCGCGGCAGGTGCTGGGGAGCATCTTGAGGGAGCCAGAGGGCAGGCGAACGCGAATCTTGTCGCCCACCGCACCCTCGACGATGGCGGAGTTGCCGCCGGAGCGAGCAATCTTGCCACCGTCACCGGGACGGAGTTCCACGTTGTTGACCGCCGTACCTTCAGGGATGTTGGCCAAGGTGGTGATGTTGCCTGGCTTGAGGGACACGTTGCCGCCCACCGCGATGGTGGAGCCGATGGCAACACCCTCGGTGGCGACGACCATGGTCGTCTCACCGTCGGGGAGCTTGATCTTGGCCAGGGGCGCCGTGTGAACCGGGCTGTGGATGAGGTCGATGACCTCGCCAACCACATCGTTCTCACGAGGCATGGCGTTCTTCCCGGGGAACCGGTGGCTGGAGACCTTGTAGCGAGGGGAGGACCCCTTGCGCTGTGCACGAATTCGCTTACCCATGTTTCATCCCTCCAAATCAGAACGCACCCAGGCGCATTGCGGCGTCTTCCGCGTCGTATCCTTCGGCCAAGCGCACCGAGGCGTGCTTGCCGTGCTTGGTGATTCGTGTGTTGACCTTCGCGACCTCGACCTCAAAGATGGTCTCAACGGCGCGGGCGATCTGCGTCTTGGTGGCGCGCTTGTCGACGATGAACTCGAGGCGCTGCTCCATGGAGCGGGCTTCCATCGACTTCTCGGTCAGCCAGGGCATGATGATGACGTCGTATGCATCCATGATCTCACCTCAGTTCATGGCCTCCACGGCGCTCTTGGTGAACACCGTCAGGCGACCGGCCGCGCCACCGGGGGCGAGGTCTTCCGCGCAGAGGTCCTTGACCGCCACGACGTCAACGCCGGGCAGGTTGCGCACCGCGTGCGCCAGACCTTCCTTGCGGGACACGACCAGCAGCACGGACTTGGGCGTCTTGTGAACGCGCCCACGCATGGTCCCCTTCCCGGCACGAATCTTGCGGCCCTCACGGGCACGGCGGAGGTCCTCGCCGAGGCCGAGGGCCTCGAACATGGCCTTGGCCTTGCGCGTCGCGTGGCCGTGGTTGAAGGTCTCGATGTCGTAGGTGTTGGTGTCACCGTCGACGACCTCGGTGTAGGAACCGAGGACGATGGGCAGCGAAGCAACGTCGTCACCAATGCGGTGACCACGAGCGACCACGGTCGCGACGTCGGTGGTGGCCGCGAGCGCAGCGTCACGCGCCAAGCGGCGCTCCTTTTGGTTCAGCTTGCGGGACCAGTCACGCTCGACCTTGGGGCCGTGTGCACGGCGACCACCGAGCGTGTGAGGGTTCTGAGCACCGCGGCGGGATCCAGCACGGCGCATGATGCGGGACACACCACGGCCCTTGCCCCACCATTCGACGGAGTGCTTCATGCCGGCCATCGGGCGGCGCTTGCCCTGGTGGGCGCGGGACCCGTAGGGTTGGCGGCGGTTGGCGCGCGAGGACGCCACGGCGAGTTTGATGAGGTCCGTACGGACGGAGGCCTCGAAGTTCGAGGGCAGGGTGATGGCCTTGCCTTCGTTGACGTCCACTTCGATGTCGGAGTGGAGGCGCCCTGCCTCGACTTCGCCCTGAGAGACGGTCGTTGTGATGTCCATGACCTTGACCTTCATCTTCAGGCCCCCTGCTTCGACGCGGTGCTCACGTAGGTGATTTCGTAGTCGTGGATCTGCATGTTCTCTGCACGGCTGGCGTCGCGGAAGCGAATGAGGCGCTTCGCGGGGCCGGGCAGGCTGCCCTTCACAAGGACGTAGTCCGAGCCGACGTTTCCGTAGTGCAGGAAACCGCCGGCGGGCGTGATGGGGTGCTCGTCAGGGTTGGAAATGCGGAGGATGCGCTTGTTGTACTCCGTGCGCTGGTGGTAGCCGGTCTGACCGCCCTGACGGATGGTCTTGCGGACGTATCCGGTACCGAAGTCACCCATGTTCCCGTGCTGTCGGCGCTTCTTGGAGTTCTTGTGGGACTGGAGCTTTCCACCAAACCGGCGGATCACACCTTGCCACCCGTAGCCCTTGGTCACGGCAACCACGTCGGTGAGGGTGCCCTCATCGTAGCAGTCAGCGAAGCTGTATTCCTCGCCCATGTGTTCCTTGGCGTACGCAAGGCGGTCGGAGGGGCTGCCACCGGAGAGACCGATTTCCATCACTTCGGGGACCTTGCTGGGGGTTCCAGACACGTTCCCGGGTTGGGTGGCGACGATCAAGCGAACCTCGCAGAGGTCGGCTTCTTCGAGCGTAGAGAAGTGGGCGTCGGTGTCGTGCACCTTGCGGGTGGAGATGCGATCGAACACTTCTGGGAAAGCCTCCTTGATGTCCTCGCTGGACAACCAGGCCTCGCCCGCGGCTTGCTTGCCGTAGGGGGTCATGGTGTAGCCACGAACGCCGAGGATGCGCATCTTTGGCACCTCAACGACGGTCACTGGGACGCGGACTTCCTGTCCTGCGGTGGTGGAGCGGGGGTTGAGGTCGCGGGAAAGGACGTGGGTCATGCCGGCCTTCCAACCGGCGAAACCCTGGACGCGGACCTCGGAGGCGTCGCTCTCAGGCCATGCGTTCACGTGTGCGAAGTGGCGCGGAGAGCGCTTTCGCGGGCTGAACGCCATGCTACCGCGGCGTGGGTGGTTTCGCTTGGCCATGGGGTGGTCCTCCTGGTGTGTGTTGCAACGTAGAGGCCCCGAAGGGCGTACGAGGGCTCGTCCGGTTCAGGGCGGCCGTGACACGTGTTCGGGTCTCGACGAGTGCGAGACCCGACCGCCGGAGTCCTCGAGGGATGGTCCGTTGTGTCTGGCTGCCCACCTTGGAGCATTCCGCCGACCGCCCTTCCCTATATGAGCGGTTCGGTGGCAGAAACGTAGGCCGCCGTGCACGTCTTGGCTACGCCAGTCTTCAATGGTTTTGGCAGCAGATTTGGAACCGCCCTTCGTCCGACGACCTTTATCTCCCTTCGACACAAGTCATTGGCCATGCCCTCGGTCGTCCATCCGAGGTTGACAGGGGGCGTGGAAGCACGCGGCTACCAGCTTGAAGCCGCTGCATCGGCCCTCGCGGGCTCGACCATGATCGTCATGCCCACCGGCTTTGGCAAGTCGGCGGTGGAGTGGATGGTCATTGCGCACCACCTCCATCACCGCGGAAACATCCTCCTCTTGGCCCCAACGGTCGCGTTGCTGGCTCAACACCAGCGCATGCTGACGACCCACCTTGTCGTTGACGAGGAGGACGTGGTGATGTTCACCGGGCAGACGGCCCCCGCCAAACGACCAGCGCTGTGGTCGAAGGGGAGGATCATTCTGGCCACAGCACAAGTGGTGCGAAACGACGCCATGTCCGGCGCGATTGACCTCAGCGGGCTTTCGCTTGTGGTCGTCGACGAAGCGCACCACGCACGTGGCCAGCACGCCTACGCGCAAGTGGCCGACCTCGTGCGCGAGATGGCTCCTTCGGCCGTGATCCTCGGCGCCACGGCCAGCCCGGGCACGAACCGAGACGCCATCCTTGAGGTGGAACGCCGGCTGGGCGTTGAGCGCTGGAGCGTGCACGGCAGAGAAGACGCCGGACTGGCCCCTTACGCCGTGGACTTGTCCGTGGCGAGCGAGCACCTCAGCCTACCAGAGACCCTGCTCCACCTCATCGCCCCGCTCGCCGAAGAAGAGCGTGATCTTGCCGACCGGCTAAGGCGCCAAGGCTACCTTGCCGACACCGGACACATCACAGCGGCGATGCTCGACGATGCCCAACGCAAGGCGTCCGCCTCCATTGCCCGCCGAGACCGCCGCGGCTATGAGGCCGCAAAGGCCGTCTCAGACCTACGCCGTCTGCACATGTTGCTCGACCTGCTTCGCTGCCAAGGCATGGAGGTCGCCAAAGCATTCCTCGACCGCCAGGCCGCAAAAGAGGGGAAGGAACGCAAAAAGGTCAGCCGCCTGCTCGAGCGGCCTGCCGTCCGCCTGTTGCGGGAGAGCCTCGAGCAGGTCGAGGAATTGCATCCAAAGCCGCATGCAGTGGAACGTTTGCTCGAACAGCGGCACCGTGACAATACGGACACGAAGACGCTGGTCTTCACCGAATACCGTGACACCGTGGATCGCCTCGTCGAGCGCTTGTCGAGAAGCGAGCACCTGTCGCCCATTCCTTTCGTCGGACAATCAAAAACAGGTGAACGAAAAGGGATGACGCAAAAGGAACAGGTCGCACAAATCGATGCCTTCCGGCGAGGTGAGGCCAACGTTCTCGTGGCCACCTCCGTTGGGGAAGAGGGATTGGACATCCCTGCCGCGGACCTCGTGGTGTTCTACGAACCGGTGGCCAGCGCCGTGCGTGCCATTCAGCGCCGTGGGCGCACGGGTCGGCACGCCGAGGGTGAAGTGGTGATGCTGGTCGCAGAGGGGACAAGGGACGCCCACATGCTGAGGGCGTCCGCCGCGAGGGAACGACGGATGATGGATCACCTTCGGCGCCTTGGCCGGACGCGTCGCCTGCACGACTACACTGCCGAAAGCGATCCGCTTGCTGATTTCCAGGTGAACACCGATGATCGGAATGTCCCCGCCGCCGCCTATGTCGACGAGGAGCGAGCGCGGCTCAAACCACAGCCGGCTCAACCCGCAACAGACCACACCGAACCAAAACCACGTGTGGAGCACCAGCCCGGCAAGGTGCGTCCCGAAGAGCGCAGGCAGCCCGGCCAAGCCTCCTTGTTTGGGTGGGAACAGCCTGCACACACCCCAGAAACTGGACCGCGGCCAAGCCGAAAGCACAGCGACGCTGGGGTGGTCTTGGACGGACGTTCTGCCTCAAGCGGATTGGACGCTGAAGGCCACATGGAGATCGTGCTCGACCGCCGTGAAGCCTCCTCAACCCTCGCCGCTGGACTGCGTGCGCGTGGGATACGTCCGGTGTTCAGGCACCTCGTGACCGGCGACGTGCGCATCGGACCACGCCTGCTTCTCGAGCGAAAAACGGCCAAGGACCTGCACGCATCGGTGCGCGACGGTCGCCTGTTGCACCAAGTGCGTCGCCTCGCGGCCGCGGCCCCTCGAGCCGGATTGCTGCTCGAAACGGGACGCGGGTTGGAGGGCGGAACGCATCCACACGCTGTGCACGGCGCGCTGGCGTGGATGGCGTTCGACCTCGGCCTGTCCGTGATTTGTGTGCGAGATGCAAGCGAATCGGCCGCTTTCCTCGCCCTTGCAGCGCGGCGTGAACTTGCTTGGCTGGAGCGTCTGGACGCCGCTCAAGCACCCAAAGCAGAGGACGACATTCAGCGGGCGCTCAGAGCCGCGCACCTGGCGCTTGAAACTGAAGACCAACAACGTGGCATGAACGAGCGTTGGAGCAAGGCATCCCAACTGCGCCGCGCATCCTTGCTGGAGGCCATCGAGGGCGTCGGTCCAGTCACGGCGAAAGCCTTGGCTGAAGCCTTCGATTCAATCGCGTCCATCGCCAACGCCGAAGTTGAGGAATTGGCCGCGAAAGCGGGTATCGGAACGGCACGGGCCGCCGAAGTTCACCGTGCGATGCACGGATGATCAAGCGCCCATGACGAGGGCACGGGTGCGCAGTTGCGCATACCGCTCGGTGAGTAAGCCAAGTGCGAAGGCCATCAATTCTGGAAGGTGAACCACAGGAAGGGCCGTGTCGCGACCGGAGACCTTCTTCGCCTTGACCTGGTAGACGTCGAGGTTGAAGTGACTCAGGGGGCAGGCGGTGGCCATGACCAAGGCGCCTTCTTGCTTGGCCTCAGAGAGGACTTCTGCGGTTTGGAGCATGGCGGTGCGCTCTCGGCCGAGCAGGCCGGGGAAGCCCACGGAGCGGGTGGCACCGTCGTAAGCCACCGACGTCGACCCCATCGCTTCGAGCAGGTCGTCGAAGTAACGGGGGTTCATTGGGTCGTCATCGCCAGCGGCGCCTTCTTGCAGCATCGGGACACCGTAGTACCCGGCCACGGGGAAATCAATGGGGTTGACCACATGGTCACGCAGCACGTCGAGGCCGACGTCTTCCACCACAATCTGAAGCAGGTGACGCATCCGCAACTCGCCTTCGAACCGCATGCCGCACGTTCGCTCGAGGACGTCGTTGATCTCGGCTCGCAGCTTTTCGTCGTTGAGAAGCAGCGCGAGATCCTCGTACATGTTGCCCTGACACGTGGCACACGGAGTCAGGACGTCGAGGCCCATGGCCTCGGCCTGAGCGAAGGTCCGGGCGTTGAGGGTCAGCTGGAGCTTGTGGTTGGCTTGCTTCATGACGCCAGCGCCGCAGCAGGCGGCTCCGGGCATCTCGACGAGTTCGATGCCGAGGGCCTTCACCACGGCACGCATGGCGTCTTCGACCTCACGAGCAGAACCCTTGGCCACGCAGCCAGGGAAGTATGCGTACCTCAATGCTGGCATGGTTTCACCTCAGAAGCGACGGTCCAACGCGTCGAAAATCGCCTTGACCTGGTGGTGGTCGTCGACGTTGGAGTTCACAATCTTGGGCATCTTTCCGGGCGCGAGGAAACCTTGCAGGTCACGTGCCAACGGGCCACCCGTACGGGTGAAGCCGGTCGCCATACGAACGGTGGCAGGGAGGTTCATCAGGGCGCCAAGTGGCCCCATCGTCTGCGCGGCAAGGATGGTCTCGTTGAGGTTCCCGGACCACTTGACGGTCCTGGAGAACCACTTGACGTGACGACCAGAGCGGCCCGCGAAGCGGAACTCATGAAGCAGACGACCGCGCGCATCGAGCATCGCTTCGGCCACCAACCGTCCGTCATCGCCCTGACGACGGATGGAGGAGATGTCGGTTTCCGACCACATGCCGCCCTCGTGTTGAAGGGTCTTCATCAGGTCGCGGCGCTGATCGGCACCGCTACGTGGATCGCTGGCGCGCTGCCAAAGCCGGGTGAGAAGACCCGGCCCGAGGTAGGCGTCGTCGTGCGGCGTGGTGTCGGACATGCCGTGGGCCGCCAAATCGGAGACCGCGTCAAAGCGCTGGTGCAGGGACGTGGCGTCTGCGGAGGCCATGGTCCCCATGGTGGAGCCGTTGGCGAGGCGCTCACCGGCTCGAGGGTCAGCGCGCATCCACGGCTTGGCCTCGGCGCGCTGGCGTTCGATGCGCGACGTGTCGACGATCAAGTCGCGCACGACCGGCAGCCCTGGGAGCGGTTCGACCAGCAACGTGCCGCCTTCGCTGACGAGGGTGTCGAGGCGTGCGACGTCGGCCAGCACGACCCTCCCGTTGGCGCGAACCGCCGTTGTTGGCGTCCCGCAGCCGTCACCGCGGCGGAAAGCAAGGCTACCGTCGAGGTCACCTTGCACCGCCTCGAGGAGGTTCTGAAGCGTAGCGTGCCCGGGCAGAGCGCAGGCCACGGAGTCGAATCCAGAGGAGGCGGCCACCGGGTCGTAGCGGAAGAGACGGAGGGTGATGGACATCTCATCGGCGACCACCGTGGCTGGGGCAAAGTCCCCGTCGATGACGCCGTCATCGTCGCCGCTGGTCCCGTAGGCCAGCATTTCGTCGACGAGGGCTTCGTGGAAGGTGCCTGACGCGTCAACACAGGCGATACGCGAGAGGGCTTCGACGACCCAGACCTTCCACGGCGGCGTGTAGTCCACATCGCACAGCTGGATGTCACGGACCGAGGTGGCACCGAGGGCGGCCAACTTGTCGTCCCAGTCGGTTCCTGCCTTGCAAAATTCGTCGTACGAGGTGTCGCCGATCGCACACACCGAGTAGTGGGTTCCGCCAAGACCAGGGTTGGCGCTGTTGGTCGCCTGCCACAAGGTTTCGGCGTTGTCGGGCATTTCGCCTTCGCCCCACGTCGAGGTGATGATGAGCAAGCGGCCGGCGGCGAGGGCAGAGGTGTCCGCACCGTCCATGTCGACGACCTTCGCCTGCAGGCCGAAATCGGCGGCCATCTTGGCGGTTTGTTCAGCGAGGCCCGCCGCGTTTCCAGTTTGCGAGCCGAACATCACCGTCAGGGACCGATCGCCGTCCATGACCGCGGCCAAGGCGTCCGAGACGCCAGCGGCAGGCGCCGCCACCGCCTCGACGGCGGCAGGGGCAACCTCGACGGCTTCAGCGGCCGGAGCCGCTTCTTCAACGGCGCCTTCAGCCAATTCGAACTTGATGACCTCGACGGGGCACGCCTCTGCAGCCTCGACGATGAGGTCGGCGAGGTCAGCACCCAGGGTGCCCGTCAACGGTGACTTGGCGCCGTCGTTCATGTCGAACACGCCATCGGCACGAACCTCAGCGAGGATCATCGAGGAATCGTCGGTGACCTTGAACACCTCAGGACAGATGTCTTCACAGGCGTTGCAGGTGATGCAATCGGGTTCAACCCAGACCTTTGCGATGACCGACATGGAATCACCCCTGTTCTCACTCAGCGTGAGTGATTTTGGCCACCCGTGAGGGGCCTTTCAAGGTTCCCTCGGAACCACCGTCTGAATGTGATACGGCGAGGATGCAAACCTCACATTCCGAAGTCTTCCATGCCCTCGCCGTCCGAGGGGATAACGCCCTTCGACGAGATGACGTCATCGATGCGCAGGATCATCGTCGCCGTTTCCGTCGCCGATTGGATGGCCTGCTCGACCACGCGAACCGGCTCGAGAACGTGTCCGGCGAGCATATCCGCCACACCGCCCTCGTAGACGTTGATGCCGGCGTGCACCTGACCGTCCGCGTGAGCCTTCCTCAGGTCGATGATGGTGGTCACCGGGTCAAGCCCTGCGTTTTCTGCGAGGGTCCGAGGCACGATTTCGAGGGCCGAGGCGAACGCTTCGATCGCCATTTGCTCGCGCCCACCCACGCCTTCAGCGTACGTGCGCAGATCGCGCGAGAGTGAGGCGAGCACCGAGCCACCGCCGGTGAGCACCGCGCCGTCTTCCCAAGCCACGGCGACCACGCCAACGGCATCGTCGAAAGCACGGCGGATCTCGTCCACGACGTGCTCGGTGCCGCCGCGCAGCAGCACAGAGACCGACTTCGCCTCGGGACAGCCCGTCAGGAAGGTCATGTCAGATTCACCGATTTTGCGCTCCTCAACACGGGCTGCGTGGCCAAGATCGGCACCACTGAGGTCGTCGATGTTGGTGACAACACGGCCGCCAGTGGCCTTGGCCAAGGCCTCCATGTCGGACTTCTTGGCACGGCGAATGGCGAACACGCCCGCCTTGGCGAGGTAATGCTGCGCAAGGTCGTCGATGCCCTTCTGGCAAATCACGACGTTGGCGCCCGTGGCGCAGATGGTCTCCACCAAGCCACGGATGTACCCCTGCTCTTCCTCCAAGAAGGCGGCCAGTTGGTTGGGGTCGGTGATCTGAATCTTCGCGTCCACTTCGGTCTTCTTGACCTCGATGGCCGAGTTGATGAGGGCGATACGCCCCTCGGTCACCACACGAGGCATTCCGGCGTGAACGCGTTCCTTGTCGAGGATGATGCCGTCAACAAGCGTGCTGTCACGGATGGAACCGCCCTGGCGCTTTTCGACCTTGATGTCGTCAAGATCAACGAGGCGCTCGTCGTCTTCGATGCGTCCAACGGCGTTCACGGCGCGCACGCAGATGTCGGCGAGGAAGGCCTTCACCGCTCCGGCAGATTTGCCGGTGAGCGACGTCTTGGCCACCTCAAGGAGCATGTTGTCGTCGTTCTCGGTGGCCAAGCCGTGTTGGTCCAGCGCGTGAATGGCGTGTTCTGCTGCGAGGCGGAAGCCTTCGCAGATGATGGTGGGGTGAACGTTCTGTTCGATCAGATCTTCGCTGCGCTTGAGCAGCTCACCGGCGAGCACCACGGCCGACGTCGTGCCGTCGTAGCAGTGCTGCTCCTGTGTCTTGGCCACCTCGATGATCATCTTGGCCGCGGGGTGCTCGATGTCCATCTCCTTGAGGATGGTTGCGCCGTCGTTGGTGATGACCACGTCGCCGATGGAGTCCACGAGCATCTTGTCCATGCCTTTGGGACCGAGCGTCGAACGCACGGCATCGGCAACGGCCTTCGCGGCGGCGATGTTGTTCGACTGAGCGGTGCGGCCGCGGGTGCGCTGCGTGCCTTCCTTCAGGATGAAGATGGGTGCTTGGCCCTGTTGTCCTTGGTACATGAGGTCGCCTCGATGCTTGCGAGGGCGGGGTTGCCTTCAACCCTGCGTCCACAGCCGGTCGCGCTCAAGCACGGCCGTTTTGTTCGAGCCACATCTGCCCGTAGGTCTGCCATTGTTCCATGGACCAACCCTCCGGCAAGCCTTCTGCGGGCACCGGCGGTGCAGCGGGAGCGGGCGCTGGAACGGGAGCTGGAACGGGAGCCTCAGCGGCAGCAGGTGCGGGCGCAGCAGGCGCCGGGGCTGCCGGTGGTGCGCCTGCGGGAGGCGCCTCGGTGGGGATGACCGGGGCAGCCTTGACGCCCGCATAGGTCGCCTGGAGGCTGTCCTCGTAGCCGTCGTCCGCCCAGTCGTCGATGGCGTCCTCTTCGATGCCACCGATGATGCGCATCACGGCCAAGGCACCGATGACCACGACGCCTGCGGTCAGGAGGATCATGATGACGTTGCGGACGGCGCTGCCGCTGCCCTCTGCCTCGTCACCGGTCGTGTCAACGGGTGCGGTTCGCACCATGGTGACGGTCATCTGCGCGTCCGCCGCATCGCTGACGGTTTCTGAGCGTGCCCAGACAGTGAAGTTGACGGTCTTGCGGTCCTCGTCGAGGTTGTCGAGGGTCGTCTCTGAGATGATGAGCTCCACGGTGACCTTGCGCTCTTCGCCAACCTGAAGGACGAAGTTGCGGTCTTGAGAGTTGATGCGCACCTGCATGTAGCTGCCTGCCTCACCGGCGTCGAGTTCCATGGCGACCGCTTGAGCGGTGGTGTACTGGTTGCGCACGGTGAGTTCCATCATGTGGTCCGCATCAGCCGTGTCGATTTCGAGCGGGATGACGGAGGGGATGCGCAGCCAGTTTTGCGAACCCACGCGGTACAGGGCGTTGCCCGTTGCAGAGATGGAGGGGTCGTTTTGCGATGTGGCGGTGACGCCCAGCTGCAGTTGACCCTCGGTGCCTGGGAGGAAGGAGAAACTCACGCTCACGTTCTCAGAGGCCCCCGGAGCAATCCACGGGCTGACCTCCCAGCCAACCTCAGCGACCATGCCCTCCGGCACCACGAGGCTGACGTCGAAACGGTCCGCCTTGTTGCCGTCGTTGCGGATCTCGAATTCCATCGATTGAGCAGGGTCTCCGGGGATGTAGGATTGATCGGCATCCTCGTCGAGGACCGTCACGGCTGCCGTGTCAAGGATCTCCACCGCGATTTGGAGGGATTGCCCCACGGTGTTGTCGTCCACGTTTCGAGCGACGACCGTCGCGGTGTAGAAACCGGGTTCGAGGCCCAGTGGCATGTTGAACTTGAGGGCCACACTGGCCTCGCCGTCCCAGGGGTCCAACAGAGGGGTTTGTTCGGTGAGCAACTCGGCTTGGAGCCTCCAGTTGGACTGCTGCAGTTCGAACGTGTACTGTTCTTCCGCGTTTCCGGTGTTGATCAGCGTCAGCGGAATCACACGGGCTTGGCCGTTGGCAGCGCCGCTGATTTGGTCCTCTTCCGAGGTGAAGGTCAGCGAACGGAGCACGGGAATCTCGACGTTGCGCACCAGCACATCGGTGCCGAACAGGGCACCGCTGCAGGTCGGGCAGGTGGCGCGGAGGTTGAAAGAAACGGTGCCTGGCGTCGCCAACTCGTAGGCCGTCACGTTGAGGTGCAGGTCCATCGATTCACCCTTGTTCAGGTTGATCGGAAGCGGCACAATCGCGCCGGTATCGTTCACCACAAGTCCGGTCCAGTCCGATTCGGAAAAGACCGCACTCAGGCGGTAATTCGCATCCCGATTGCCGGTGTTTTGCAAGCGGAACGGGATGAGCCCGGACTCGCCGGGCAGCAGGGTATCCGCGAGCAACGCCGTGTTGCTGTCGAGTTGGACGCTGTGTTGTTCCGTCACGCCCACTGGAATGGTGAGCATGCCCTTCATTTCGCCGTTGGTGTGATCGTAGAAGGTCACGTTCCAATCCTGCTGCTGCACGTCGGCACCCGGTGGGATGGACAGGTTGAGCCACACGCTGGTGGTCATGCCAGCGTCGAAATTCTGGAGGATGACGTTGTTGTCGTGGTCGTTCGGGTTGAGGTCCGCGTCGATGCGGATCTGCAGGTATGGGCTCATCCACGAGGCGTTGCTGACCTCGGTAAACACGCGGACAGGGGCCGGCTTGTACCCGTTGTTGGTGACGTCACACTTCAGGACCAGCAGGCCGTTTGGTGGTGAGGCAAAGCCGCTCTCCGGGTTGTTGCAATCCACGTCCAAGGTGAACTCGTCAACCTTGCTGATGCCGAACTGGATGAAGTCGTCGACGTGCATGCCTTCGCTGGCACCGCTGCTGTCCGAGTAGAACAGGAGGCCGTAGTACCACGTGTTGCCGCCGAGGAAGATGTCAGGGTTGCTGAGGGTTGGAATCTGTGCCCAATCCACCTGCGGGTCCCACGAGAGGTTGGTCCAATCTCCAGAACCGCTGGCCGGTGCGCCCTTGCTCAGGTTCCAGTGGAGCGACTGCATGGGGTCGTTGTATTGACCGGGTGGGCGCCACATCTCGATGGAGACGGCGTCACCGTTGTTGGTCGCACCCCACGCGCGGACATGGAACTGCGTTGAGATGAAATTGTTCGCGTAGAAGGCGTCGCGGCACGCGTAAATCTGGTACACGTAGGAGAGTTCACCGTCGATCGCAGCGCCTGGTCCACAGTCCTGCGTGGTCGTGAAGAAACCGCGGACGAGCCGGTCGTAGGCGCTGGATGGGTAGTTCGACCCAGGCTGCGAATGCCGCCAGTGCTTGCTGCCCACGTCACTGTTGTTTTCGTCGGTACCAGCGGTGGTCCAACTGCCTGCCCCTACGGCACCTCCACCGCTGGCCTGATAGCGGCCTGGGATGAAGCCAAGGCTGGTTCCCGCGATGCCGTCCATCGAATCGGACTGAATCGCGACCGGGACGGCTTGCTCCTTGACGTCGTTTTCGTTGCGGTCGTCCTGCGGATAATCCACAGAAGCTCGAAGGATGAGACCGCCGTGGAGTTCGTTCGTGGAGGTGTTCAGAATGGAATGGGCCACGTCTGGCGTCCACACCACAGAATTGGTGTCGGAGCCGATCGAACCAATCAGCTCGCTGGTGTTCCAAGACCACGTTTGCATCACGTAACCAATCGGGTGCACAACTTCGAGGGTAACCGGTGCTGATTTACCGAGTTGGGCGTTTCCGAGACGGCGAACTTCGATCGAGATTTCCACGGACTCGTCCATGAAAACGTACGGCATGGTAGCGCCGTCGGGCTGAATCCACATGGACGTGGGTGAGGACACGTTCCCGACAGAAATGGTGTTGACAAGGAAGTCATCCTTGCTGCCGCCGCGCCCCTGAGCGCCTTGGGCCGTCACCACGAGAGCGAGGCTGTTCAACAGAAGAAGGCCCACAAGGAGGAAGGCTCGACGGTGGGACATGGAAGTCACAGTTGAGCGACACAGGAGGGGCATATGAAGGTCGCCGTGGCCTGTCCAACCTTCAACCGAGGCCACGGACGGCGAAACCGGGAACGTCGTCCTCCTCGAGAGGGTCGCCCTCAGGCGGCTCCAACGCGTCACGTGCAGCCATCGCAAGCCCTGTTTGGACCGGGAGCGGAACGCGAGGCTGAACGGCTTCAACAATGGCCTGAAACCGGTCGTGACGTCGTTGAGCAGCCTGCTCTACGGCACGCTCTTGCCTCTCCTCGGAGGGCCTGAGCCAGCGCGGCACGGTCAGGCCACCGCCTTCCAAGCAGGCCAGCGTGGCGTGCACGGACAGCGGAATCACGGCGAGGGCGGTCATCAGGTCCAGGAAGGAACTGTCCGGAACCACGGCATCGCCAAGGAGCGTACCGAACACCGCCTGTTCGAGGTTCATCGTGAGGTCAACGTCGCTTCCAAACCAAGCGAGCACGATGGTGCTGGCCAGCCGGCCCAGCAACCAGAGGACGAAGATTGGAGCGAGGTTGGACAGCCGGGTCACGGTGATCAGAAACCGACGCATGGTGGCGGCCGCGCCGACCAACCGCGCGGCGAAGAGGTGGTAGATGCGGAAGGTGAACAGCAACGCAAGCACGTACAGCAAGAAGGCCATGACCAACCTGCGGTCCTCATGGACCAGGCCATCCGGCATCGCCACGATCAGCGCGATGGGCAACACCACCAAGACCGTCTGGAAGGGGACGGCCAGAAGGATCAGCCCCCCGTGCGTGACCGTGATTGGATGGCCTTGTTGGACGCGGTCGTGCGTGAGCAAGGCCAAACGTCCATGGCTGGATTGGGCGTAGTCATGGCGTGCGTTTCGGATGAGGTCCGCTTGACGCGGTGCGCGTGAGAAGCCCAAGGCCGCAGCCCAGCCGCCGCGTTCAACCACCGGAAGGGGGCGCCAACCCCCGAACACCGCGGCCAACACGAAGGCCAACATGCCGTAACTCAGGGATGCCGCGGTGATCCATGGCATCATGTCAAACCGGAACTGCAAGGAAGCTTGCGCATCGTTCCATTCAAACTGGAGCAAGTAGGTCAAACTGAACGCCACAAAGGGCGTGGCAAAGACTTGGAGCAGGAGGATAAAACTGAGCCAGAGCCGTGGCAGCAGAGGAGCCCGCCGCGGCTGCATCCCACCGCTCTGACCTTGGACAGGCTATGAGGTTGGTCCGTTTCGAGGCGTCCGCAAGACCGACCTTGGACCTACACATCGGATTCCGTCGGCCCCAACGCGTGGCCGTCGGCCAGCCACAAGCGGAGCATGGCCATCGGCCAGCGCTCGCTCCGAGGCCGCCCGAGGTCGGGTCGAGGCATCGGGTCGAGTTCGGTGCGGCACGCCGCGCAACGGACGCCCATCACTTCCCACACCGGCTCTGGATGAGCACAACACGCCTTTTCGTCTTCACAGGCGTTCATGACCGCCTGCAAGCGCAGCGCTGTCGTCATGGAAATCGGCACCGTGTCGGGGTCGGTCAACGCCACAAGGCGCTGAATGGCCGTCCATCCGGCACCCGCCCACAGGCCAAACCCGAACGCAGGGTCTCCGCTCCTCAGGCTTGCCGCACCAAACAACAACGGAAGGAGGGTCAGTGGGAGCACGCCCCACCACAGCCGGCGCATGAGCAACACGCGGGCCGTCAAATGCGGACCGAGCCGCGGAGGAGCGGGGTGAGGCGCGAACCTGAGGTTGAAGCCCTTGGTTCGGCACAGGATGAGCATCGGCAAGCGAGGCAACAGGTGACCGAGCAGCACGCCGAGGAGAAGCCGAACACCGACCCCGACCATCGACATGGGCATCAACCTCGAAGCCGGTGAAGGGTGGCCTCAAACAAATCCATGCCTTTCGCGATGTCGTCGCGGCCGATGGTGTAGGCGAAGCGGAGGTGCCCTTCGCCGCTTGGCCCGAAGGCCGTCCCCGGTGAACACAACACGCCGTCTTTGAGGACCTCGAGGGCGAGTTCTTCGCTGGTGTATCCAGGCACCTCGACCTTGGGGAAGACGTAGATGGAACCCTTGGGCCGGTGGCATTGCACACCGGGCATGGCGTTGAGGCGGTCGGTGATCAGGTCGCAACGCGCCTGGAATTCCTTGGCGAGCACGTCGGGATAATCCGAGGCTTGCTCGATGGCCGCCAGCACCGCGTACTGCATGGCGTCGTTGGGGCAGGCGGTCAGGTAGTACTGGATCTTCGTAACCTGCTTCATGTGTTCGACGTTCTCCGCGATGACGTACCCGATGCGCCAGCCGGTCATGGCGAAGGTTTTCGAAAAAGAATTGACGACGAACACGCGGTCGTAGCCTGCACCCAGGAAGGAGACATGCTCGCCCTCGAAGATGATGCGGTCGTAGACTTCGTCGCTGATGATCCACAGGTCGTGCTTTCGGGCAAACTCGAGCAGCGCGTCGCGCTGTGCAGCGTTGATGGTGCCCCCGGTCGGGTTGGACGGGAAGTTGTAGAGGATAGCGACCGTGTCCTCGTCAACGAGCGCCTCAAGATCCTCGATTTGAGGGACAAATTCGTGCTCAAATCGGCACGGGTAGTAGGTCGCGCTTCCGCCCACCAAGGTGGCGTCAGGACCGTACAATGGGAAGTACGGTTCGGGGAGAAGGACCTTCCTCCCGGGATCGAGCAAAGTCAGAAAGAGGTTCATCAGCGCGTTGGTTCCGGACATCGTGATGCACACGTTGTCCGCCGTCATGCCCGGTGCGTAGGCGTCCCATCCTTTGGCGATGGCCTCGCGAAGGGCAGGAAGACCCGCCGTGGTCGTGTACTTGTTCCGACCGTCCAACATCGCTTGGTGGAAGGCTTCGATGGCCACGGGCGGGGGCTGGAAATCCGGCTCGCCCAGACCGAAGGAAATGGTGTCCTCTCCGGCCAAATCGAACATTTTGCGAACGCCAGTGGGCTGGATGGCCCGGGCACGTTCGGCGTACGTCCGCATGCGCCACCGACTCCGGACTCGCTTTTCAAGACGTGGGGGTCAGGCTCAGGTCGAAGTCGTCTCGTCGTCTTCGATGGGGGCAGGCGGGTTGTTTGACTTGGCGTCCGCTTCCTCAGACAGGCGCAGCGGCGTGTCGGCCCGGCTCTTCACCACCACCACGCCCGCCAGCGCCATGGCGAACAGCACGAAGGCCACGGTCATGAGCGAAGCGCCCCCTGTTGCGCCTGTTCCGGCAGCGCTTCCTGTGAAGGACGCGAAGCTGCTCAGGGAGACGCCATCTTCGGTGAGCGCCCGAACCTCGACCTCGTGAACTCCTGTGCCAAAGGCTGAGGGGTCGAGGGCCACCGTCCACGTCAACCGCTCGAGCGAGGCGAGGTCGCCGAGGCTTGCGTCGAAGGTGGACGAGCGCCACTCGCCGCCGTTCACGCGGTACTCGACGGCGAGCAGTGGAGCGCCTTGCGCCCATGCTTGTCCGGTCAGCGTAACCAGTGAGGACGTTTGGCTGACGTTGTCCAAGTGCGCCTGGGCGCCGACGTCGATGGAGCCCGTGGTGCCTTGTTCGAGCAGCGTGAAGGACATCTCAACCGCGGCACGCGCATCCACCATACCCCAACCGAAGTCACGGTTCCAGTACGGGTCAACCTCGGGTGCAGAGGGCTCCCCGCGGCGTTCAGCGGTGAACTTGAGGATCTCTTTGATTTCCATTGGCGAAAGGTCGGGGTTGGCTTCCATCATCAGCGCGATGATGCCGGAGACGGAGGGGGTGGCGTAGGACGTTCCCGAACCGCGGTTGGTGTAGCCGTTGTCGGCCGCATCTTGCCCGGGCACGTCGTTGTGGCATCCTGCACTGGTCACGCAACCTTCGGCCTGCACGATGTTGGTGCCCGGCGCGGTCACCTCGGGCTTGAGTTCATTGAGCGGGTTGCTGTCTCCATTGTCGCGACGCGGTCCGCGGGAAGAATAGCCGGCAATGGTGTCGTCCTCACGGTCGATGGTGTCCTTGTCGTCGGTGGCCCCGACCGTGATGGAAAGTGAGGAGGAGCCCATGCCCGAGAGGCCGTCGTTGTCCGGGCCGTCGTTGCCAGCGGCAACGCTGACCACAACCCCTGCTTCCATGGCTTCGTTGAGGATGCGGCTGTGCATGTCCTCGCCGTCTGAGCCGCCGCCTTCGTGGCTGGTGATGCCCCAAGAGAGCGAGATGATGTCGATGCCGTGCTCCGATTCATCGGCACCGGCCCATGCGTCGTCTTTGTGGTCGATGATCCACTGCAGGCCGTTCATGGCCGATTCGTAGAATTCCTGTGCGATGAGATAATTCTCGAAGGGCCCGGCGCCGACGTCTGTGCCGATACGCACGTCGACGAGCGCTGAATCCGGGGCGGCTCCCGTAAAATTGGATGCCGAGCCGTCGGCCATCTTTCCGGTCGCGGCGGCCATGCCCATGCAGGCCGTGCCGTGCTGATGAGCGTCGTCTGGGTCAAAAGAGCCGTCCTCCGCACGCCCACCGGCGAGGACGCACTGGTGCACGCCGCTGTGCAGGAAGCACACGGCGTCGTACCCTGCGACAAATTTCTCGTTCAATCCAGGGTGTTCGTTGTCCACGCCGGTGTCCACCATGGCGATGACGATGCCCTCGCCGCTGACGCCGAGGTCCCACGCGCCCTCTGGGTAGACGGAAGAAGAACTCGCCTTGACCGCTGGCGTTTGCACGTCGCCCCAAAAGACCAGTTCGCCATAGGCTTCGACCATGACCACGTCGTCAAGGGCGCGCAAGGTGGGGATCATGCTGGCGTCCACTTGACCGAGCAGCAGGGCGTCAACAGCGGGCACGACCAATTCGACGGGAAGGCCGAGGGCTTCCACCGCCGCCACGTGGCCTTCGTCGACGGTGGTGCCGTACGACAAACCAATCCACACTGGACCGAGTGCCCCGTCAAGCGCATCGTGGACACCGTTCCGGTCAAGGTCCAAGGTCGTCCGCTCCCACCAGGGAGCGACCTCTTCAGCGAGCGGACCAGGAGCCGTCGTGGGCATGGTCAGGGTTTGGCCTTCGAGGAGCACCTGGCCTTGGTGACCTTCGATGGCCACGCCTTCAACGGGCGCAAAACAACCGGCGAGCGGAACCAGCAGGAGCGCGACAAGGGCCACGGCCAGAAGACGCGGTGCTGCCATGGCTGGTGGACGTGGGTGACCTGCATGAAGATGACGTCCAGACCTGTGCGCCGAAGAAGGGGCATCTTGATGGGGCGGGATGCTCAGCATGCAGCATGCAACCCGAAGGAGCCGCCCCCTGGGACGCCGCCGCCCAGCAGCCACAACAAGCTCAACCCATGCAAGCCGGACAACAGATGATGGTCACCGGTCAACCCGTGGCGATCCCCGTCACCCAAACCGCCGGCATGCAAGCAGGCCAGCCCATGATGGCAGGGCAGCCCATGATGGCAGGGCAGCCCATGGCCGCCCATATGGGCCAGGGCCAGATGATGATGATGCCGCAAAACCCGCCAAAACAACTCCTGGTCGGCGTTCTCCTCGCCTTCTTCCTCGGCGTCTTTGGCGTCCACAACTTCTACCTTGGACACACCGGTCGAGGCGTCGCACAGCTGCTCATCACCGTGTTGACGCTGGGACTCGGCTCCATCATCACCGGCATTTGGGCCCTCATCGAACTCATCATGATGGCCACGGGAAGCCTGCACGATGCGGACGGTCGCCCTCTGGTGTGATTTCACACCGCAGGACCTCTCGTTCGGAGGAAGGGATATAATCCCGGAAGCGGATTTCTCTCCATGGAAGCAGCCCAAATGCAAGCCACCATGCCCGCCGCAGCACCGAAACAGAAATTGGTCGCCTTCCTTCTCGCCTTTTTCCTCGGCGGGTTTGGCGTCCACAACTTCTACCTCGGCAAGACCGGCATGGGTGTCGCCCAGCTGATCCTGACGATTACCGTTGTCGGTGCCTTGGTGAGCCTTCCTTGGGCCTTCGTCCAGTCGATCATGATCATCATGGGTAAGATCGACGACGCCAACGGCAACCCGTTGGTCTGAATTCGACCAAGCGGTCCTGATTCATCTTCAAGGCTGAGCGTCAGCCAGGTCAAGTGAACGGTACCTCTGAGCCCGTTCTACGTTGCTTTTGGATTGAGGAATAAGGTGGGGGCACAGGGATTTGAACCCTGCCCGGCGGGTTTCTTCTGGATCCCGCTGCTCTTGTGTGAGCGAGCGTCGTGCGGGAGACACGGGTCGGCGCTCCAGTTGGTCATCAACCGTCAGCAAACCCACACGTCGTCATTCCCGTGCAACTGGAGCCCGCAGTACTACCAAGCTATACTATACCCCCGATTGTTGACGCAAAATCAGTTCTTGGCCTGTCGGCGCGCACGCTTTCGGCGTCGCAGCTTCTTCTTGCGCCACTTCCACCGCTGGTTACCGGTCTTCTTCCACGCACGGGAACCTCGCTTCATGGTGAACGTCTCGGCGACCTGCCGTCAGTATATGAGCGCATCGGACCACGTCGCCACCCTTTGAACCCCCATCGGTTGGCTCAAGTCCTGCCTCCTCCACATCCCGCCGTGAGCGAGTCGACGCAACACGAGGACGCCGTCCTCGCCGCGTGGTACGCACAACCTGGTGCGGTGGACCTCTCGTGGTTGGACCATCCCTCCCGGCATCATGTGCGGTGGCGGCAAGCGCAGGGTCGGTGGGTGATGGCCAAGCGGCGCTTCTCCGGGGGCGAGGCGTTGGCGCGCCACGTGTCCAAATCGCCGCCTGCGGACCTGTACGTCTCAACCTCTGCGTGGCTGGATCCGGTCAACCTCCCAGGACTCCGTGACGACACCAAGCCAGCACCCGTGTTGTTGGACCACCTTGTGGTGTTCGACATGGACCTCGGGCCCTTCTCGATGAAGCGCCTCGAGGAGGTCAGGAAACGAACCTCTGCCCTGCTCCATTGGTTGACCCAACACACCAAGCTTGAGCTGCTTCACGTCACCTTTTCTGGCGGCAAAGGCTTCCACGTCGTCCTGCGGGACCCTGACCGAACGCCGTTTGAGGTGGCCGAACCGCGCGAGCGGGAGGAGGCGGTCCGCGAACATCGTCAAGCGCTGCTCAAGCGCGTCATGGCCGCAGGCCATGCCGTCGATCCGACGGTCACGGCGGACACGCGTCGCATCATCCGCGTGCCGGGCAGCCTCCACGGGCGCACGCGGTGGGCGTGCACCGTCCTCGAAGAGGGCCTCATCCACCAGCCGCTGCGCCGCTGGGTCAGCACACTCCCGAGGGCCTCAGACGCAGAAGTGATGCCAAAACGCCCGCCACGTCAGGCAAAAAAGGCGAGCGTAAAGCAACAGCCCGCTGCCCCGCGGCCTGAGCGTTTGAGCCTCGAAGTGAGCACCCACGTGGTGGGCACGAAAGACAGAACGGCGGTGGTGGCGCTGCTCCCGAGCAAGATCAACGATGAGCGCCGGCTGGAATCCTTCCTTGACGGTCTTGCCGAAGACGTGGCTCCGCTCGCGGTCTTCGAGGCCGGAGGCCGTTTCCTGGTGGTCGCCCCACGTGCCTTCCCCCGCGCCCGGGCGATGGCCGTGTTCGAGGAGATGGGACTGAAGGCGATTGCATCGCGCCATCGGGCGGACGAGCATGCATGGATTCCTCTGCTGGAAAGTACGGCAGAATCGCTTGAGGGGATCACGCCCTTGCGGTGGTCACGGCTGCATCAAGAGGTCGGCCACCCATGGTCGCGTCCTCACGTGGAATTGTGCCACCGGCTCGGTTTGAGTGCCCCTGAGGCTGCCGGAGACCTTGCGGGGTCCGCTGAACCCGCAATGCGCTTCGCACATCGGCGTTGAGGCTATAGACCCCTGACCGTGTGAGGTATTTGTCCCAAACGGAGCCTTCGGGCGATGACGGCACCGACATATGTCGGGGGTCCAGACCCCACCGGCCACGGCGCGCGGGACAGCGCCGTGGCCACCCACACCAGGGGCGTGCGCGATGAAACTCAGCGGCGGCATGATGGTCACGCTCGGATTTGGCGTGTTCTTGAGCGTCATGGCGGCCATGAGGGGCGCACCTCCGGTGGCGGGCGTGCTGCTGATCATCTACGTCCTGCACACGGCCAGAAAGCAAGGTCAGGCCGAGATGATGAGCCCCGGATATGGGCACACGCCTCAAGCACGGGCTCCATCGTACACCCCTGTTCAACGCCAATCCGATGTTGCGGGCACCATCAGCCCAAGCCGACAGCGCGGCTACAACCGCTTGATGGCCATCTTCAACGCCCAGCAGGTGGTCGGCCTCCCCAAAGATCAGGCCTATGCTCGCCTTGTGCCGTTTTTTGGCGACAAGCGCTTCACGCGTCACCTCCTCGACCACCCCAACGTGGAACGCCTCCTTGGCTGGAACCAACCCGTCACGGCCGCGGCCGCGGTGGTGGCTACGGCGGGCATGGCCGCGCAGGCCGCTGCCCCTCGCAACGACTCCTGGTGGCAGGAAGGCCAAGCCCAACCTGCCCCGAAACCGACGGAACCCGCGGCGCCCGCGCCCGGCAGCGTCGAAGCCTCGACGGGCGCGTTCTGGTCCTCGGAACCGTCCACAGCTGCCGAAACCGCGCCCGCTGCCACGCCGGACGATTTCATGATCGGCGCCTCGGGAGGTGACGTCTGCGGAGCGGTTGGCTGCGACCGTGGCGTGACCGATTTCGACTACCGCTGCTTCACGTGCCGCCAGCGTTTCTGCATGACCCATCGAGGCGCAGGCGTGGATTGTCCGGCCTGCGCATCTACGTGAAGACGCGCTTGTCGTGGAACTCGGCCGTTGGACCGAGGTTGGCGTCCAGCACCTGCTGCACCGTTGCCCGACCCGATTCACTGTGCCCGTACACCAAACGCGTGGGCCCAATGTGAATCGACCAGAGATGCACGAAAATGTCCGCCAATTCCCGCTTTTTCGCGAGCGCCTTCGGCACCGCGTGCCACATCGCCGTTTGATCGCGGTGGAGCATGACCTCCTTCGGGTCGAAGAACATCGGAAGAAGCCGTGAGAGCAGGGTCGGTTCAAGGCTGGTCTGGAAGTACCGGGCCACGCGCATCAGCATGTACCGTGGGTTGTCCAATGGCCCGAGCACCTCGCGCATGGAATCCACAAACAGCGCCTCTTCTTCCACCGTTGCGCCCTCAAGGAACAAACGGGACCACGAACCTCCGCGGTCACCGCCATCGATCTTGGCCTCGGCCCCGATCAGGTTGGCGGCCTGAAGGGATTCCACCACGACCTTCCCGATGAGCATCACGAGGGAGGACTCGTTCCACGCAGGATCGGGCTCCTTCACCGTCGTCGGGAATCCTCCTCCGCCCAGTTTCGCCACCTCGATGGCCTGTTTGGCGACACCCGTCCACGGCTCGCCGATGCCCCAGAGCCCACGGGTGCGCTCACGGTTACGCGAGCGGACGAGCATCTCTTCGTTGACGGCCTCCATCGATTCGGCCACGACCTCATCTGCTTCTCGCTCGGTCAGGCCAGGATGAACGTGCCCCACGCCCATTTCGATGGCGCCGTCATCACAAACGCCGTAGAGGTTCTTGTGCTTGCGTTTGAAGCGCTTGAAATCGGAATTCCCGAGGTTGGATTCGGGCAAGACGCACACCACGTCCCAGTTGTTGGCGACCTTTTCCGGCCAGTGCTTGTCCAAGCGGAAGGAGCGCCCGCGAAGCTGGTTGATGCTCATGTGCGTGGTGACGGTGGTCAAGTCCACGAGGACGTTGATGCGACTCGCGTCCCAACCCTCACCGAGAAGCCCGCGAGTGCCCACGATGCACTTCGTGACGCCCTCTTGGAAGAGTTCCGTCAGCATTCGGGTGTAGTTGCGTGGGACCCAATCCTTGCCAATGCCCCGAATGCGATGGTAGCCGCCGAGGACCTGATCCTCGAACTTCACGACGAGCTGTTCCTGGTCCACCCACGCCTCCATTCGCGGCAAGAGGCGAGGGACAAGGTCGTCATCGACGAGGACCGTCGAGCCGGTCATCAGAATGGGATCCAGCCGGTCAACCGCTTCGGAGGTGAGCAACTCGCGGAAGACCGCGATGGCGCCTCCCGCCTCGTCATCGAGGACGTTCTCAACCAGGGCCGTCGACGACGTGCGCTCAAAATCCGTGACGATGACCGCTCGGATGCCGTCGCCAAGCGTTTGCATCTCCGTCTCGAGGATGTGCTTGAGGGCGATGCGCTTGCCTTCGCTGTAGGCCAGCACCCGCGTGACGGGTGCAGCACACGGGCGCGTGCCCGTTTGCGTGACCTGGATCCCGTAGAGCATGAGTTGCTTCTTGGCCTTCTCGGCCAAGGCGTGGTCGGCCTTGCTCTCCGAGCGCATCAGCCCGTGACGGATGTAGCGGTCGATCAGCGGAACCATCAGCATCTCCTCCGACACCGGCATGGCCAACAAGGCAGGCCCGGGTTCGGGCACCTCTGGAGGCATGCTGCGCCCTTGCCGGAGGAGGTAGAGCCGACCGTGGTCGGCCAAGGCGCCATCGCGTCGCTCAAACGCGTCCCATGACGAGGCCACGCCCGTGGGCAAGCGTCTGGAGCCGAGCACGTCAACCAGCCAATCGTCGAGACCGGGCAAGCGGTTCTTCTCAGCATCGGGCCCGGGACCTTTGGCGAGGTCCACCAACAACTCCGAGAACCCGTCTGCGACGCCGGCAATGTACTCGATTTCTGGCTCAGAAGGGCGAACAAAGTAGGCGAGGTCCTGGTAGGGTGCGAGGTTGGCGTCGCGGACCAACGCGGGGACCGGCACCTCGTAATCCACCTCGCCAAAGAACTCCGTGTAGCGGGCGTAATCCTCCTCGTCCACGTCGGTGGGGTCGGGCGGTGTCGCGGTCAGACCGAGCACGATCGGGTCACCGAGGAAGGTGCGCACCTCATCGAGGACCTTGCCCCAGTGGTGCAACAGGTGGTGGCACTCGTCGAGGATAATCAGCCCCACACCCGCCTCTTTGAGCGCGGAAAGGGTCGCTTTCGCAGAGGAGTGCAGCACGAAGAGGGCGTTGCCGTGGGCGACCAAGTCGTCGCGGACCTTCTTTCTATAGAAGGAGCGACGCTCGTTGAACACCTCATCGTTGCTGTCGCGCAAGTCGAGGATCCACGCCCTGGCCTGTTCCTCGTCCTCGGCTTCTGACTTGTCGATGAGGTCGTTGACCCAGAGTTCCATGGCTTCAGGGTCGAGCCCCTCGTCGCGGGGCTGCGGCATCGTGACCGACTGATAGGTCAGCGACGTCAGGATGCCCGGTTCCTTGCCGGTCGTGCTCAATTCGGATTCCCGGCCGTCGAGTTCGAACAACTCCTCGGCGCGGGCCACCCACTGGGACTGAATGGCCGAGTTCGGACTGAGGACCAAGGCAGGCTTGCGCACCAAATCGGTCCAGACGTAGAGGCCGAGGACGGTCTTCCCAGACCCCGGCGGGGCGACCACGAGCAAGCGGCGCTCACCGGCCTCCAACTTCTGTTTGATGATCGACGATGAAGCGACCTGAGAAGGACGCAGCGTTCCACCGAAGCGGATGGCGCCAAAGTCGTCCCCTCCGCCCGTCACGGTGCAGAGACAGGAGTGTAGGGCTTCACCCTTCCTGCGTTCGCAACGAAAAACAGCCGCACGTGTGTCAGGAAATGGCCGTCACAAGCCTTGCTCAAAGTCCGCTGATGTCAAGGATGAACACGAGAATCCCCAAAA
>CEUM01013876.1_pt1 | contig 37513 bp, 30 predicted proteins | sample 356421 | NCBI WGS metagenome assembly CEUM01 (sample SAMEA2622716, study PRJEB7988) | marine metagenome | biome: marine biome (ENVO:00000447); feature: surface water layer (ENVO:00002042); material: "saline water (ENVO:00002010), including plankton (ENVO:xxxxxxxx)" | depth 5 m
ATTGGAAAAACTAGAACACTGGCCGATTATTATGCCTTCTGTTTCTCAGATCTCACCTCAAGAGGTAAGAAAATTAGATGAGGAGGAGAGAACTAAATTACTTGCAAGATATAACCTAGAAATTACTCTTCAAGAGATAAGCAGATGTAAGCAAGCAGTTAGAGATGGTTCGATTTGGAGGCTTGCAGAAAGAAGAAGTCACCAACACCCAGCCCTTAGAGAAGCATTCTTGTGGCTAACAACAAATCCACATATGCCGAGGTTTGAATTAGAAATTATCCAAGACATGAAGATCACAGATAGAGGTGCTGCTAAAGAAAGTGGTTCATCCCAGGGCTCCTGGGAGCCATCTTGGGATTGGGTTGTCGCAGGACAATCACAATTTAGGACAGGTGGGATACATTGGGCTGAGGAAGACACATTCTCAAGACCATATGTGGTTCAAGCAAGAAGGTTACTTCATTCCAGATATTCCCAAATAGGCGGTAATAGTGACAACAATATTGCTTTAGTTCTTTACGGCAGACAAGGGCCATGGAGAGATTTCACCTTAGATCTACTGATGAGATTGACAACATTCACACCAGATTTGCAGGTTTTTATCCAGACTCCAATTGGTCTGATTCCTTATTCATTAGAAGACAACAACCCATTTGCTCATGTTGAGGGACCAGAATGGATTTGGGAGAGAAAACTCGATTTGTCGTGGGCTAGAAGAGAATTGGAACGGCTTGGAGTACATGATGCAAAAATTATCAAGCTCGACCTTGGTCCTAAAGATCTACTTTCACGTTGTTATGATCTGCTTTTTGAAAATGAGATATTAGATGATAAATCTAAATTCCTTGATTTGATGAGCGATGAGCAAAAAACTGAGGCAAAGACTTCCTTGAAGGAAAATCAAGTTAGAGATAAGTTGGCAGTACACTTTAACATCTCGATAACCGATGCAGAAAATTTGTCAAAAGGCTGTACATACATAATGTCAAGCACTGGTAGGATAAAGAATATCATCGATAAAAGTGGTGAACACATCGCAAGTCCAAGGCTGAATGATGGTGGATTATCTCTTACCTCAGCCGGTGCAAAGAAAATTTACGGCACAAGAACAAAACCCATTCCAGATGCCTTCAAACCGCACATGCCATGGAATAACTCTGGAGCCGGTCTTCCTGTCGTTGTTGTCGAAGATGATGCAGAACCATTTGTTAGAAAAGGACGTAATGTATTCCACGGATTTGTCAAAGCATGCGATCCTTGGCTGACTATTGACCAACCAGCACTAATCGTCAATTCTAATGGAGATTTATTGGGCTATGGCATTTCTAAATCTACTCCAGAAGACCTATTGAGTTTCTCTAAAGGAATTGCTGTGAAAACAAGAGGCGGAATTTCTCTAGATTAATCACGCAACGAACACAAGTTCTGCTAATTCTGGTATTGGGGAATTAATCGATTCGAAAGCATCGGGTACCGATTCAAATGCTTTTTGACTAGGATTTTTCCTCTTGGATTTTGCTCGCTTCGAGATTATATTCCATGCTGTTTTTTCTCCTATTCCCGGCAGAGCAGAAAGTTGAGATTGCGATACTTCATCCAACGACATTCCTATCTCGATAGCAGTAATCGATCTTTTCCCGTGAGAGGTAACCACTACGTCACTTCTTGTTTCTAAAGGAATTTTGTAGTTAGCACCAATTAGTATAGGATAAGCCCCAATCTGCCTTCCAAAAGTCACTCCAGATTTCCCTCTAATCGCTTCTTCTTGATGCGATTGAGCAAGATTGGAAGGCAATCTAGTCCTGTTATCATGGGACTCCCAGTGAACATCTCGCAAGATTTGACCTACGGGAAATAATTCTTCCAGCAATGGTGCATCTATTTCATCCCTAACTGCAACTTTAAAATCCTTGAATTTGCCCTCAGGAATTTCTTGGAATCCTTCTCCTTCGACCTGTCTGACATTGATTCTTCTAAGCCATGAACCGTTGGAGCGTAAGTCACGAAGTAGTTTGAGATTCATATCGTATGATTGGATGGTTTCACCATTCAGACCTGCTATGAAGTTAAGTCCGGGCAGAAGTTTTGGCAGACCTCTTTCACCTCTACCCCTACCGTACTTGTTGATTAAATTCACAGCGGTTTTCAGTTGATTTGATGAACAGTTTAGCCAATTAATCTTGTGAACTTCCGGGTCTGCTGATTCCAAACCGAAGGATAAGACCGCTCCGTCTGATAATGTTTCTACTAGAGTTTTAGTTATCTCTTCACTAGGTTCTAAATTTTCGGCAATTATGCTTGGATTGCCGTTGTCGGTATGAAGTATTTTCAACCTCTCATCCTCCCTCAAACCGTGTAACAACTTTGCTATTGGTTCGGGATTAGGAATTGGATACTCTAGTTCAGTTACTCCCTCAGCCATGTAAGTGTAAGTGTCGGTCATTCCCCCTAGCCGTACATTTTGAACACCTGAGTCTAATGCTAATTGGACTTCCTGAATGATTCTCTCAGGAGATCTAAAGATTGGAACTCCTTTCTTGGGCTCAATACAAAATTTACATCCTTGCTTGTATCTAACACAGCCTTGGTATACCTCGACCTCGTAAGTAAGCGGTGAATTAGCATTGAAGGTTAATGAATCTGGATGCTGTTTTACTGCTTTGGATTTTGCTCCTAGGAGTGCATAATCATCCCATTGCTCACTAGTTCTGCGTTTATGCTTCCATTCTTCGCACTGAAGATAATGAAATAGTGATGCATCCGTATCTTGTAGAGCAATGAACATGTTTTTTCTCAGGGGATTCCAACCTTGCTGCCTCCAAGCCCTTACAGCCCATCCTCCCAGTAAAGTTGGTATTTGATTTGGTAGGTTCTTCACGACATTTTGTAATTCTTTTAGCGAAATAGGAGTTCCACGGAGATACTTTCCAGGAACGACAGCCCCTGCAATACAAACAAACCCGGAGTATTTACTTAGATATTCATCAGCATCTTCGCCGGATAACAACTTCATCCTGTATTCATCTACGGTTATGAAGTCATAGTCAATTTTCAATTTCTCAAAGACTCCACAAACATATCTTACATGAAAACCGATGTAAGGTGGTACTCCGAAGGCAGCTGGTTCATCTTCATAGCCATCTAAGACAAGCCACTTCAGTTCGGTTTTCTCAACCATGTACTGACACCTTGAAACTAATTTCATTCATAGCCTTCTTCTTTTTTAGCCATTTCTTCTCTGCTGAGTCTTTTCTTTGGTTGGCTCTTCTTTGAATCTCCCTTGGATTTATTCTCAGTAGCCTTTGCCACCTTGAGATTTCGTCCTCCTAATTCTGAGCCGTTAGCCTTCGAAATAACATCATCAATATTTTCAGATTGATTAACAAATACGAATCCGAAACCTTTGGATTTACCTCTGGGGTCTGAAACAATGAAGCCTCCTTCAACACCGCAGATTTCTGAAAAGTGTTTGATGAGGTCATCGGATGATAGTTTGAAAGAAAGGTTGCCGACATACAATTTCTGACCTTTTACCTCAGGTTTTTTCTCCTTCTTTTCGCCTTTGTTATCTGCGTCCTTCACTGAAATCCTTCGACCCTTGAGCCTGTAACCATCATACTTTGAGATAGCCGCTTGAGCCTCCTCTTTGGAGGAAAAAGTAACGAATCCAAATCCTCTTGATTTACCATTTTCATCATTAACTACCACACAATCTTCAACAGATCCCAACTTAGTCATCAAACCTTTTAGTTCCTCTGTATCGACCTCATACGACAATCCACCAATGAATAATTTCGAACCAGGAGCATGTGTATTTCTTCTTCTCTGACCTTTTCCAGATTCGCCTTCAAATCTGAACATCTTCTTTTCTCGACCATCATTCCTGATGTCAGCCATCGGATATGCGGCTCTTGCTGCAGGACCTTTCGCAAATTCTGCCTCTGTAGCCCTATCCCATCTTTTCCCAGATAACGTAAGAGATTTCAGTTCTCCATCGAAATGATTGCCGTAATTTCCATAATCAGATGCTATTGCCCTGAAGTATCGAGTACCACTTGTATGGCAAACAAGATTCGTATCCCCTTGAACATCGATTACTAATTTTTCACCACTGTTAGAACAAACTGCACTAATCACACCGCACTCATCTCTGCCTCTTAGGGAAATTCTGATCGTTGGGTCAATCTCTGTGATTTCTGCTCTGACCACATCTCTTAATTTTAGACCATCTCCAAGATTGTGAAGGAATCGATCGACAACTTCAGTGACCCTCAATTGAGCGTAGAGGAACTCTGCCGCTACATCTCCTTTTTTATCGCAGAATTCAAGAATTTTAACCTCGGCACTTTTCTCCTGTACCTTTGTGACCTCTGCGAGTACCAACTCTCCAACACTTGGAGCGATGATAACTGATTGTGGGGTTACTGTAGCAACACCAGAATCTATATTCAAATTTCCAGTGTATATGGAAATGACATTTCCATTATGTTCGGTTGTTCCTGAACCAGATGTAAGTTCAGTAGCGCTTCCAATAATTTCACCAGGGGTGACGAGGCTCGTCGTCATAATATCACACAATGCCAGAGTTAACCCCTGGACATTCCTTCCCAAATGCTCTCGACTTTTGAACCCCTCTCCCTATGAATAAGGGTTATTTGAAAAATCTCCATGCTGAAAATTCAGTAAATTCAGATGACTTTGTATGATGAGAATAAATTGCAGGAAGTCTGAAGCTTCCTTGCAAAATAACTTCAGTATCATACCCATATTCCTTCCCAATTTTCTCTAAGTGCGTTGCTTTTGAACTATGTAAGATGTGAATTTCTGCGACATTATTCCGCATACCAATTTCAATAAATTCTCTATCTGCCTTCTCCATCTGATATCCCCAAGGCGGATTAGAGATGACTAGATCAATGCCTTTCCAATCGATTTCAATATCAGAAATCTTAGAATTCAGCAGGGTAAATCGATTATTGAATTCCAAATTATCAACATTTGATTGAGCGACCTCATGGGCATTAGTATCTGTTTCGACCAGAGTTATCCTCGAGGCTCCAGCATAATATGCAGCAATCCCCAAGATACCATTACCGGAACCCAAGTCAAGAATATTTGAATCGACAAACTCAAATTTTTCTGCAATAGCAAAAATCCAGTTACTCGCCACATCACCTTCGGTTGCATATTGTTCAAGATTAACATTAAGATGCGGATGAGGAATTAACTTCGAGAGAGTAATTGCTAGGTGTTTCTTTTTCAATTAATCACCAGCGCTGATTTCCGTAACCAAAATTCTGATTTTGGCCGAATCTCATCTGTTGAATGTAAAGAGCTTCTTGCCTAAGTCTAGCAAGCAATTGCTCTCCGGGTTGTTGGCTTCCACAGAACCTGCAAAATCTTGTGCCATCTACGTGTCCTTGACCACAGTTTATGCAATAACCCATTTCCTCACCAATCCTTGCTAATCTAGGTATCATTTGAATGTTTATTATTGCGTCATCTCAACAAACACAGGCCAGGTCTCAAAACCTTCCGCAATTGCTCGTTCATTCAAAATCTCAAATCTTGCATCTTCCATCATTCCCGCAGGTTCAACACCTGCTTCAATCAACTCGGCAATTAGAGCGCGGAATTCTCTTTCGACATCACTGACCTCTACCCCGGATACTTCATCTTGCATCCCTCCTTGCTCAACTTCAGGTATTTGTTCAGTTTGGGATTCGCTTAGAGGTAATGGAACCGCAGATTCATTTGGAGTGAGGTCGATATTTTGTTCAGACTCTTCGCTGTGAGAAGATAGATCAGTCATTGCTTGTTCAACACGCTGATTTACCGTATCGATGATTTCCTCTGCCAATGTGTTTGATTTTTCTAAATTAGCATCACTAGGTAGGGGCACTGGGTCAACTTTAGTTGCTTCAACCTTTATCTCTGGTTCATCATTGACAATAATAATTTGCTCCTCTTCTTGATTCCTTATTTCTTCGACTTCTTGTTTTGTTGGGAGTCTACCAACACCAAGTATTTCTGCTTGCTGTCTTGCCATTTCAGCAGCTTGCTTTCTTGGTAGTGAAATGAAGCATTTACCCGGAACTGACCCGATAGGGAAAGGAAGATAGTAAGTTGCTAAATCTCCTAAACTGGGGTGTTTGAAGCAAAGAATATTCTCTTTTTCGAATTGCCTTTGAGCAGGGCTTCCAATATTGAACGGCAATGGAGATATCTGGATTGTTGACCTAACCCAACCATCATTTTTGATTAGGTCTTGTAACCATGGCCCAAGGTCGGGGGTGCTTATGTCAAGGAATTGAAATGAAGCAGAACGTGGATCAAAGCCTTGTTCTCTCAACAAATCTTCTTCTACCCTCGGTCTGTGAAAAATTCCCATAACTGGTTGCCCGTGTTCGATGAAATCACCGTGCAATTCCATGATCTTTCTCTCTTTTCTCGGGCACATCAGCATAACCCTAGTCCTTGCTGCGTTGGAGTCCCATATCTCAGCCCAATTTTTGGGGGCGTCGATGATTAGTTGGTCCAACGACATATCAGGAATCATCGCTGTAATACCCATGTTATCATCAGTATCCAATATAGCATGACTCTTTAGTGTAATGTCATGTAGTTCTCAAGAAGAAAGGTTTCTTCACTGTGATTCGTTATCTGAACCAAGTGCTAATTTGTCATTGTTAATTTTTGACTCTGCAGGTGTTGGAAATAACCTTCTTACAAGCAATTTTCGCAAAATCCTTCCACCATCAGTAAGAGAACCTAGTTTTGCTTCTCCTTCTCTTTTTGAGTAAGAGATGGGAACAGAGCCTATTCTAAGCCCGTTTTTTGTACTCGAGCAAAACATTTCTGCCTCGATTTCAAAACTCATACTATTCAACTCCAATGTACTGAGAGCCTTTTTTGTAAATGCCCAATAGCCCGTACATAAATCTCCAATATCTTCGGAGAACAAAGTTCTAGCAATCCAAGATAGTGCATGGTTACCGAAGAAATTGACAACACCCATTGATTCATCCTTTAGTTCACCGTTTAATCTGTCGCCTATTACAACATCAAATTTCCCTAATTTTGCAACTAGTTTGATGATGTCCCCAGGATCGTAAGTTGCATCTGCATCGAGCATCACCAATGCATCAAATTTTTGCGATAAAGCATATTTGAACCCGGACCTCAATGCAGCACCTTTGCCTTTGCCTGCCTGTTGAATTAATTTGAACCTATTTTCAATCGCAATTTGTTTTGTTTTATCCTTTGAATCACCGTCAACGACAAGAATTGATGGATTCCAACCATGCTCTCTAAGATTCTCAATTGGAATTCTTGTCGCAATCTTTGATAGACCACCCTCTTCGTTGAGAGTAGGTAGCAATATCAACAGTGATTTCACAACTCTCCGAGTCAATTCTTACAATTAGTATTTTTCACTAATGTTAGAAGTGAAACTCAAAATGATGCAAAACAATTCCTGGTTTTTCCAATAAGTAATCTCCACGACCACTGAATCCCGAGGGATTGACAAATCTAATACCGTTTGATATTTGAACATCGAATTGTAATTCAATTGAACCAGATGAAATATTATTTGCGCAATCTAAATGCCAGCCAGGCGAGGTGTTGAAATTAGCATCTATGGAAATGTTATTACTTGAAAACTTCAAACTAAACTCATCAACATTTCCTCTTACCTCGTACAATAAACAGGCTTCAACGCTCTGGTTAACTATATTCACAGGGATGCTCATTGTCGCTTCTTTGGAAAGTTTCACTCTATCATCACCCAATAGCAACTGGTCATTATACCTGTAATCTCTCCAGAGATCCTTGACCTTAGTGCAATCTTTCTCACCACAATCCAATTCACCCAAAGCAAAAGCCTGAATGTTAATACTGCTAGTATTTGCATCAAGTTTCCATAGCCGAGAACCATCTATATCTAACACAATTTTCCAACTACCTGATTCAATCAAAGAGTAATGCAATGAACCCATTGGGGAAGTAATCGCATATTCAATTCCAAGTTCTCCCAGAGTTTGGAAATCATTTGACAAAATAGCTCGGGTAGCCTCAGATTGAACATAATTGTTCTCAACCATTAATCCTAACCTAGGTAATGATGTTGTTTGGAAATTTAAATCTTCTATTTGCAAATATCCCCAATGACTATTTTCGGTATAAACCACAGAATCAATCTCCATAGAATTGACCTGATCTATCAGTGCTAATGTCGAGGAAGTAGTTGCAAAATTGTGCTTATTTTCCTCTGTTTGAATGAGTGCAAGCATCCCAATTGGTACCAATAAGCAACACACTAAAAGAAGAGATATGGCTTGTTTAGAGTTAAAATGATTGAAATCATTTTCCGAACCTTCTTTTTCTTTAATCGACTGCAAACCCAGCATTAATCCAATTCCAGATATCAGTGAAAATGGAATATGGAACATGTGTAATCCCATTGAATAGCATAAATATCCAAGAAGTTTGAATACGGGCAATTCTTCTAAAATCGGAAGTAAGTGTAGGAAGGAAAAAATCCAGGTGATAATTAACCACTTACTCAAAATATTCAAGGCTGAATCTTCTCGATGTTTGACCATGAAATAAAATGCTATGAAACAAAGGGGCGCATTGTATTTTATCAAAACAGTGCCCCCTTGCCAACCATATTCAGAAAATTGTTCAAGATTGCTTAAATTGGAGGCGAGCAGACTTGAGACAAAAATAATTAGAAAAATAATAACAATGAATGCCACTCTATGCTCTCTTTTCCTGACCTTATTTGTTTGAAAAAATAGGACCACGAAAATTAGTATCAACAAAGAAATTGCACCTGTAGGATGAATAATTAATGCCCCTAAAATTGTCAACAAAAGTGTAACTCTGTTACCAATTCCTATAGTGAAATCTGATTCCTGCAGGATCAATAAACCAACTAACACAGGTATTTGGCTTGCGATTGTCGGCCATCCTGAATCAAAGGATTTTGCAAACAATCCAACTCCGAGGAACATCACCAAACCACAAAAAATCCCAGCATTGTATTTCTCCCCAACTGCGAATACCCCAAGCACTATGGCAAAAAGAGAATAGAATCCTAGAATCATTAGTGCTTGGAATTCATGTACGTTAGGGATAACTGAAAACACACCTGCGGCTGAAATAAAGGCTGGAGGGTAAATCCAGACACCTGAATTAGGTTCCGTGAAGCCCATTGTACCAGATTGGTTCAGAGCAACTAAAACGTTGGAAAATCCAATCCAATCAACGCCATATGGGATATCGAGCACAAAGACAGGACTCAACAGAAGAAATGATAACATTAAGAAGAGGTAAGAATAAATTCTGTTTGGTCTTTCAGAAAAATGACTCGAGTAAACTTCTCCAAATAATGATCTAATATCTTGCTCTAATTTCGTTAATAACAGTACACAAATCATATTCATTACTAATATCAAAACAACGAGAAATGTTGGTGAGAAAAATCCTAGAATCTGAACAACACCCGTTAACACAAACAAGAAAAGAAGCCCAAACAACGGCGAAGATGCGATTTTTATTGAAGAATTTGCAGATTTTAGCATGTAAGATGAAATGACAAAACCAGGCAAGACCGTTGACAAAATCAATGTCAATAGGGCTAACCACACATACTTACCAAAGGAAGTAGGTAAATCAACATGAGCATAGTTCAAATGTTGTATAACAATGGGCACATCATGCACTCACCATTCTTCGACATGGTTGAGCTGCCAAATGAGTACTGGGTTTATGATTTCACAAGGAGATTTTCAGAATGGGATTGCCCTTATGATTTCCAAATTGGAAGATATGATGAAACTAGACCTGGGATGTATGAAACTGAACTATTCAAAGGAGAGAGGAATCATCATGTGGGCATAGATATCGGTGCACCGGTTGGAACTCCGATTAGAGCATTTGCTGACGGCAAGATTCATTCATTCGCTTACGAGGAGGAAGAAGGTGGCTATGGCAACCTTATAATCACTCAACATAATGTCAAATTTCCGGATGATGCCGAACACGAGTGGGCAGGAAAAGAGAAAACAGTATGGGTTCTGTGTGGACATTTATCCTCGAATAGTATAGAAAATATTCATGTTGGAAAGGACATTTTAGCAGGGGAAACATATTGTTGGATGGGAGATAGACACGAAAACGGTAATTGGGAACCGCATGTGCATATCCAAATCACGTTCGAAAAACCAATAGTGGCAAACATGCCCGGAGTGGTAAATATTGGGGACAGAGATGAGGCTATTGAAAAATATCCTGATCCTAGGATAATTTTAGGGAATCTGTACTGAATCAAAGGACAGAGAACCTTTGCTCATCTTCCTTCCACCAAAATGGCTTGTATCCAAGCATGTGGTTAGTGTGTCTCATCTTTACAACACCCAACTTCCTCTTGACATCGTCTCCTTCTCTTTCCATTACCAAATGAAGAACACCATCGCTCAGATAATCTTCTACTCCGTATTCACCGAACTGTTTGTGGTCGTCACCAGTCATCTCACAGATGAAGAATGCAGTGAGGTTTAGTCTTCTTACCGCTTCGAAGAGCCTGAAAATTTCATCTCTAGGATTTTCCATTTTTGTTAATGTAAAGAAGGCACCAAGAGAATCGAAAACCAGTACCTCAAAACCAATCGAATTTCTGTATGATGTGAGTTGTTTAATCAATTGTCCCATCCAGTCGACTCGATCAGACATTCCTTGTTCGTCTAACTGTACTCTCAAATCGGCTAAGTCAATAATCGCAATACGATTCCTTACTCTCGCATCCTCTACGTTCATTCCCATGTTTGACATGTGTGATTTCAAAGATTCCTTACCCTGTTCTAAGGTCACGTAAATTCCACTAGTGTCCCCGTACAAAACAGAATTGTACAATAGCGAAAAAGTTAGAGAAGATTTCATTGCTCCAGAAGCTCCTGCTACAATGCAAATGTGCTTCTTAGGTATGCCGCCCTGCATATTTTCATCTAATCCTTCAATGTGCGTAGGAATTCTATTGACATCAGACATAGTCTTGCCCCGGATGTGCTAGAAATCTAGATGACTTGAAACCTACGCACAAATATTTTGAATTTACTCTTAACATATATTCACCACTCACGCTTGCCATGTGTTGATGAGAGCATGGTTAGCGTCTAATTCATCCAGAAGAAAGGAGATGCTTGAACCGATTATTCCAACTATTTTTTCCAAAGGGGTAGATGCTGATGAAAGCATACCAAAAGGAATGCCTATTTTGAAAGCAATAGACGAAATTTGCAGGCGTAAAGCTGAAGCTGCAAAATCTAAAGATTACGAGTTTATCATTGTATCCGACACCATGATTGTCGATCCAGATGATGAAACCAAAGCTATCGGAAAGCCGGATAGTATACACCATGCAAGGATGATTCTAGAACATCTAAGAGGCAGAAAACACACTGTGGTTACGTCTTCGGGATTGTTTATCGACGGCAATTGGGAGTTTAGTCAAAGTACTGCAGAGGTTCTGATATCTAATTATTCAAACCAAGAATTAGAAGAATTGCTAATCTCAAAATCTTGGTTAGGAAAAGCAGGCGGATATGACTTAGCAGGAGAGATGAAGAAATTTGCAAATCTGATTAAAGGAGAAGAAGCAACAGTTCTTGGATTAACTCCTAAGGTGATACAAGATATCAAGCTTCATTCTTCACGCTTAATTTGATATTTAGTGTAAAACATCGGCGTACTGCTCCATTTCCTTCCTTCAGAACCCACTCCGAGATTTTTGTAAAGCATTTGTGAAGTGACAAAGATTACAATCACCAAAGAAATAATCCAGATTATTGTCAAGAAGAAATTAATTGAAGTCTCAAAGTTATATGTGAATAATAAGTAGAACAGTAATGTCTTTGAGGCAACTACACTGTAAATGAATAATCTATGGTTGCTCCTTGATTGAAGGGAGAGGTGTAGGTGGTCATCATTCATGTATGAACCATACCCGATGTTGATCAGTAGAGCACTGCTAATTAGGAATATCCAAGGTTGGAATGTTATCGAAAAATCGGTTACATTTTGCTGGGGTATAAGAAATACCAGTCCGTTGAAAAATAGTATGAAATAACCAACTAAAATTGGTTTAGAAACTGGGTATTTCTTTCTAATGTTTGACAACACTTTTGACGGATTGAATGCATAAAACATCCAAAAGAATGGCAAAGCCTGAGACAACCTAACAAGATACTCCGGAATAGCCTCAAAAAAGGTTGAAAAAATAGTTCCTGTAATACCAATTATGGTAAATAACAAATATATTTTGAAAACTCTAATTGTGTTGCCATCTCTTATCAAATCCCATCCTAACCTGCGTTCAAAGTGAGATACCAAAAAAGTAAGGTTCACTAAACCTATCATAAACGTTGATATGATATACATAGAAACTTCCAGAGAAGTTTTGCCATAGACTAAAATCCAGCAAATTATTGGTATGATTCCAAATATAGGCATTATTATTCCAAGAGAATATGCTACCTTGCCTAACTGATCAAAATTCTTCAATTTTCTTCTTGAAACTCTGAAAGTCGGTATTGATAAACTAGCCAATCCAATTGCATTTAGAATCAATCCAATTAAACCGGCAACGGTGACATAATCGATATTTCTTTGCAGTAAAGCGAATGTAATGAAAACATGACCAGCCATACAAAATGACATTTGGACCCTCAAATCCTTCTTTCTAAAAAACTGGGTTTGGTGAATAATTGGTAAAAGAGTGTAAGCGCATCCAAGTGCATTTAGCAATAGCCAACCATAGGTAGACATCACAAAAAATAGAAACAGAGGCTTAGCGAAATCGTTGGTTTCCCAGTACTCAAAGTAATTCGTTGCCTGCCATAGTACTGCGAATACGAACAGCAGAAATACTATCCCGGAAGCAAGGAATAACTCAAGGTAAGAGCCTTCGAACTCCCGAAGGTCTACTTTTGAGTCATTTTCCATAGTGAATACAAATCACTTCTGTACAAAAAAATTTCTAAGACACTACCTACATTTTCACAGCAAGCCGTTCATACCCAACTCGTGTCTTGTGATATCTACAACCACATCAATTCCAGGGACTAACATCAATTTCTCGTCTTTATCTAAAGAATAAATGTGTAATCCGGTATTTTCAGAGAGCATCCGCAATTCTCTACGCAAAAAATTCTGTTGGCTCTGCATGTGAGTCAGTTCACCCAAATTTACTATTGAGATATCGCCTTGTATGGACCTTTGAGCAATACCCTCTAAATCGATTCTGTGTTTTTCATTTGGTGTAACCATTCTTAATGCCCTCGTTGGAATTTGGTTTTTCCTAAAATTTAGAGATTCGAGATCATGAAATGCTTCACCATTTGGCAATCTTGGACCTATCCAGTTCTCTGGAATATTCTTCTTGCTGGAACCCTCAACTGTATCAATTGGAGCATCAGAATCCCCTGAACCATTGCTCAAGACATCGCTAGATTGTGAGTCATTACTAGTGGTTGCAACTGGTTCTCTTTTCGGGTCCGGGTCAGGTAGCCCAAAAAATTCCCAAAGTCCTCCCAGACTAATCACCTCAAATGTCTAACCCGTCCAGTAAATCTGAAAAATTATTGTCCTGGTTTACTGGTTGCTGGTTTTGGTTAGGTATAGCGAATTCGTTTGAAGATTGAGGGCTTGCGAATTCATTTGCGGCTTGTGATACTCCGAAAGGATTTGCTTCAACTGCAGGCTGAGCAGGATTAGTTTCGACAGGTTGCGTATTAACTGCAACATCCTGAACAGGATTTGGCTGTAGAGCAGCAAACGGATCTGCTGGTTGATTAGCAGGTTGTACTGCCAGTTGTGGATTTGCATCTAACCACTGCTGACCATAATGATTCCATTGCTCCATCGTCCATCCATCAGGCAGACCAGTTGAAGGAAGTGGTGGTCCTGCTGGTGCAACCGGCTCTGGCTGCAGTGCAGGCGCTTGTTGGTAGAAATCGGTCTGACTCTGGGTTTGATAATTAGTTTGCGCAAATGCCGAAACTGATTGATCTTGGACATAGCCTTCAGGCTGTGCAGAATAATCTGGCACAGGAATAGCTGGCGTCTCCTTTAGAGGCGCAGGAGGGGCTCCAGTTGGCATTCCTCCGGGTGGAAGGAATGATTCCAATACTGGCAAATCATCTTCTGATTTTCTCCTTGATAGAAGAAGAACTGTTCCCAATACGAAAATCAATGGAACGAATACGAGAACTGCGTATGCAGCACCCTTAGACCCAAGGTTGTCCTCTAAAGTTGAAATTAGACCTGTGCTAGGTCTTTCTATCACTTCAAAAGTGAAGCTATCTGTGTTGGTCTCGCCATCATCATCAATTACTGTTAGGTTGACATAAACCGTACCCAAAGGAAGGTTCGTAATTTCGAATACCTCATTTGTAGCATCAGGACCTCCTGGAATTGAAGATGCATCCCATGAAAATATCAGACTCGCTCTATCACCAGGCGTATCTGAGGAACCAACAGCGGTCAAGTTGATTGAATCACCTTCATAGATTACTGTGATATCTGTAATGTTTGATATATCTGCTGTTGGTCTTGCATTTACAACACTCAGATTAGTGAACATTTCAGCAAATGCTCCGTTGTCATCGGTAACCCAAGCTCTAACATTTCTTATTCCAGAGGTCGTCCAAACAACTTCTGTAAATAATCCAGTCCTGTCACAATCATCATCTGAAAAGCCATTAGCATCTGAGTCCAATGCTGTGTTTAAGTCCCAGCAGATGACCAATTCTTCAACATCTGAAGGTGTATCACTTACGCTAACAGATAGATTTACCATCTCATCTTCGAAAATTGCTCTATCGCCCATTAATCCGGAAATTTCAGGGTCAACATTCAGAACATTGACTACAGCGGTTGTTGATTCTGATGATGAGCCATCGTCGTCATATGCTCGTACCGACATTATGTGTTGACCTGGTTCCGACCAAGAAACATCTACAGATGAATCAGCTCCTATTGTAGAGACTGTCCAGTTTGTATCACGGTCAGAAGGAGTCCATTCAACCACTATATCATCCAAATCATTGAGGGAATCAATAGCCTGAGCAACCAGGGTAACCTCCTGATCTTCTTCGACGTTGACAACCTGAGAAGTTACATCGATTGGAATACCGTTTACAACAACCGAGACTGCTGAGACTGTAGGATCCTTGTTGAGAACCATGAAAGTCGAATTGACGTAAATCGATTCACCATCGTCATCAGTAACCTTCGCTGTTACAACCGTTTCACCCTCTTCAGTTGGAGTGAATGTGCATGTATCTTGAGTAGTTCCTTCTTGACACGTTAATCCCGGCCATGATATGATCACATCTTGTCCCAATGGGGAAACTGTGTCTACGTCACCAGAATCACTGGCATCAATTGTAATCGGTGATTCAACTAAAACAGATTCTGGATGGGTTAAGTTTGCATAAGGTGCTCTGTTTAGAATAGTTATCATTTCCATTATTACGTATGTGTCAAGTTCATCATCAGTCACTGTGATGGTAATAGTCCATTCTCCACCATTACTCCAATTCCAACTTGCCAAGCAATCCTCTTCGTCAAATCTGTCGATTAAACCAGGCCTTGATTCAATCTCGAATAGACAGGAAACATCCCCACCATCCTCATCAAAGGAGGAGCTTGCATCTAAAGTCACATTGTCAAAGGTGTAGAATCCGGAAGGGGCAGTAAAAACTCCAGTTGGAGCCCTACCAATGAATATGTCAAACTGTCCAACATTGTTTGATAGGTTGGCATCTCTGCTTTCATAGCCATCTGGGTCGACGCTAAATTGAACTGTTTGGGTTCCAATTTCAGATCCTTCAGGAACCGTCCATTCAACTAATGCTCTCTGCTCAGAATATGGTCCAATCGAAGATATTAGTTGGCGTGTAGTGACGCCATCGGGTGTTAAGACTTCAATTTCTGTTGCTACAGAGGCAAGCAATCCTCTATTTTGTGCGGGCAGAGAGAAAGACAAAACATCCCCAGGAAGAGCGTTGAATCCAATAGATTGTGTCAGAGTAATCGTTTGGTTATCTCTTGTTCTTTCCACAATTACAGATTCGGTTTGTGCAACTAAATCGACTGCGACCAATGAAAGGTCCATCCAAATTGTTGCAACACCGATAATCTCCTGCTGTGGGTCCCAAACTATCACTCCATTGCTGGTGTGGTCATCACTTGAAGGTGAATTGTCCACTTCATCTGAAACATTCAACAGAGTCGATGTTTCTCCAAATGAGTTTGTTGTAGGACTGAGGATGGTTTGCGCTGATTCATATCTAAGTTGCAAATTTTTGTTGGTTTGTGCTTGCCCTTGAGCAGTCTCGTACGTTGCATTCACATATTCTTCTGAGTTGGGAAGAACTGCAAGGTATTGCAAATCAATATCAATTACTACATTTCTTTGCCCTGGATCTGAGGCTGCGTCTACGCCGAAAGAATCACTTGGACTGTATCTCTTGAGAAGCCAATCAATTTCAAACCCTGCAGAGTTGATAACCTTCAACCAAGCGTAATTTCTCACTGCGGGGCAATACCATTCAAATCCTGTATTTACTCCAGTAGTGTTGTATTGCATTAGCTTGTAAGAATCATCGCAACCTGAGTAAGAAGGCGAGGCTCCGTTTTCTGTTGGCACACCTTCTTTGGTTATCTGCCACGATGTATTTTCTTGCTCTGTTGTGTCGAAAAGGGATGGGTCGAAATAATCTGAACTTCCGCTAACAGTTGTTGCAGCTTCGTAGTTCTTGTACCACTGATCACCATATCTCATGGGAAAATCTCTATGCTCTTTTGGAGAATCATATGTTGTGTTGAAAGTTAAATCTGCAATATCTTGCCTCAAGAACCCAATGTTGAACGGATAAAAATCAACACCAAGGGAGAATTCAGAGGATACAACCGCATTATCCCTTACTCTAATTACATCCGTCCCATCATAAGAAATATCCAGTCTACCACTAACTCCTTCAAGGGTTGCCCCACTGTTTCCTGAAGAAAAGTCTCCATCATATTCAACCTCATAGACAAGAGTTGTCGTCCCGTTTATATCGATGAAATAAATGTCGACAACTTCGACATCAGTATCTCCAGTTAATGTATTCAGGGAGGCAGAAACTTCCGCTTGTGCGATTAATTGTGCTACGTCAAATTGTGTATCATAGACCCATGTGTCTCCGATTCTCCAGGATGAAATATCCACGGAGCCATCTGCAGAACCTGACCTGTTAATCGATATATCATCTAGCTGGTTTGTATTTTCGACCAATCCGATAACTGGCGCAAGAGCCATTACCAAAACCAGAAAAACACATGTCAACTTACTGTCCATGTTCACCCGAGAATGTTCCAATACTTGATTATAATAGTCAAGAAGATGCTAAAAATCCTGAAATAGATACAATTACGGAGAGCAATATCAGTGAATTAGTAAAAATTCTAAGCAACTTTGAGGCTAACTCAACACTGACATTTTTGAAACCAATCCTTACCAATAAATCTCTGGTAAAATGGCGATCTGGATTTGATTCTTTGCCTAGCAGTGATTTTTCCCAATCTGTTAAGATACATCCATTGTAGACTTCCCAGTGAACTCTAAGTCCTACCATGAAAACTGTATGTGTAGTAACAAACGGAAATGGCAATAACCAACCTAGTAAACCGAAAATGAACAGTCCAAGGTGGAGTGTTGTTAACACTCTTGCAAGGAAAATTTTCATCTTTTTCACAGAAGATCTGCTAATTCGTCCTTGATGATTTCGACAGCCTCGAGAATTTCATCCTTGTGCCTTGCTCCGGTAATAACCATCTTACCGGAACCGAAAATCAAACAGACAACCTTTGGGTAATCAAGCCTGTAGATCAATCCAGGGAATTGCTCTGGCTCATATTCAACCTTGTCAAATGGAAGGTGGAATGTCAAGTGGTTCAGGTTCAGCTTTCTTGGTTGACCTGCAAGAGGCTCGTTTGTGAATTTGTCATTTCCGTCATAATCTTCCGGGTAGTGCAAAGCATATGTTGCAACCATGTTTTGGACTTCGATTTCAACATCCTTCAAATCCCATGTTGTGATTCCAGCCCCTCTCAGGTCCTGGATCATTCTGTCGATACCAGTGTGGATGTTATCCTCATCTTTTCCGCCAGTACAAACCGCACGACCGCTTCTAAACATTAGAATAGCCAATTTTGGCTCTGTGACTCTGTAAACAACACCAGGGAATTGCTCTGGCTCATATTCACAATTCAATTGAATCGCAATATCTGGAAGGTCAAGTTCTTCTGCAACTCTTGTGCTTGCTACAACGTTTACGACTGTTAGCCTCTCTTCATCGGTGGTCATCATGCCTTCCAAAAAAGTCGAGTATATAAAAGAGCAACCGGAATATTATCACACATTTTCCTCTAATTTCCGGGAGGAAACCATATTGGTAAATCCGATATTGCATCCAAAGTCAATCCTTTATTGTTAAATTTTGAAATCCAAGTTCTTCCCCCTGCAAGTTCAATTGCTTCTGAGGTTTCTTTTGGGTTCCGAGTCAATGCTATCATGCAACCACCTCCACCTGCTCCGGTTAGTTTCGCACCAAGAGAGGAGGGATTAGCAGCTTCAACCAATCTGTCCAATTTTTCTGAAGAAACTCCCAACAACGACAAAAGAACTTGATTTTCTTTCATAGCATGACCTACAGCAGTGTAATCTCCTTTGAGTAAAGCATCGACACCCCTTCTAGCAACGTGCCCAATCGCTTCAATTTCTTTCATTCGCAAGGGATCTTTTTCCAAAAGTTCTGCTACATATTTTACTTGCTGAGCGGTAGATGAATAATCACCGGTATGACCTATGACCAAAAATAGGTCATCCGGACTTTTAGCACTAACTGAATGTATTTCCCAAGAGACATCACCGTTTGGCGTAGAAAGATTCCTAGTGCCTGTCCAATCAACCCCAGGTTCCAATTTATCGGAGAGCAAAATTATACCACCATAAGCACATGTGGTAGCATCCATAGGACTAGCTCTTCCACCCTGGGCTACTGCTTCTATCGAATGACCTACAATAGAGCACTCCTCTACGTCAATAGAATCCTGCCCGAATATGTGGAGGTGACCCACACCATTTTGTCCGCTCCTTCTTGCGCTATCTCTGATATTTTCAGAATCAGCGTACGAATTAGTATCTTCAATTGAGGAATGATAACCTTCTGCCCAGTCTTCTGGAACAGAAAAATCACCATTTTTCCTAATCCATCTTCCTCTCGCAGCCCTTAGTGCTGCACAGGCAGCAACGGAAAGGGCTGCAGATGAACCTAAACCACTTGCAGCAGGTATGTCTCCATGTATTTTTACAGAGAGAGGAGTAGCACCCACAGATTTAGGCCACATTCGGTCCCTCAGTGCTTGCACATGAGGATGTTTTGAGCCATCAAACTCTTTTCCATCTAATTTCCACTCAGAAATTTCATCCTCTGTTGAAATCTCCACAATCATCCGTTGCTCGATTGCTACAGCCACAGCAGGTTGTCCATATACGACAGCATGTTCACCGAATAGAATGCATTTACCTGGGGCACTTGCAACTACTCTACCCATGTTAACTACTTCCTTGTCCAAATTGTGATATAATACGGTTTTAGTTATTCTTCTTCAGTCCTGCCAATGGAATGCGGGTTAGCGCCAAAAGAGACATTTTTGCCTTTGATGTTTAATCTAGCAGATATAGCCAGAACGATACAAATCAGGGAAAGTGGCCTAGCGATATAGTCGTCACCCCATATTGTACCACCTGTTAGAGAAACACCCCAGAGGCTTGCTGCGCTCGCAATAAGCAGGAAAAATAGAACATTTTGCATTGTCAATTCAAGTCTCTCAGATCGTGAAAATGTAGCAATGAAAGTAAACAAAATCGCACTAAGACCACACAGGATTTCGGTTAACCCTACCATGAACTCGGCAACTGCCATGTATTCACCAAAAGGTCCACCTTAACAAAGGAAACCTTTGCTTACTTTTCCTTAATCAAGCCTTAACTACTGAAAACCAGTGCTGATACCATGGCGCAGTCAACTTTCACACTACCCAAGCCAAGGGGGGATGCTGCGCCATATTTCTCAAGAAATCAAGTTTCAAAAGTATTGCACCAAGTTGGAGTTCTCCTAGAATTAGATGGAGCAAATGTATTCAGAATTCGTTCATATCAAAACGGAAGTAGAACACTTGGTACGATGAATCAAGATCTTTGGGAACTTGTGCAAACTAAAGAACTGATTAACATCAAAGGAATTGGTAAAGGTCTTGCAAGCGCTATATCAGAAGCAATGTCCACAGGACTATGGCCGGAAGATTGGGTTCGACTACACGAAGATACAGCCCCGGGACTAATCGAAATGCTAGGCATACCTGGAATGGGACCAAAGAAAATTCAGCGCTTAAATCAAGAGTTTGGCGTGGAGAGTATCGCTGAACTAAAGGAAGTTGCAGAGGATGGGAAAATTGCGCCACTAAGTGGATTTGGAGCTAAATCACAACAAAAAATATTGGACGGAATTGAATTACTCGCAAGATTCAGATCGAGAAGAAGACTCGATATCGGATTGATGTATGGCCTTGCTTTTGAAAGTCGAATTTCTGAAATTAAAAATGTCAAAAGTGCAACCCTCGCGGGCTCAGCAAGAAGAAGAAAGTCAACAATTGGAGACCTGGACATAGTAGTATCCGCTGAATCCGAACACCACGCTCAAATTAGTAAGGAAGTCCTTTCCTTACCAGGAATAGCAGACGTGAAAGGTGCAGGTGATTCCAAGATCAGTTTAATTCTAGATACTTCGCTATTTATGGAAGAATTCACAGTTGGACACATCGATAAAAATGTGCTTGATGCTATCGGTGGAGCAGAGTATGAGCAATTGGAAAGTGGAGGAACTATCGATGCTCAAATTAGAATTGTCGAGCCTCATGTCGAACCATTCACACTCGCATACTTTACTGGCTCAAAAGAGCACAACATAGTAATGAGGCAAAAAGCAATCGAAAAAGGTCTTACATTGAGCGAATGGGGACTATCACCTCAAGATAAAATCGGTGACTTGAAGGGAGAAGCAGCTGCTAAGTTTTCTCTGCCCGCAGTTGAAGAATCGGATATCTACAAACATCTAGGAATGGAATATGTTGAACCGGAACTCAGAGAGGATTTGGGAGAAATTTCTGCTGCTCAATCTGGTTTACTGCCCAATCTAATAACTCTAAACCAAATCAAAGGAAGCCTGCACAATCATACAACCCTTTCCGATGGTGAAGCAAGTCTGGAAGAAATGGCTCATGCTGCTCGTGGCATGGGGTGGGAATGGCTTGGAATTGCCGACCACTCACCTACACTGAAGATTGCAAATGGTGCTTCTGCTGATGATTTACTTGAGCAGGGTGCAAAAATCAAGCGATACAATTCAGAGTGGGAAGAACAAGGTGTGGACTTCAGACTAATTCACGGTGTTGAATCTGACATCCTTGCTGGAGGCAAATTAGACCATCCAGATGAAGTACTTGAGCAGTTGGATTATGTTGTGGCTAGCGTTCATGCGATGACAAAATGGAGAGCAAGGAGTGAATTTGAGAATACAGAGGAGATGTGCAAAGTAATTGATCACCCTTCAACAACAATTCTTGGACACCCCACCGGAAGAATTCTCCAAGGAAGGGATGGTTACGAAATTGACCTTCAGGCTGTTTTAGAGCATATGGCTGATTATAATGCCAATGGAAAATTGAAAGCAGTAGAGTTGAATGCAAGCCCTTACAGACTAGACCTAGATTGGAAATTCTGCAAGAGAGCGAAAGATTTGGGAGTTCCAGTGATCATCAACCCTGATGCACATTCAATTTCTGGTCTCAATGACATAAGGTTTGGAGTGATGAATGCTAGAAAAGGTTGGCTTGAATCATCAGATGTTTTGAATTCACTTGACCACAATGAAATTTTCGAAATACTTGCAAAATGAAGGTGATTAAATGAGAATGACAAGGGCTTTGAGTTTTGGATTTGTAATGTTGATTCCTGGATTATTTTTGGGTTTGTTAGTGTGGATTTTAGTTGGCAGACCCGATGATAATTTAAGTCTAGCAACAATTTTTGCTTGCAATTTGATTCCAATCTCTAGCGTTTTACTGGGAATATTCTTTGGGTGGAAAACAGGGGAAGAATATGCTATGCAATCGTGAGGATTTCAAATGAAGCGAGCAGATAAGGCTGAGAAAATACTTCAAATGCTCGAAGAATTATACCCTGAAACTCCAACCCCACTAGACCATGAAACGCCATTCCAACTTTTGATTGCAGTATTGATGAGTGCACAAACAACCGACCTGAAGGTAAACCAAGTCACTCCTCAATTATTCACTAAGGGTCCTGATGCTACAGAAATGTCGAAGTTGTCAGTCGATGAGATTAGAGAAATGATAAGAGAGGTTGGATTAGCACCGACTAAAGCAAAAAACATCAAGAGATTAAGTGAAATATTGGTAGAATCATATCATGGAGAAATTCCTGAGACAATGGATGGTTTGGAGTCTCTGCCTGGAGTTGGACACAAAACAGCAGGGGTAGTCATTTCACAAGCCTTTGGTGTACCAGCATTTCCTATTGACACTCATATTCACAGACTTGCAGCAAGATGGGGACTTAGCAATGGGACTACAGTTGAGAAAACAGAAAAAGACCTCAAAGCAATTTTCCCCAAGAACACATGGAATAAGTTGCATTTGCAAATAATATTCTTTGGAAGAGAATACTGTCCTGCCCGTTGGCACGATTTGACCACATGTCCAATTTGTTCATGGGCTGCTACAAAGAAAAGAATCGAGCAAGAAGCGAGAAAGAACAGGAAGAAGAAACGCTAAATTCCAAAGATTCCGCTTGTTCTTTCAAGAATAACCGCAGTAATGAAAGAAGCAATTCCTGCAACCCAAAGTAACTGAATCATTTGACCCATAGCACTGGTTAATCCACCACCACGAAGTCTTGTAGCGATGAGTGAAACTGCTGCTATCTGAATCATGATCAAAATTGAGGATACAATTTTGAAGAGCCGTATATTTTGTGGCACAACCTCTGGGTTTTCCATGACTGGAAGAGCAACTCCTGCACCGAATGAAGTTAATTCAGAGGTATCAGTTGACTCGGTAAGTCCGGTTGCTACACCTGCTATTGCCTCTCCCAATTGTAATACGATTGAGATGGTTACATTCAACGAGGTTACGCTGGCAATTAGCAAACCTAATGCAACTCCCCACATGGTTTTAGCAGAAAGTGACCGTCTATTTCTCAATGAAAGTAGACTACCAACGGACCTTGAAACCATTTCTGCAGTTGAAGCTGGCTGACCAGATGATTGTGAACCTTCGATATAGATTCTAGTGTACCTGGAAATAACTGCTGAATTCGTGTCCGCGTTGAAGTAATCCCATGCCCTATCGGAATCAATTCTAGTAGCAAGCCTCTTCTCAAGGCGGTCAATACTCGGGTCTAAAACACCAAAATCAATTCCCCTTAGGGCTTTGATGGTTGCCACGGGTTCTGCCGACCTTGCTTGTGCTGTACCGCCCAATGCCCTGATAAAGTCAGGATACGTTTCATCTCGGCGAAGAACCTTACTTTCCTCCCTTGAAACAAATCCTGCAGGGATTAACATTGGAGAAAGAGGAATTGCAATCAAAAGTAATCCCCACTTATCCCAGGCTGGAGCAATTGCCTCCCACGCAATCACTACAAACAGCGTCGTTAAGACAACCATGAATACTGTAGCAATGGCTGAGAAAATAAGCATCTTGGATTGTAAAGTCCTGTAAGGTGTATCAAAATCATCCCTTGCAAATGTCTGATCATCTGGAATTGTGGCCCTAAAGGCAAAAACAGCAATTACTTGCACTGTGGTAAATAGTAATCCAGCGAGTAAAAGGAATCTAAGTCTACTGGCAACTTCGATAGGTGGATCGTCTAGACTTCCAATTTCGAATAAAACAAGGTGAATTCCAGCAATAACTAAACCGAATAATCCTGCACTGACCAATGACACATAAATTTCCTTCATGTTGTCTACGCTTTCCAACCTCGTATCGTATAATGTATCATATTGTTCTGCGATCGTTTCTTGCTCAGCTCTCATGAATTCATCGATTGGTTGACCTGCTTCAATGGAAAAAGCCATTCTGTCCAAGAAATCTGCCCACAACGGGGAGGGAGATTGCTGAGCAACTATTCTTGATGCTTCAGGAAGCGAGGTATTCCATCTATCTACGAGGATTTCAATTCTCTTAACCTCATTTGCTAATTCACCATAATCACTCATCTGTTTGAGGATATCGAACATTGATTGTGCCCCAACCTCTCCCAGTGATAATATACCCATTCTGGTGATGAACATGTGCATTTCTTTCTCGATTTTTACCGCACTCCGTTGGACCTCAAGAAGAGGATAACCTAGAGCAGAACCACCTAAAAGAATAGGGAGCATAATGAGTAGTAATATTCCTGCTACTCCAGAAAATAGAGCACCTTCTGAAAAACCACCTGATGAAAAAATCAGGATTAAAGAAGTAATTAGACCAGCCATCGCAGCTGGTAAAACATAAAACGAAATGTACCGAGGAAAAGGCATCTCGATTCGCCTTAGGGCGATTTGCCAATCTGCCATTCGCTCCAATCAATTCACCTCAGTCTTGATTTATCCCGACCCATGAATCGATAGCACTACTAAACATCTCAAAACCACTGTTGTAGTAAATTCCCAATAAATCAAACACATCATCGTAATGAGTCAAACCTCGATCGACCATCCTTTGGATTGCCTCAGCCCTTTTCATCATGTCATCATAGATGTCTCTCTTGTTTGAAAATCCAGCCATAGCCGCAATTTTATTTTCCAGCAAATGGGATTGGAACATTCCACGGAAGTAGTGCTTGTCCTTGACTGGGTCCCATTCGAACATACCTCTAGTGAGGACACCATCGGAATGTTTGTTGTATCCGATTACCTCATCAATTCCAGTAACTCTACGTGCAATTCCTCCACCCGGAGCTTCTACAACTTCTTGGAAAATGGCGAAGTTCAAGTTATCAAAGAAACGAATTGGAACATTGATAGGGTCACCAGTAAATCTCTGGATCATCTTTACGATAGAAGATGCGTGGAAAGTAGCGATAACGGGGTGTCCAGTTTGCATAGCCTGGAAGGCTGTAGCACCCTCAACACCTCTAATCTCACCGATGATAATGTATCTCGGACGGCTTCTTAGCGCTGCCTTTAGCAAATCGAACATTTCAACTCTGGAATCCTCGTTCTTGGAATCCCTAGTTACAAGTCTCTGCCAAATCTTGTGCCTAACTTTTACCTCAGGAGTATCTTCGGCAGAGTATATTTTCACATTGTGATCAATAAACGGAAGAATCGCATTTAGAGTTGTGGTTTTACCTGACGCAGTCTCCCCTGATACGAGTACAGACATACCGTATTCGAGACATATCCAAATGTATGCTGCGAGTTGAGAAGAGATGGTACCCCATTGAATTAATTGAGTGATTGAAATCGTCTCCTCAGCGAATTTTCTGATTGTAAATGATGGACCGAGCATGGACACGTCATCGGAGAAAACGATGTTAATACGTGAACCATCTAGTAGAGCTCCGTCAATAATTGGCTTGTTATCAGAAACTGGTCGACCAATTCTTTCAGACATTGCTCTAAGGAATTTTGCAAGCAAATCCCGCTCTCTAAATCTAATGTTTGAGGTAACCATTCCGAATACCTTGTGATCCATGTGAATATGTTTTAATCCCACAGAGTGAATATCTTCGAGCATTTCATCGCTCAACAATGGTTCAAGAGGTCCGTTACGAATTAAATCTCTTATGATTATGTAATTTAGTCTATCTTTTTGTTTCTGGGTAACAGTCAGACGTCTGTCTTCCATACCTACCACTGACCATAATCTTCCCTGTCTCCGAGGTCCAACTACTTCGGTGTCTAGTACGGTATGCCTATCGATCATCTGACTGAGTATATTCTCGAATTCATCGTCAGTTGTGAAAGATGGAGCACTTGGTGCTTCTTGTAGTAATACTTCAACTAAATCTCTGCGAATATTTTCCTCTTCCTCGGTCAATTGTGGCTCTAGACCAAACCACAGAACTTGCCCGCCTCCTTCTTCATCTTTTGGTGGCTCGTAAATGTGTACAAAAATGGGCTCTTTTGTGATGTAAATTAAGTTGAATGGTCTCTGCTTTTTTGCATCCCTATCTAGTGGTCCATAATACTCTGGTCTTGAGCCATATCTAGCTTCAAAGTCTTGAACCCACTTCTCTACGTGTGGATGCTTTGACATGACTCCCGCCAAGTCTCCTTTTGCAAAACCACCATCATCAACCATAACATGCACCTCAGCTTACGGCTGTAATATCTACAATGAACCCCATTCCAGGCTCAACTCTCCAACCAATTGTTGACTGGACAGGACCCGCTGCTCTCAAAAATCTTGTAACTAAGATTGTTCGATTCAATGTCCCACCGATTAGATTAGTCATTAAATCAAGAACAACTTCAGATGATTCTCTCAATGCGTGTAGTAATTTTGTATCCATTGCATCTGGGTCAATACACAACAAAAATGATCTGCCTGTAGAAACTTCTTCTCTAAGCCTTTTCATTATCTTGAATCTCTCTTCATTGGTTTCTAAATCAGGCATTAGCGATGATGCTGAATCAAATACAACTATATCTGCATACTTAATTGCTGGAGAATCAAGAACATCCGTTAACGTAACATCAGATTTTGACTCAGCAACAGTTCCGAAGCGTGAGAATATCGTTAATTGTCCAGAGGCAAGATATGATGTTATCCCATATCCCACGCTCTCCATTTGTTCGATGTATCCTCTGGTGGTCAATTCTGTCGTAACAACTAGAATTTTAGCACCATTGTGAAGTAAGCCGTGAACAAGCCTCTGAGATATAATTGACTTACCTCCACCAACAGACCCTTGTAGCAGCATTAGCGAACGATTAGGTAGTCTAGCACCCATAGAATCTGCTAAGGAATCCGTTTCCACTTCGTACGGGAAACCATCCTCGATTGGTACAGGTAATTCATCGCTAGAAAGCATCTAATCTAACCTCCTGATTGATTGTATCAGTTCCTCTGACACCATTGCTGAATTCTGAGGAACATACAATTGACAAAGAAACATCATCTCCGTCTGAATAAGACCAAGAAGATGGACCTTCGATAACTACCTCTGCAATTGATCCTTTCTGCCAATCTCCTGCAGGACTTATTGTTGAAGTCAGATTTGCTGAACGCTGTTCGCCATCAACAATAATCACTAGTCCTGATGAATCAAGAACTCGTTTGTCCGTATTTTGGATGAAAATGGTAATTTCTTGGCTTGCGGTTTCATATGGTACTCTTGAAAAATCTCCGATTAATTCACAACCAGTCTCCGAGTTTGCGACCATTGCCTTCCGGGATTCTGTCGCATCTCTAGCAAACTGATTCCATTCACTAATCAAAAAAGTACTCACCGTACCACTTACCAGCAATGCTGTAACCAACATAATGAAAGTTGATGAACCACCGTCTGCCATAATTTCACCTCAAATATTAGCCGCTAAATTATATCCCATTGCACTGAACGAGATTCGATCGTACCACGCAGAAGATACTGGAGTCATTTGTACCTGAATAGTCTCACCTTGATACCAATTCCATGATGATATGCTGGGCGTGTAAAGGGAACCAAGATTATATGGTTCAGAGCCGTTTAGTAAAATCCAAGTATTGTTTAATTCCATTACCTCAGAGCCTGAATTCAATAACTCGAATTCAATGTAATTTCCAGTAGATATTGTGAAACTAGCGTTCACACCGGGATTAGGAGTATCCACAACAAGAGTTGGAGAGGACGAGTAATTTCCCCTATCCACGATATCTATGTCTATTATTGACCCAGTGCTGTTAACTGTAAATGTAGCAGAAAAGCTACCAGTTGTAGCACTGATAGTGCCGTTATTGTATCCGGTTCCAGCGTCTGTTATTACGACTGAGAGAATTGCTCGAGATGAATAGTCGATTGTGACTAAATCAAATTCAGGAGACTTTTGCTCGGTTGATTCGATGACTTCTATTGAAGTATCCAGTTGGGAACTAATCGTAGTTAGCGCAACAGCGCAAACCACGAGTAATGAAGTACCCATAACTAGACCACCGATTCCAACCGAGGCTCCCAAATCATTCACCTCTAGGTTTTGAAGACTTTCGCCACTGACTAACAAGGGCTGAAAATCTAAGCAAATCTCTATCCTTAAGGTGATCGTCTAAAGCAGATGTTGCGTCACCTGGTGCTGCTAATTGCACGATTGCAAGGACCTGAGAGCCCTCATCTTGGGTCAGCATTCCTACATCGATTGCTTTCTGAGTAAACCCTACAGCTGCTCTACCAGATATATTATCCAATAGTAATGCCGCTATTGTTGGAGCACCAACATTAGTTTGGTCACCTAAGCCAGAATCAGGTGCAATTAAGAATGGGTTAGCTGCTAAGGCTTGAGCTTCGTAAAGTTCCAAAAGAGGAACTTCATCTTCGACCATCAGCCTATCAACTCCCTGTGAAACTTCGATCATCTGCCCATCGGCAGTAACCAGTACGTCATCGGGCATAGCGCCCTCGGGGAGTTCTGCATTTTCACCCATGATTTCTCCAAAGTTGGAGTCACCAGAAATTGGAATGCCGTGCTCTACTTTGGATTCAACCATCCTAAGTACATCCTCAACCATATCCAAGCGTGAAGAAATCATTCTCTCCAAACCGCTTGTATCAACTGCAGGAGCTTGGACTTGAACTTGTGCAGGGGCAATTGTAGTTGTAACGCTAGGAACGCTACCAATACTATTCATCCTTGCCCTTGTAGGGCTTGGCGAAATTGTCCATGCATCTTCTTCGCTAAGTTCTCCCTGTTCAGGGAATGGGACCTTTTCGATGTCCACATTTGCAAGTATTTCCAAATGCGCTACGGTTGTTTCCGCATCCTCGTCAAATCCCTTCCCCGCTTTATCTAAAAAGCGCGAAGCCATTGTATTCCTCCTGTGTACCCATGCGCCAATGCTGGCAATGGGTATGCAATCAGACAACTACTGCTCCACGGGAATCGTCGTTAACTTTCAGGATATCGTAGGTTGATCCACCACCAACAACGTGAATGTACAAGGATGCCTTGATGTTCTCGTTGAACAGGTGAGATGGGCTACAATCTTGGTCGACACCGTCATTTGCATCTAGTGAGATTCTGTATGAAACACCAGCTTCTGCTGTGTCTGTTGCAGTTCCTGCTTCAGATGATAGAGGGATGATTGAATCCGCTCCTCCTGGACGGAAGTTTCCTGCAAGTCTGTCAGTTACTGCGGTACCACCGCCGCCACCATCAGGATCTTCACAGAAAATCTGCCATAGAATGTCTACATCAGCAGTATCATCAGATCCAGCTGCTAGACGGAAGTATACTACATATGAGTCAGCAGGGTCATCAACGAAAACGTTGAGGATTTGGACCTTACCAGACATTTCATCTGTAGTGTCATCACCAGTAGATTGTGCGTTCTGTTGTAGCTTTTCTGCAGTTTGGATAATAACCGCTGCTGCTACTGCTGCAACAAGGATCAGAGCGATGAAAACGATCATTGCGCCGATACCGATTGCTGCTATCTTGTCTTCCTTAATGTTATATTCTTGATTTGTGTTCTTCATTTTAATCACCTCAAACAACGACGTCTCCTACTGACGGGGAAGACCCGTATTGCAATTCTTCGTATGTGCTTCCACCACTTGTAACAGTGAACAACAAGATGTTGTCAGTGTTTGCAGTTGGCGCACACTCATCTATTTCCATAACAAACACGTATGTTGTTCCTGGGTTCAATGTGATAGCTACTGCACCCGCGCCATCTCCAGTGTGGACAGTAGCTCCTGTTAGGTCACCTTGTGCGAATTGAGTGTTACCACCTGATTCGCAAATAACCGAGTAGCCGATGTCATCACCTTGCGTTGGTTCAGAACCAGGTGCAAGTTCGAATGTTACGAATAATTCGTAACTTGGTGTACCTGCGTCCATGGTCTCGATGACAACGTTGATCAAAGTCACTTTTGTTGACATTTGCTCTTGTGTGTCATCACCAGATGCTTGTGCGTTCTGTTGCAATTTTTCTGCAGTTTGAATAATAACTGCAGCAGCAACCGCTGCTACAAGAATTAGCGCAATGAAAACAATCATTGCACCTATTCCGATTGCAGCGAGGTTATCGCTTTCTTCTTTTCTTTCGTTCTTCATTTTTTTTCCTCCATTGTTTTTTTACTCGTCCTCCCGCTGAACGGGTGGAATATGATGTGGTCACCTTGCACCTCCGGGACCTAGATCTATGCTTAGTGGCATGCGAATGATAATCGGTTCTGAACCGGGTTCAATTTTTGAAAAGAAAGGAGCCTTAGGTGCCTTAAAGCCAGGCGGAATCCAAGGGGCGATAATTACATCATGTAAAGGCTCAAAAGAACTCTCTGCTCTGACTGTACACATTACCTCACCTGACCTTACTTCATATGCTGTTGAAAGTCCTAACTTTCTTGAGAGCGGGACTTCATCTGCTCCGTATCTTCGTTGAGCAGATATTTCAAACTTTACCGGCATATTACCACCGGGTCTGATTGCAGGCACATCGATAAATTTGGGTGTACAAATCCATCCTTCCGGAACTGGTGGCTCCATTCTCATCACTGGGAGTGTAATCGGTCCGTCATTGATGATTCTAACAACTAAAACACCGATGTCTCCTCCAGCAGGCCACCTTGTGGTAACTCCCATCCAGAAATGTCTAAACAAGAATGGGTTGAGAGTTGATACATTTCCATCTATCATTTCCTCGACGAGAATTTCGATCTCGTTAGCTGCACTAGATACGTTTCCGTGCTCTGCAGAACTTGTAGCATTTCTCAATCTAGTTAGAATATTTTCTATTTCGTATTCAGCAATGTCTTTCTCCATAACTAAGCGGTGAAGAGTTGCCATCGTTCTTCTCAATTTGAGAACCTCTTCCTCCAAATCGGATAGATTTTTCTCGGCTCTTTCTACGCTTCTTCTTGCCTTTCGTAATTTATGTGAACTTAGAAGATGTTTAGCCTCCATTAGTTCTTGCTCTGCCGCAATAAGTGAATTAGATTCCATCTCAACGACATCGACTACTGCCCTTTCTAGACCTGAATTAGCAGCTAGCAGTCTCTCGGCAGAGGCTCTTCTTGCCTGGCTGCTGAGTTGAGCTTCTCTCAAGTCTTCGAGCGAAGAATCAGCCTGCTCATCTTCAACAACGAAGTCTTCCTCGCCAAAATCGTCTACATCAACTTCGGTTTCTTCGACAGCTGCTGTTTGCTCAATTTCTCTCTGAGCCCTTCTCTCCTCTCTTTGGAGTTGCCTTCTTTCACGCCTCGACAAGGTTACAGAACCTTCGCCCTGACCAGGCGCATCACCCATACCAGTCTCCGTGCTGAATTCTTCTTCAGACATTTTCGACTACCTCCAGCGATTCATTATTCGATTCATCTTGGACTGCTTCGCTTGCTTCTCCTAAGATTGAAGACAAATCAATACCCTCATCAGCAATATCTGCTAGAAGGGCAGCAGGGTCTGTCAAGTCAAGTTCAATGCGCTGAGCCTTGAGTTCAACCTGAGACATTCTAAAGAACAGGTTACCGTACTCTTTGTTGGCATATCTCACGATGAAGAATACACCTAGTGCAACTAAGCAAACATAAGCAAATAGACTCACTACATTGGTAGGGTCAGATGCAATCTGAGTCGGTATACCCAAGACGATTACCAAGAATCCAAATATTGGTAAAGACATTATGGTAGTTAATTCAGATTGGGAGTTCTTCAAAATTTTGTTGTGATCTGAATATAGGGTAGCATAACCTTGTCTCTTCTTCTGATAGTCAGCATGTATAGCACTAAACTCTTCACTAACTCTCCATGTCATTCTCCATGTCCAAAGTAGGGCGAACAAGAGGATTGCTGGACCATACCAGAACATGTCTACTAAGTGGAATGCAAAACCAATACAAGCAAGACCGCTATATGTTCCAATCACCCTAAATTTCTCGTTTTGGTTCTTCAGAGAGAACAGGATGATTGAGAGTATAAACAATCCAACAAACGCACCAAATACTGTAAAAATATCGAATGACGCTGAATGAACTCTGTCATCTATCATGTATGTATTATCTTCTGGAAGGTCACCATCTTTGAACTGTGCATCTGCAGTAACAGTACAACTGAATTCTTCGGATGAAACCCACCAATCTAGTTCATGAGGGTCAATTTCAAACTCGAAGACCGTTTGCTCTCTAGGTCCTAGGAACGGGAATATTGGAGCCCCGGTGTTATTCATATCGCTCAATACAGTCACATCGGCATTTTCACAATAAATCGATGCAGTTGCTCCGATCAACAACGAAGTACCCGCATTCCTTACGGTAACAGAAACTCTCTCAGCCGAACCTTCCTCAAAGCTTTGATAATCAACGGAAACGACCTGTGGATTTGCAAAAACAGCAAGATCATAGGTAAAAGTGGACTCGTTGTAAAGCGTATAATTCAAATGTTCATCTTCATGATAAAGCCTGAAAGTCAGGTCATAACCATCCCCAGCGATTATGTTTGGAGTCGAAGGAGTGCTGATTATCAGGTCAATTGGATCAGTCGTCACCCATGGACTTCTTGCGGGCAACGGAATTCTAGACTCATTTCCTTGAGTGCCACCTATACAGGATGAATTTAAGTCTAGTTCATAACTCTGGTCAGCAGCAACTAAAGTAAAACTCCACTCTACCTCTTCTGGTGCCAGATTAAAGTCTAGTGGGTCAATTCCTCTTTGAGCCGCACATAACTCGATTTCGTAGTTAGCAATCGTTCCTGCTCCCAAAGGAATGTGAGACCAAACAATTTCTTCCCGCACATCTCCTCCAGATTCAGGAGGAACAATTCCTACTGGAACATCTTGGAAGAGTCTAGAAAGACGAAGAGTTGATTCGAGCATAGCAGTACCAGTTACTTCATCATCAACAGGTTCTATTGTCACGATTAGGTCGCCAATTAGAGTCAAATCAGGCTCGAATTCTACAAATTCTACATCGATTGAGAATGATTTGGATTGTCCCATCTTCAAATCAAGAATTTGGCTTTCCCCATCCGATACAAACCAATCATTGCTTGGAAGGTTTAAGCCAGCCCTTTGGACTGAGGAGTTTGCATATACTTGGACATCGCTGTTTCCAACATTCTTTATGACTCCGTTAAGTGTTCTTGTCAATCCTCTGTTGAAGAAATACTCATTTTCCCATTCCAGTATTTCGACATCGAACAACGGCGCAATAACAATTTGAACATTGGTTGAACTCAAGGCTGCACCGGTAACTGCGTCTGTTACAAGGAAGGTAACATTCCTTATCTCACCATTTGCCAGATTTTCTAATCCACCCAACGAAGGGACTTCAACGGTAATAGAATTTCCATCTATTTCGTCAATCTCCAAAGTGTAAGAACTAGAACCAGGTGTAACCTCCCAGTTTCCTTCAACTGATACATTTACCAGCACCTCCTCTCTCAGATTTCCGTTATTTGTTACGGTGTAAGGAATGATAACGGGAGTTCCCGGTATAACGCTTACTTGAACTCCTGATTTTGTCTCGTCAGAATCTACATTATCCGGAATTTCAACTGCTACGGATTGAGATTCTGTTATGTTGGCAATGATGTTAGCGCTCAAATTTAATCCAGTGCCCGTAGAGACCCAAACAGTAGCCATGTGCAATTGATCAGACCTAGCCTCTGAGTCAGGATTAATTCTTACCTTGATGGATTCAGAGAAACCTGCTCCCACAAGAATTTCTTCTGGTGTTTCCATCACAAATTCAACTTGATCGTCGGTTGGATCATCAAGCCACACCGAATATGTTGTAGGCGTATTTCCTGTGTTGTAGATTCTTACACGAGTCAAGGGGTTATCTGTTACGGCAACGTCAACTGTTTGGTTAGTTGGATCAAGGGTAGCATTTACTTGCTCTCCAACTCTGATTGGAATTATGTGTGAATCGATTAAGACCCCAGTATTTTGTTGCTGAATTCGGATTGTTACGGGGACAGTCGTTCCGGCAGGAGTTAGCGGGTCGGTGATAACACTGAGTGTGAATGATGTTTTGTGATCTTCCGTAACTAGAGGATGGGATGCTACTGGGCTAGGAAGTTGGTCTATGACCGAACTTGTTGCAGTAGTTGTGTTTAGAGATACAGTCCAAGCATCCGGCAAATCATCAACAACGCTTAGGAAATAGGATGTCATGTCGTTTCCAGTGTTTTCAAACGGGATAGGGTAAGTATTGGTAATTCCTACTGTTGCATTGATTGGACCATCTTCGTCAATTTCTGCACCAAGTACGGTTGGGATATTAATGACAAGAGTTCTGGTGACTGGAGAAGAAATCACGCCGCTATTATTGTGAGCGAGCCCTAAAAACGGAGTTGCTGTAATTGGAATCTCGAGTGCCCCTGCTAATGGATAACCATCCGCAGGACCCTGTATTCCAAGTGCGGCAAACTCAATGTCACCCAAGGTCAAATCTTGAATTATTCCTGGAGAAACACTAGCATCCCATCTGTCAGCCTCACTGAATCCTCCAGCATTAAGAGCCGTGAATTGAAGAGCTCCTACCGTTAGATTGGCATCAATAGTTTCGCTCAAGTTAGTTACAAGGTTGTGACGGATTTCTACATTTAAATCTAATATTTCGTCCAATCCAACTCCTTGACCTGCCTGTACAACCTGTTCAACTGTTAAGTCGATTACCTCGGTTTCAAGACCTGGATCTACTACAATCACAGGGCGTACTTCTAGTTGATGAGAATCTGAATTTGGAACTCCACCGTCGAGTGATTGAGCCTGAACCCAAATTTGGAGAACATCTCCTGCCCTATTGTGCTCAGTAGGATCAAGAGGCATTTGGATTGGAGGAACGGTAACGGTGAGGTAAACATCTATGGTTTCACTTTCATTAATTACCGCTGTAGTTTGTGTCGATAGTTCGTAATTCCAGTTTGAAGCTGGGATTGACAAACCGCTGGTTAGAGCAAAAGCAGATGCAACATTTCCTTGGTTTGTTATATTAACAAGGATTTCAACTTCCTGACCAGGAGTCACCAATGTGACCCCTGATGGCATATCCACTTGAGCCTGGTAGAATTCTCCGGCCATGACCCGGGCAGTGCCTGTCAAAGTGAACGAATCTCCACCTGAAACAAGAGTTAGCGTTACTGTATCCACCCATGTTCTGTCAGCGTTGATGGGTACTGTGACAGGAACCTGTATTGTTGTAATCCCATTTGGCGCAATCAACTGAGTGGATGAACCGCAGCAGTTAGTATCAGCCCAACCAAGGGAGGAAGAAATTGAGATTGAGAATGAATCCGACATTACCCCAATATTTCTCAAAACAAACGTCAGGGTTGTAGTTGTGCCAGGTTGAGCAGTTCTGTCTGAAGGCGGTGAAAGGATGGAGATATAATCAGAAAATTCGATTGTTGTGCTGTTTAACAACTCGGTTAATGTGTAAATAGTACCGTTGTAAATAACCTCTGTTTCTATCGACCATTGTCCATTCATCCCAGTAGAAGAAAAACTCGCGCTAAGTTCCTGTGCAGCCGCCGGATTAAGCATTGAACCGGCTTGAAGAATTTGTGTATTGGAGTAAATAGTCATCGTGTTAGCTGGGTTAGATTGCTCTGTAAGAGTGACTGCAAGAACAGCAGACAGAGGCAAAACTCCGTCGTTAACAACAGAGACATTCACATATTGAGTTCCGTGACCGAGCCTTGCAATCGACTGACCCGGAGATGGAGTCGGGAAGTTATTATTGAGATCATTTCCTTTGTGGTAGTTTTTGACATCCAAATCTAGTCTTCTTTCGTTGTTGGATGGATTAGAATCGCTAACACTGTTTACTCTTGCAAATAGAGTTTGGCCATCGCCCAAGGTTGCATCCCAAGAAATCTGGATTGCATTCGTTGTCGCTCCGGAAGCAATGCTACCTAGATTGATACTATTGACCACTGTTTCTGCAGCAATGGGTGAACCCTTGTGAACCAAATCGAGATTTGCGATTCCTGCTGCGGAACCAAGGTTGCTAATTCTAACCAGAACTACGTGCGTGTCTGCCTCGACTATGTAATTCGAGCCATTTGCTACGGAGCCAGCTCCATCCAGCATCAAGGATGTAACTGAAAAGTCCGGGTTACTTCTTGCTGAAGCTGCCTCAGTAGTAGTTGAAATTAAGGCAGGGGTCATGCTTGACAGTACGAATAACCCTACCAAAATAAGACTGGATGTTACTCCCGACCTAGACATTTTTCGCACCTGCCTTTTCGTATTTTTGAATTGAGACTGATTTACCTTGCTTGTTCATTTGTAAAACCAGTAAATCGAGCAATCTTTGGTGTTCGTCATCAGAAATCCCTAATCTTCTTCTCTCTTCCCAAAGCAATAATTGCTCGGTTCTTGTCAGGAGTGCGTCTCTCAAGTATAACTCGAGAGTTTTGCGGTAAGCGTCTCTATCTGAAATTGCGTATACAATTGTGTCACCAGGCAACTGATCAGCACGGTGCTGGATAATGTTGCCAAGGTTCAAAGCCTCATCATATGAAATTGCTCTCTTGTCTAGGTCTGCTTGTATTTGAGAAGCAATTTCTTGGAGCCTGTATTTTGCATCGGCTTTTTGAATTTGCTTGAAAAACCGGCGGCTTCTTCTACTCATCCTCGAAGCCACCATGAGTATATACAATTCCTGCTAGTTCATGAATGATTCGGCAACTTTAGCAGAATCCATGAATAATGACTTGGCACTCATTCATATTGCATAATAGCACTCATAAGGAGAATTCTCTTCGACTAATTTACAAAAATAGTGTTTTTTCGGCGATATTTTCGTGAACAATAAAAGTACACACAACTAAATGCATCATTTCCTTGGTCGTAATATGGAAGACCCAGTAAATCTAGAAGAAGGCAATGTTTCACCAAACTTCACAGCATATGATTCAGGCGGCACTGAATATTCACTTAAGGAACTAAACGCAGCAGGAAAAACAGTCATTCTTTACTTCTATCCAAAGGATTCAACACCAGGCTGCACAACACAAGCCTGCGACTTTAGAGACAACATGGCAAGACTCCAATCAAACGATGTTGTTGTTTTGGGAGTAAGCAAAGATTCAGCCAAATCTCACGACAAGTTTACTGCTAAACAAGAACTAAATTTCCCCCTGCTCCTAGACGAAGATTTGTCACTTCACAATCAGTTTGG
>CEUM01019178.1_pt1 | contig 37437 bp, 25 predicted proteins | sample 356421 | NCBI WGS metagenome assembly CEUM01 (sample SAMEA2622716, study PRJEB7988) | marine metagenome | biome: marine biome (ENVO:00000447); feature: surface water layer (ENVO:00002042); material: "saline water (ENVO:00002010), including plankton (ENVO:xxxxxxxx)" | depth 5 m
GACGACTCAATTCCTCGCTCAGTAACCGTCTGCTCGCCGTGACTTTCGCTCGAAGCGCGTCCGCGCGTCGCAACGCCTCGGCGCGCTCGGATTCCAACCACATGACGTGATGACGACGCCCATCGCTCCCATCGCGCGCGTCGCCGAGCGTTCGCATCGTCTCGATCGCGCGACGACGGGAAAACGTCCCGTTCGTCGCTCGGGGACGAAATCGGCGAAATCGGAGACGCGCGCGGGCGATGGGCGCGCGCGAATGTCGATGACGAGTCATCATTCCATCGGTTGTTCCCCCGGGACCACAGTGGGCGCGCGTGGTCACAACGCGACGCTTAAAATAGCGCGAGCGGCGTCGAGACGTCTCCCGAGACGTGAAGGATGGAATCGAAAGGTACATACAAAAGCGTGGGAGTGGTGAAGGGGCGCTCGATGACGACGGCGACGATGGCGACGGCGACGCGGTTTCGACAGAGGTACGACGCGGGCGAGGTGCCGGCGCGCGTGGCGCACGGCGGCGGCGCGAACGCCATCGCCTGGCGAGTGGACCCGGCGGCGCTGGACGCGCGCGTGTACCTACCGTTATTCATCGACGGTGTGCGAGAGACGACGCATCCGTATCGCGTGCTGGCGGTGAGAGGTGGGATTGAATTGACGCGCGCGTGCGGCGAACGCGCGCTCCTCGAGACGCTCCCGCGGTGCGCGCTTCCGTTGAGGGATGCGCTCAATACGGGCGATCCGGCGGTGATCGCGGTGACGTTGGAATTATTGGTTGAATTCACCCGCGCGTCTCCCGCCGTGGGCGAGGCGTTGGTACCGTATTATCGTCAATTGTTGCCTCGACTCAACGCGCTCAAAGACGTCGACGACGTCTACGTCTCGCTCGCGCGCCTCGCCGACGCGCGCTCGTGGCGCGAGCGTCCACCTCGCGCGAACGCGGGCGAGGACGAGAACGACGAGAGCGCAATGCTCCCTCGAGAGACCGAACTCATCGGTCGAGGACGATCCAAACGCAACATCGGCAGTCTGGTGCGTCGCGCGCTCCGCGCGCTCGAGCGCCGCGGCGGCGCCGACGCGTTGGCCAACATCAAATATCACATTCCCACGTACCGTTCGTGCGCGCGCGTCGAGTGAGCGTTCACACGAGTCGCGCGTCGTTGAAATACTCCATCCTCCATCATCGTTCGCGTCGTCGTCGTCTTTCTCTCACCGTCTCTCTCTCTCTCGGTCTCTCGCGCGCGCGTCCCGACCCAACCGTCCCCTCGATGCATCAATCGTCATCCTTTCGACACTCTCTCTCGCGCGCGCGGCGACGCCCTCGCGCGTCTCGCGAGGGAGACGACGCGAACGAACGCGTGGGACGGTATCGCATCGCGCGATGCGCTCGATGCCCTCGCGCGCGGCGGTGACGACGCGTCGAATGATGTCCCCGGGACATTGGCAATGTCGAGTCAGCACGGGCGCGATTCGAGCGTGCCGCGGGAAATCTCGCGTCTCGGTCGCCGCGCGCGCGATCGGAGCGTCTGAAAGCGTGTCGCTGACGACGTCGAGGACGGGGGGTCTCGTCGTGATCGAAGAGGACGCGCGGATGCGGAATCGAGTGCGAGAGGCGGCGGCGAGAGCCGCCGCCGAGCGCAACGCGGTGGACGAACACGTCCTGCGAGAGGAATGGATCGAGCGTCGAATCGAGTGTGCGGTGAAGGAGGATGATTTTGAAGTCGCCAAGGCGTTGGTGGAGGAGCGGCGGCGGAGGGAGGGGGAATTATCGCCGTCCGCGGCGTTGGCGGCGGCGTTGGGTCGAAGACTGCGAGATCCAAACGACGAGGACGCGGAGACGATTTGCGCAGACGTGGTGCAATTGGGCGATCGACGATTGGTACCGACGCTGTTGCGAGCGTTGTGCGTGGTGGATGACGACAGGGAGTCCGCGGCGCAGGCGATCGAGCACGCGTTGTGGATGTTGTGGCAAAAGAGCGGGAACAGTCACTACGACGCGCGGTTGCTCGACGGCATTCGCGCCATGAGCATAGATCCGGATGGATTACCCATGGCGAGAGATATCTTCACGGAGATCGTGGAGGCGAAACCAGAGTTTGCCGAGGCGCACAATAAGCGCGCGACGACGCTCTATCTCATGCAGTTGTACGATTTGAGCATAAAGGATTGCGAAAACGTATTGATTCTCAATCCGCAACACTTTGGCGCGCACTCGGAGAAAGGGTTGTGTTATCTCGCCATGCACGAGTATAAGCTCGCGCTCGAGAGTTTCGAGGCGGCGTTGCGGATTAATCCTCGCATGGAACACGTGAAACGATACAGGGAGTCTCTGAAGACAATGATTGATCGGTGCGAGACGAAACAGTTTCCCAAGACGGAGACGGAGGAGTGATTTTTTTTGGTTATTTCGTCGCGGTGGCGCGCTCGACGCGCGTCCGCGCACCGTATTTTTGTCTGTATGAATAATAATGTATTTACACCTACCGTTCGACGGTTTTCGATGGGTTTAAAAAAAGGCGTCGTCTCGCGTTTTCAATCCGGCGTAGACGCGCGCTCGCCGTGCGCGCAGAGGTTCCATCTCCGCCGCGAATCTCGCGCCGTACGTGCGCTTATCCAAGGCGTCATTCGTCGGATCCCGCATGTATGCCTCGCGCGCGCGTTGTAACTCGCGTATCTTTGCGTCGATCTCGTCGTACGCCTCTCGCGTGGCGCGCTCGCCGTCGCGCAGCGCCAAGTCTACGTACTCCGACGTCAGACGTTTCGCATCGTGTGTCTGCTCGGGCGCGTTGCCCAGACGCAGCGCCTTATGAATGGGTTTATCTTCGGGCGACGGACCCAAGTACCAACCCTCGGCGTCGACGCGAGGGGTGACTTCGCTCACGTTTTCTTCGCCGTCCCACCACGTTTTCACGTCTCGCGCCGTGAACACGCCATTGGATTCGCGAAGCAATGCGCGACGGCGCGACGTCGACGCGCCGCCGTTCTCGCCGTCGATGGCATCGGCCCTGCCGCTCTCGTCGTCGTTGTCGTCGTCGTTCGCGCCGCGAGCGACTCGCCAGATGCACACGCGACCCGAATCGTCGCCGGTGACCACCATCCACGGCGACGACGCGTCGAGGCGTTCGCCCGAGCGCAGGGCCACCGGTGCGGGACTCCACGCGACACTCGTGACCGATCCCTCGGCGTTCACACGCCAAGACGACGCCGTCTCGAGCGTCTCGCTGTCGTGCACGTGTAAATATCCATCCCTCGTGACGGCGGCGAGAAGACCGCCCGTCGGCGAGTACGCGACGTCGAGCGCGGCGCCGGCGAAACGCACGTCCGTCTTGTGCGTCTCCGCGATTCGCCCGGCGTGCTCGTCGTTCTCTCGAAGAGGTTTCCCGGCACCGCTCGGCGCGGCCCTGATGGACCACATGCGCAGGACGCCGTCGTCGCATCCCGTCACGGCTAAATTTCTCGAACCCGGGTACGGGTGCCACGTGAACGCGGTGACGCGACTCGCGTGGGCGTCGTACCACTTGCACAATCGCCCGCTCACGGAGCTCCACACGAGGAGTCTGTTCGTGGACACGGTGGTTGTTTTCTCCGACGCCGTGCTCGACGTCGAGGTCACGATGAGACGTCCGCACGCGAGATAATTGACGTCGACGACGGCGCCGGCGTTCCATCGGAGCGTGTGCAAACACTCGCCCGGCTCCTCCGTCACCTCGCCGACTAAATCCCACACGCGTCCGTCGCCGTCGAGAGATCCACTCGTGAGTTGCGCTCGACCGAACACGGGGTGGAAACTGAGACTCGTGATGCCGCGTTTGTGCGCGTTGAGTCCCGCCGGTATGGCGCGATCAAGCGTCGCGTGCGCGGCGTCCCACACGCAAATGGAACCGTCGTTCGAGCCGACCGCGACGAATTCACCCGTGACATCGATGGCGACGGCCGTGGTGTCCATATTGTCTGGAAACCCGACGAGTTTGTGCGAAGACGCGAGCGTCGCGCGCGGTGTGCCTCGAGATGCGCACTCGAATTCGTAAAACCGCACAAAGCCATTCGCGCCGTTCACCACGAGCGCGCCCGAACCCGTGGGACACCACTTGAAGGCTTTCAAATCCACGCTGCACTTTTCGAAGTACAAACACTCCCCCTGTGGCACACTGTATATTCTCAAATATCGATCCGCACCGATCGTGGCGACGTAGGCGTTGACTGGTTCCGAAACGTCGTCCTCGGCGCTCGCCGGCGCCGGTTTCATTGCCACACCGATCACCGGTCCTCGGTGCGCCTTCACCTCGGCCATGCGATCTTGCGTCGTCATCTTCATCTCCGCGCGTTTCAATCCGTCGAGGAACCGTCGCGTCGTCTCCTCGTCGCCATCCTTGGTCTTGCTTCGCTCGGCGCACTCTCTGTACAATTCCGCCGCTCGCGACCACGCGCCCGACGCCTCGAGCGCGCGACCCTTCAAGAGCCATGGCGGTGGCCACAGGGCGCGAACGCCGATCGCCCGATCGGCGTCGTCGATCGCCTCTCGCCACCGCTCCAGTCTCTCGTACGCCGAACCTCTGGCGTGATAGAGCTCGGCATATTCCACCGTTCCGTCAACCTTGGCGTACGCCGACGCCGCGGTGTAACACTCGATCGCCGTTTCGTACTCACCGGCCTCGAACCGTTCGTCACCGAGATGTTTTAAATCTCCACCGCGCGTCAACGCCGCGCCATCTTCGCCCTGTCGAAGCTCGAGCACGGTCGCGGCGGACTCGCCGCATCTCGCCTCCGAAGCCGCGCGACGTCTCGCGTCACCTCCATCGCGCGTCGCCGTGTCCATGGCCGCCATCGCGACGCGATCGCGCTCATATTTCGCCAGTATCTTCTCGTACGCCTCTTGAATCCGGCGAAACGCGTCCGCGTCGCCGCCCGTCTTGTCTGGGTGATGCGCGCGCGCGAGCGTTTTGTACGCCGACTTGACCTCCGCCGCCGACGCGCCGACATCAAGGCGCAGGACGCGAAACGCGCTCGCGATTGAGCGCGCGCGCCGCTTTCGATCGTTTGCGCGCGTCGACATCGCGCGAGACGCGTCGACGGCGGCCGAAGAGTGCCGCGAGCGCGTCCCGAGACCGAGAAAGGCGTTTTTTTCCGGGCCCAACCGAACAGGCGGCGGCGACGCGGCGCGAGACGCGACGACGTCGAGACGATGAGAGGTCGACAGACGCTGCACGTGAATGTATCAAGTCTTCTGTGTTATTCATTCATATATTGTATCGTCAAAGTTTTTTTTCGTTCAAAAAGTCGAGCGCGATGCGAGGTCTACACGCGCGTCTAGAGACGCGCCAACAAAGTTTGGGATTCGGTGAAATGCTCTGATTCCACTCGAGCCTTTCGAAAAGCTTAGCTCAAGAACCCGTTGGCTTCTTCGTAACCGAGGCAGGCGACGAGGAAAGCCTTCGGATCTTGTCGGAAATGACCTTGCTTTTTGTTGTCCAAGAAGTTTTTGTAGGCGTTCATCACCGTCTCCGGGTTTTGCTCGTGGGTGTCCATGATGGCCATCCAGGCGTTTTCAGACGGCGCGACACTGAGAACGGCTTGACGCATCTTTTCCATGATGGCGGAATCAGATTGCTTCTTGCTCTTCGGAAGCGTCTTGCTCGCGGCGAGGCTGCCCTCCTTGCGCTGCTTCGGCTTGCCGCCCTCAGCCTTTTCGGCGGCTTTCTCCTCCTTGCGTTGCTTCTTGAGCGCCGCCGCGGCCAACTTGGTGGCTTCCCACGCGCGCTTTTCGTCAAGCAAGCGTTGACGCTTCGCTTCGCGAGCGGCGATGGCGAGCGCCTTCTTCTCAGCGATGAAAGCGTCGCGCTTGATGGCGTACTCTTGCGCTTCGCGCATGGCGGCGTCCACGTACTTCTTCTTATCCTTATCCGTCATCTTCTTCCACGCGTTGCCGAGTTGCGTCGCTTGGTCGCGGAAAGAAACAGCTTGCGGCGTCGAAGCCTTCGGTCGAAAGTGCTTTTCGCGGTACTCTTGCGCCCAGATGATGTACGCGCTTCGGTTTTTGCGCGGCGCGTTTTTATCCTTTTTGCGGCGCTTGCGGTTACCATCCTTGTCGTATCGAGGCGCCGGTTCCTCCTCCTTTTCGTCCGGCAACGGCACGTAGTTCCTCATCTCTTCGTAGTATCGTTCCTTGTCCGCGTCGGAGATCTTCTGGCACTCCGCGCGCTCGCTGGCCGACACATCCTTCCACTTGGTGGCGAGATGCTTCGTCACCTCGGTGACGCTCCACGTCGGGTGCGCGTCTTGAACCTTTTGCCGATGTCGGTTCAAAAACACCAGATACGCCGACACCGATCTCTTCGGCTTTTCCTTATCGCGTCGTCGCCGTCGCTTACGCTCCGGCTTCTTCGAGCTCACCGACGGTTGTTCTCCCGCGGGCATATCGTCGTCTTCCTTTCTCAGTCGAAACCTCTGTCGCGCGCGCGAACGAACCGATCGCTCTCGTCAGTCTCCCATCCAATTCGCGCCCGATCGATTCCATCGACGCACGCCCATCGACCACCACCACCACCATCGCGTCCGCGGTCACGACGCACGCGCGTCTTCCCGCGCGTTTCACATTTTAAAACGCGCGCGCATTTCAAATTTCAAATAATGCGACACGAGCACCAACGGATGCATTCGAATCGAATTTCGTGCATTTTGAATGCGCGCACGAAGACGCGTGCATCGATGCACCCGCGCGTCGTCGCGACCACGAACGCGTCGAATCGCGAATCGCGTCGTCGTCGTCGTCGTCGTCCCCTCGTCGTCGTCGTCGTCGCCCGTTCCCCGCGCGTCGTCCGCCTCGCCTCGTCGTCGCGACGCAAACGGACGCCCTTCTCCACACCCTTCTCGTCCCGGTCGCGGTCCTCCTCCGCGTCCACCTCGTCGACGACGCGCGCCGACGACGACGAGGGTTGTTCGAGCCGTTGGACGCACGCGCGGGCGCATGCGCGACGACGAGGTGGACGCGCGCGAACGCACGAACGACCACCACCACCACCACGACGACCGCGCGCGCGCGCGCACGCACCGTGCACGTATACCACACCGCTCGCGCGCCAACAAACGAACGGAGACGTCGCGCGGTGCGCGCGCGAGGCAATGACGCGCGAATCGCGCGGGATTACACGCGGAGGGTGGTCGTATCTTCACTGATAGGCGTTGGGGGTGTGTGGTGAGTCATGACTCGTGGATATGTGATGATCCCACGCGCGAGGGTGGGGGGCCCGCGCGATTATTACGTCGATCGAGGGACCGATGGACCCCGCGGGGTGTGTGTGTGTGTGGTTTTGTTTTTTTTGGTTTTGTTCTTTTTGTTCTTCATGGGCGTACGGTGCGGTTCTTTATGTGGGTATGTCTCTCTGTCGGGACGTGAGTGCGGTGGTCGATGGCGTGCGAACGGTGTTTAGTACGAAGACGGTCGAGCGGTCGATCGGTCGGTCCATCGGTCGGTCGGTCGCCGTCGCGTCGCGTCGCGTCGGCGCGAGTGGGAAGGGTCGTCCGCGCGTCGACTCGATTCGGCGACGACGGCGCGCGCGAGCGAGGGAACGCGCGAACGAGGGCGTGCGAACGAACGAGTCGTGAGCGGACGGTCATGTCGCATCAAGATTGGAAGGAGATCACGATCGGAAAGCGTCCGCAGAGCGGCGGGGGCGGTGGGTCGATGAAGGCGGCGAAAGATCCCAAGGCGGTCGCCGCGGCGCTTCGCGCGGGCGCGGCGGTGAGCACGATGAGGAAAGACTCGGGGGTGGGGAGAAATGCGCTTAAATTGGAGCTGGACGACGAGAACTTGACGCACAAGACGGTGAGCGTGGACGTGAAGAAGGCCATCTTACAAGGGCGTCTGGCGAAGAAGCTCACGCAGGCGCAGTTGGCGCAACAGATTAACGAAAAGCCGCAAATCGTGCAAGAGTACGAGTCTGGGAAAGCCATCCCGAACCAACAAATTTTGGCTAAGCTCGAACGCGTGCTCGGGGTGAAGCTTCGCGGGAAAGGGGTCGGGAAGAAGTGAGCGCGCGCGCGCGCGAGGGTAAACGGAACGAGACGCGCGCGCGACGTCGCGAGGCGAAACGCGCGCGCGAATCGAGAGATGCGATCGATGACGAGGTATCGTCGCGTTGCATCGCGTCGCGCATCGCTCGCTCTCTTCACACGTTTTGTAAATCGTCCTGTATCGATCGATCGATTCGTCGTCGGTCTCGCGCGTCCCTCTCGCGTCCCTCGCGCGCCCGAATTCCTCACAGAGACGCGCGCGAGGCGCGTCGCCGTCGGGCGAGCGCGGAGGATGCGCGCGAGAGCTCCCGCGCACGTCTTCGATCGCGCGTTTTACGCCAAGATCGCGGGCGTCTCCTTCATCGTCGGCGCCGCGTTCGAGGGATTCATGTTGGCGACCGACTTTTATCCCAAAGTCTTAGCAATCGAAGCCGAGCGTCGACGCGAGGCGGCAAAGACGCGCGACGCGTGAGCGCGAACGCGTGGCGCGCGCGTCGCGGAGAGAGACCGTTTCGGAATTGTTTGTAGTGTACAGTACTAGCGCGCGCGAAGAGCGAAAGCAAACAAGGCGAAGAAGAATCCGTCGAGCTCACCGCCCGGCGTCTCGAACGTCCACCTGCGAGCACGCGCGCTTGGGCGCGCGTCCCACGGCGAGCTCTCGCTCGAATTCTTGCGAGAGCCCGTTGACGTTGACGCAATCGTCGTCCTCGTCCATCGCCGTCGGTTCGACGCCTCGACGCTTGCGCGAGTCGCCGCTCCTCGCGCTCGCGCTCGCGATCATCATCCCGTCGAACGCCATCGACACCGCGTTCGGCGTCGCCGATCGCGTCGTCCAGTGCTCGCTCGCGACGTCTATTCGTCCGCTCGACGCCTCGCTCGACGCCATCTTTTTCTTTGCGAGTTCGGCGAACTCGTCCAAGAGCGTCGGCCACGCCTCCTGCTCGTCGTACCAACTTAAATCCCCTCCGAACTCCAACGCGCACCGCACGAAGTGTCTCGCCTGCGACCACACGTCGGCGGTGATGTATCGCACGTCCGATCGTCCATCGACGTACTCGATGAACGCCAACACCGTCGCTCGAGCTCTCGCGTCGCCGCCCTCGGCGCCGCCGAATATTCTCAACCAACACGCCGCCGCCGCCCCTCGCTCGCAGTGTCTCGCCCCCGATTCCCTCACGTACGCGTACGCGAAATCGTACGCATCGACGACATCTTCGCGCCGTCGCGCGCTCACCTCGGCCAAGAGCGCGCACGCGTCGTCGATGCGCGTCGCGACGTGCCCGCGACGAGGCGCCGAGTCACTGACCCATCTCGCCGCGTTTCGTCGTCGCGCGTCCTCGCTCGTCGACGCCTCGCCCGCGGAAGCGCGTCGAACGCGAGAGAGGTAGTCGGCGAACGCTCGGTGCGCGCACGCGGGGTCGTCGTCGCGCATGCCGACGCCGAGGCGCTCCGGTGTGACGTCAGCGAGATGACGCCGAGATGGGCGCGTCAGACGCGAGCGCGCGAAGAGCGTCTCTCTCGTCGTCGGCGTATGAGCGCCGCCGCGGCGATGGAGACCGAGGCGATGGATGGGCGCGCGAGCGACGCGCCGCGGGGGATGACGGCGTCGGAGCGCGTCATGTTCGCCGTCGTCGCGCCGATTTTCGCGTTGAGTTTTCAACTCTCCGTTTTCTTCTCCACCGACGGATTCCGACTCGATCGACGACAGCGACGGACGCCGGGATTCGAGTGGGCCAAGTTCATGTCGCGCGTCGTGACCGGGACGAGATTGAAGCTCGTCCCGGGGTCGGCGGCGCTGTGCAGGGAGAAGAGGAGGACGGTGTATCTGTGTAATCACCGAGCGTGGAGCGATTTTTTCCTAGACTTGTACGTCACCGAGGGCCGGGCGTTCACCATGTCGAGACTGTTGGTGGCGTACGCGTTTCCTCTGTTCATGGTTCCCGCGATGGTGAGCGGGACGGTGTTCGGGTTCAAGAGAGACGGTGGAGATTACGAAAAGTTGAATGCGAGTCTGGACGAGCACTTTGACAAGTTCTACGACGAGTTCACGGGCATGGTGTGTTATCCCGAGGGCACGCGGAGCATCAAGCCGCAGTCGAAACCGTTAAAGCGAGGCATATTGCGGTACGCTTACTCTCGCAAGATGGCGGTGCAGGTGATTTGCACGGCGAGAAAGGAGCGCGTGTTTTCTTCGCATTTATACTGCGCCCAACGAAATTTGGCGCTTCCCATGTACGTCGCCGAGGTGATACAGGCGGAGGATTACATGGATTTCGAAGATTTTTACAACGAAATTCGCTCGAAATGGGACGACGCGTGGTACGAAGCGAACCGAGTGAACGAGAAGGAGGTCGAGTCGCTTCCGGATTACGTACCGCGCGAACGCGTCGTCGCGTGCACGAATAGACACGATGTCCTCTCCGCGAGTAGCGCTCTGTGCGCCGTCCTCGGCGTCGCTTTAGCCTGGCGCGCGACCTCACGATTCTGGGACTACTAAAGCGCCGCGCGTAGTCGTGTAAAATGTGCATAGAAGTTCACACTCAGACGCAACCGACTCTTCGGCGTCCCGACATCGGGACGGCGACGCCCACCGCCCGTCACTCGACGACGCTCGCGCGCGCGCGACGACGACCGACGCGTAGACGCCGCGACGATGAATCCCTACGCCTCTCTGTCCACGCCTGACCTCTTCGAACGACGCGAGGCGATGGAAATCGAGATGCGAGCCATCAGCGCGCGTCTGAGCGCGCCCGACGCGCCGGGACTTCGCGGTCGATTGGTCGACGCCGAGGGGTTTCCGATCGCCGGATGCGATCTGTACGCCGTTCGCGCCGATCGTGGGCGATACGATGGTGCGAGAGACGACGCGAGACGACCGAGAGACGGGGAAGATGACGGATTCGATTCGATTGATTTCTCGGCGCCGCCGCCGACGAACGACTGACCGAGACTGAAAAACGTTCTCTCTCGCGCAGCGCTTCGAAACGATCACGCGAGGATCACGGCGGAGGTCGAGGCGAGAATCGCGGGACGCATGTCGCAGCGTGCGAGCGAGACCGGGGCGGTGAAGACGGCGAGCGAGACGGCGACGACGACGAGCGCCGAGCCAAGTCGCGCGGCGGCGGCGGCGGCGGAGGACGCGGACGTCGGGCGCGCGTTCGCCGTCATCGACGAGATCGTGAGTGGGTGTCCGGGAGAGATGGATGGATTGCGCGTCGGCGATCGCGTGTGCGCGGTGGGTGACGTGCGATGGGGGTTCGCGGATCCGAGCTCGACGCCGCCGCCCGAGGCGTTGGCGGACGCGGCGAGAACTTTCGCGGCGAATGAAAACCGCGTCGTGCGCGTGGTGGTGCTCAGGAGGGGAGAGCGACAGACCGTTGAGGTAACCCCTCGCGCGTGGTCGGGACGAGGATTAGTCGGATGTCACATGCGTTCAGTGTAGTACCATATCTCAAATGTACAAATGTCAGTATCCGCGCTTCCGTTGGAGCCGCAAGTGTTTTTTGCGCTCCTCCGGAGTCATCTCGCGTAAATCTTTCTTTTTCGAAGTCTTTGATTCTAAGGTCTTTTTCTTCTTCTTCTTCTTCTTCTCCTTTTCGTCGCGCTCGTCGTCGTCGTCGCCGTCGTCGTCCCACGTGCCGGCGTGTAAACCGGACCCTCCGTCATTTTTTGACAACAGCGCCGTCAACGCGGCGCTTCCACACGGACCCTTGCGTTTGAGTTCTTTATTCTCAAACACGCCGACGACCCCAGTGCGCTTCGTCGAGTCCTTTCCGTCGTCCTCCGCCGGGTTCTCTTCCTCTTCTACAAATCTACCTTTATTCTTGGTCACGAACGCCTCCACGAAGGATCCCTCCTCGTCCTCGCCAGACTTTTCGAGCCGTTCTTTCTCCTTGCCCTTCTTCATTTTCTTCTTCGGCTCTTCTTCGACGTCCTCACGCTCGCCTTTCTCGTCTCTAGCTCTATCTCGATCTCGACCTCTCGCGTCTCTTGGCGGTCGTCCGTCCAACAACTTCAATCCCGGACACATGCGCGCGATCTTTTCCGCGTACTCGGGATCGTCCGCGATCGGGCATCCACGCAGTGTCAACTGTTCCAATCTGTTCAGATCCCTGAGCGCGCTCAGATCGCCCCAATCGGAGATTTTATTGTGACCGACGTCTAAAATTCTCAAATTCGGCGTGCTCGCCACGCACGCAGGAATCGTCTTCAACGCGTTGTGCGCCAACCGAAGCTCTCGAAGACCTCGAGACGACTTCAACGCGTCGATTCCAATCTTTGTGATCTTATTCTTGGACAGATTCACCTTTCGAAGCGCCGGACTCTCGCTCAACGCGTCGCCGACGTCTCGCACCTCGCACTCCGCGCACGCCAACGTGTTCAGTTCCTTCAATCCCTTCACCGCGCTCAAATCGTCGATCCCGCACTCCTTGGCGATGAGCGCCGCGAGCGCATGCATGTGTTCCACCCCCCGAAGCGTCTTCAATCCGTCGTTCCCGCTCACGTTGAGCGTACGAATTCGCGGGCAGTTGCGTCCCAGCGCCGCCAACGCGTTCGCCCCGAGCGCGTTATTCTCGAGCGATAGCCACGTGAGCGCGCTCGACTCGAGCGCGTCGACGGATTGAAGCGCGTTCTCGCTCGCGTTGAGCTTGCGTATCGCGACGCCCTCGCGCTCGGCGTCGGCGAGACAACCGTTTTCGACGACGGCGAGCGCGCACGATTTGAGCGCGCAGGCATCGCCGACGGTTCTCGACGCGGCGAGCGCCGCCGTGAGGGTCTTCATGGCGCGTCGATGTCGGCACGAATTCACTCGCGCGAACGAGCGCGCGCGTCGATCGCGGGCGTCGCGGAGTAAAGCATCGGTCGTCGTTACGGCGCGCGCGCGCTTTTTCGGAAAGCGCGCGGTTCCTGCTAGTGTGCTATGCGTCGTCGAGCGCGTTCGTATCTATGGTTTGCATCGAGTGGTGAGGTTCAGATGGCGTCGTTGTCGTTCTCATCGTCATCATCATCGTCCGTGTCTTCGCGATCGAAGGAGTCATCCTCGTCGCTGTCGTCGCCATCGAGCACGAGCGGGCGTCGCGCGTCGTCTCCGTCGTCTCCGTCGTTCGCGCCTCGTCGCTTCGGTGGAAGCCTGCGCAGGGACCACAACACCAGAACACTCGGAAGAATCTCCACCGCGACGTAATACGACACGTTCAACGTCTTGGACGCGTACACGTCCACCGCGAACCGAGTCGAACGCGCCGACGCCACCAGCATCGCGCACCGCGCGGTAAACGCCGTCGCGCACGCCACCGTCACCGTTCCGATCTCCCGAAGCTTCCTCGCCCTCGACGCTCCCAAATCCACCGGAAATCGTCGCAACATGACAAACAACCGTCCCCCGTACGTTGCGAATCCCACCGCGCTCGCCGCGCTCGCCGCCGCCAAGGTCCACGTCGACGCGCGCTCCAACGCGTCCCCTCGTCCCCGGGACGCGGGCATCGCCAACGCGATCCATATCCCGATCTCAATGACGTACGCGCTCACGTTCAACCACAAGAAGGCTCGTTTCACGCGCGTCACGCCCTCGCCTCGACCACCGCGACGACTCCCGTGATATATCTCGGCCCAAAACAAAATCACCGTCGCGTACGCGCTCAGAAAAATCAACCCCGGCCCGTCGAACGTCACCGCCCGGGCCCACCGCGGGATGGAGCGCCGCTCGAGCGCGCGTCTGTGGATGAAGGAGGCCGCGCGCGCGAGCGCGGTGAAGCCGTGCGCGAGGTGGAACACTTTTTGAGTCGTCAATCCGACGCCGGGCACCCGACGAGAGATGCGAACGAATTGCGACGCGCACACGATGGACACGAGGGCGTACGCGGCGGCGAGGCACGGGTACGCGTCGACGCGCATCGTGAGCGATGCGCGGTACCGACGAACGGTCGACCGACGACGCGAAGTGACGACGAGGGGCGCCCTCGTTCGCGCGACGCGTCGGTTGACTCGTTCGGGACGACGACGCGCGCGCAGACAAAGACGCGTGGTTTCGGTCAAGGTGAAATCTACAGTGGTGAATTAAAAAATCTCTAATTGATGTTTCGATTCGGTCGCGCGATGAGACGAGCGCCGTCGGGTGGGCGGCCCGCCGCGCGTCGGCGCGCGGGCGTTCGCGCGGAGCTCACTAATCATCTTGCGTCATGCCGACGAGGTTGCACGAACTCGGTTCTTGGCCGAAAGGAATCCAGGAGCAGATGTTGTTTCTGTGCGCGATGCTCTCGGCGCCGGCGTAACCGACGATTTCGTAAAACTCTTCCGACGACTTGCCGATGAAGGCGTGCATCTCCTCCGAGGAATAGTTGGTGATGGCTCGACCCAAATCCTTCTCCTCTCCGGTTTCGTCGTCGATGGTGAGGATGCGAACGCCGTCCTCCGCGGTGAATTCGCCTCGACACGCGATGAGGCCGGTGGAGAATAACGATTTATTAGATTCAATCGCTTTGGCGGCGTTGGCGTTGACTATCAAGTCGCCAGAGGGTGGGAGTAATAAGATCCATCTCTTTCTACCTCGTAGCGGTCTCGGCATGGCCAAGAAGAGAGTACCCACCGATTTGGATCTCGCAATGATTTCTGGCATCTCTGCCAAAGAGTGCGCGTGCATGATGATGGTGTTGCATCCGCTCGCCGCGGCGAGACGCGCCGCCGAGAGTTTCGTCGCCATACCTCCCGTGCCCAAGCCACTACCGGTCGCCGCCGTGTCCGCCGTGCACACCTCCAAGTCGTCGATGCTCTCGACCACGGGAATTCTGGTAGCATCCGGATTAGTGTTGGGATTCGCCGTGTACAATCCGTTGACGTCGGTGAGTAAGAACAGATAATCCGCATCGACGAGTGCGGCAACGTGAGCGCTCAGCGTGTCGTTATCCCCAAACTTTGTGTGCTGCACTGCGACAGTGTCGTTTTCATTCACGATCGGAATGATGCTTTGCGCCAAGAGGGATCGAAACGTGCTCTGCGCGTTCATGTACTGTTGCCTATCCATAATGTTATCCAATGAGATCAACACCTGCGCGATCGGTTGTCCCACCGACTGAAAGAAATCATCGTACATGCGCATCAATCGCACCATGCCAACGGCCGCCAACGCCTGCTTCCCCGCCAAATCGCTCGGTTTCTTTTTATTCAGCACCTGACACCCGACGCCCACCGCGCCCGACGTTACCACCACCACTCGCATCCCCGAACGCTGAAGTTCCGCGCACGTCTCGGCCAACATACCAAAGTTACTCAAATGTAAATGACCACCGATACCACCCTTCAAAAGACTCGACGTGCCAACCTTGACGACGACGATCGGCGCTCGATTCGTCCCCGCCGGCGAGTTTGGGCGCAAAATCTCGACCGCCCCACCCTCACCCGCGTTCGCGTTCGCCGCGGAGCCCTCGCGCGCGATCCCCTCTCGCATCGTCAGCGCCTCCAGCGCGCGGTGCGGCGCCACATCGGGCGTCTTACGCAGGTCCACCGACGGATCGAACATCTCGCGCCCCGGCGTCAACCTATTCCGTCCGCGGATTAGACGGCGCGCGCGGCTCGGAACGCGCGCGGCGTCGAGACTCTAGACTCGAGGCGACGCCGACGACGAACGATGCCCGATCGAGCGCGCGCGACTTGCGACGAGGCGTCGAGCGGTGACGACCGCGTCGCGCGCGGTGCCGACGCGCAGGTCAAGGGAGGCGGCGCGGGCGGGAGGAGGGGCTTGTGTACATGATAGGGTTTTTGGTGACGATGTATGATGGTTTGTGGTTTTGCGTGCTCACGTATGGGTAAGCTGTCACGCGGACGGGCCCGGGACGCCGAGGCGGGAACGACAAAGGAGCGACGAAACGATCAGGCGCGCGAGGCGATCGGAGAGCGTCGCGGTCGTTTCGATCGTCGTCAATATTCCAACCACCGCGCTAGTCGCGTCATAAATCGAGACGGCATCAGAACCTGGGCTCGAACGAGGCGAGGAGTTCCTTGAGAGCGTCCGCGTGGAGCGGCACCGAGAGCAAATCGCGACCGTCGGCGCCGCGTTTGCTTTGTACGAGCTCGTGGTCCGTAAATTCCGTGAGGTGCACGCGGAGCGTGATCTCGGAGGAAACGAGGAACTGCTCGCGACAGCTGGCGTAAAACATGTCCAGCGGCATTCCGTGCGAGTCTTGGTTTTCGAGCTGGTGCTCGGCGAGGAGACGGAAGATGGCGCGGCCGTTGGAGGTGAGCGAACGAAGAACGTTGGCAGCACCTCTGACGTGACGCTCTTCGCCCTTGGACGCCAATAACTGCGGTACGTTGGCCGTCTCGAGCGCGTATGGGGTGAACGTCGCCGCCTCTTGCCACACCCAGTTGAATCGAGCCGCCTCGCGTTTACTCCACAGCAGCGGTGAGTTGACGTGATCGATGCTGGCGATGAGGTGGACGCGCTCCATAGACGCGAGTTCGCCGAGAAGCGCCTGAGCCTCGCTCGTTCGAAGCTGTGGACCGTCGATGTTATGTAACACGATGTACAGACGCTTTGGAGCGCACGAGGGCGTCCCGCGAGTCGCGCTTTGGATTTGCGCCAGGAGCGTCTCCGTGGGCGTCTTCTCTCCGAACGTCGGCGTATCTGCGCTCTCCGACGCGAGCGCGGAAGCCGCGGCGACGACGACTTGCTTTGGTGTGAGAGAGGGAAAGAAACCGTTCACAATGATGACGCCGCCGTCGACAAAGTAACGCTTTTCGAAATCCTCCATGAGCGCCTTCTTCGAGCCGAACCCGTACAATAACACGTTGAAACCCGATCTCAAGAGTTGAAACCAACGCCTGTGTTGTTTTTCCAATCCCTTGACTATGGCGGCGCGCTCGTTGATGTGCCCCACCGGAAGGTGACCGAGCGTCTCTCGAACCGTCTCTTCATCCGCCAAATCCAACATACCGAGCATGTTCGCCTGCGTTCCGACGTGTCTGCCTCGTCCTTTGCTGGCAATGTATCCTATTCCCTTGTGTTGCTGTTTTCTCCGTCGTTTCCTCCCCTTGCCGTCCTCGTCGTCCTCGTCGCTCTCCCCTCTGTCGTAATCTTCCCCTCGCGCCGCCACCTCCAACGCCTCGTGCACCGCCAACGCCGTCTCATCGTTCATCTCGACCAACTCCCCACCGTGCCTTCCAGTCGTCGACGCGTCGACGCCGCCTCGATTCCCATCCACCGCGTTCCCGTTCTCCTCCGCCTCGCGTCTCGCCTGGACGTACTCGAGCGATTTGGGCACGTGTTTCGGCACCCTTCTAAACCCACCGCGCGCGATCCTCTGCCCGCGCGTCTTGGCGAACGCGGGCGCGCGCGTCGTCTCGGCTCGTTTCCGCGTCTTGGGCGGCATGCTCGCGCGTCACCGCGTCCTCGACAGACGCTCGACGATGAGATTTAAAAACAAACAGCGAATCGAATCCGCGCGCGCGCGTCGTGCGCGACGAGAGCGAACCCCGCGCGACGACGCGAGGAAAAACGCGCGTCGTCTCGATGAGCGCTCGGCGATCGCTCCGCTCGCGACGTCGACGACCGTCCGTCGACGTCGTCGATTGACGAGTCGTGAGACAAAGTACGTCACCGCACATCGAGTCTCGAGTCGACGTCGTCATGCGAACCGCCTCGCGCGCGCGCGCGCCGACGCTCGCGCCCGGACGCGCGCGAAACATCACCTCGATCGCGCGTCGCCGTCTCGCTTCGCGCGCGCGCGCGACGCCGACGTACGAGAAGGTGTTCGACGAAAACACGGGACAAGATGTCGACGTCTTGTCGCAATCGATCGAGCGTGCGAGCGTCGGAGCGGGCGTGGAGTGGTCGTACAGGCGCGGCGTCGCGATGCCGAGGGATGGTGAATCGACTCGAGACGTTCCCGTGGTGTTCGTGCACGGAGTGGGTGGACGGGCGTACGGATTCCGATCCATGTCTCGCGAGCTCCAAGAGCGCGGTTTCGAGACGTACGCGCCGGACGTCACGGGGCACGGGGATTCGAGCAAGCCGAGTCCCGGGAGAGGATTGTCGGCGTACGACGTCGAGGCGACGGGTGAGGCGCTGGTTGGATTCTTGGAGGCGACGGGATTGGCCGAGGGTCAGGTGGACGTCGTCGCGCACGGGTACGTCTTGCCGCAACACGTCTTGGCGCTCGCCGCGAAGAAACCGGAATTGTTTCGACGGATCGTGGTGATGAACGCGCCGTTGGTGGCGTCGCACGCGTACCCGCCGCAGATGGCGACGTACACGCGACCGTTCGGTATGGGTAAGGGATCGGCGTTCGACGCCGCGGGGTACCTGTACAACGGGAACGAGTTCGCGATTCCGGCGGACGTCTTGGGCGAATACGAACAACCGTACATCGGCGAAGAGGCGGAAGCGGCGCGCGCGGCGGTGGAGGCGTACGTGACCAAGGCGAGTGATTTGAAGAAACTGAACGCCGACGTGAAGAAGGCGCTGAGCGCGCGCGGATTACCGAAGATTCGCGTCATTTGGGGAACGACGGATCGGTATCTCGACGACGCCCCCATCTACGACTGGTGCGCCGACATTCGCGCCTCGTTCAGCTCCATGCGCAAGGTTGGGCACATGCCCCAGGAAGATTTTCCGACGGATGCGGCGGCGAGGTGCGCCGAGTTTTTTACCGCTGATTTACGCGCGAGCGCAAAAGCGGCGTTGAACTCGGTGCGCGTCGGGAAAATCACCACCGACGACGGCACGGGGTGAGAAGACGATTCATTTATTCCTTCAATCGAACGAACATTCAATCGATCGGTCGAGAATGAACTTTTATTTTCTACGGTGTAATGCATTTTTTAACGTCATGTGAGGCTCACAAATGTACTGCTGTTTTCTAACAATGGTATTGTAACTGAATTCGTGCGTCGCTCGGTGCTTTTCCATCACCGGTCGCCGCGAATGCGTCCGAGGAGCGCGGCAAAAATCGGAATGAAACCGACGCTTCCGAGGGACATGCGCTGGTTCGTCGTCGCGCGGACGGAAATCTTTCCGGTTCCTCGCGAGTTGATGTTGAAACTACCGGTGAGTTGAGTGTCCTTACCGACTTGGATGGAGCTCATACCGTTGCAACCGAGCGCGAGGTCGCCGCGCCAGTTCATGAAACTCGCGCTGACGGTGGACGAGTTCGGGTTGGCCGGATCCTCGCTGTGTCGAATAATCGTCTCGAGGTTACCGGCGTACGCGACATCTTTTTGCGCGGTGACGGCACCGGTGCTCACGACAACCTTCATCCCCGGTCGCGCTTTGAAACGGTTCTCAATCTTTGTACCGAGCGCCAACACGCCGCCGACGAGAGAGGCGGAGAGACCGCCGATGATCTTGTCGATGGCGCAAAACTTCCATCTCGTCTCCCCGCGCGCCGTGTACACCAAATCCTTACCCACCGTTTGGATATCAACACCGGTGGTAGAGATCAAGCTGCGCGTGTGCGGGATAGACATCTCACCCTCAAAACCAAAGTTGCTGTCCTTTTTATCCTTGGAAATCTGCGCCTGCACGACACCCGGCACGAGGTCCTTGAGCACGAATTGGTGCTCGACGGAGAAGCCCTCAACGCCGGTCTCGTGATCCCAACCGTGCGCGTCGACGATCGGTCGGCACGCCCACTGTTGGTTAGACTCGAGCTGACGGTAGTGGTGACCCTGGGCGTCGCCGTCAAAGGACAAGGGCAACTGAGGATCCGGCGCCGGAATGGACACTTGCTTGGGCGTCGGCATGGGTTCCATTTGGTCCGCCGGAATATCGTACGGAGACGGTTCGCCCGAGATGATTTCGTTCTCTAAGTCTTCGAACCCATCGTCATCGTACTCCATCAATCGACGAGGCTTGCGAGTGGTGATGAGGGAAGAGAGGAGGAACGGAAGCGGGGGCACCTTTTGTTGTCCCGGCATGCCGCCTCGGCCACCCTTGTTGGCCTTTTGTTGTTCCGCTTGCAAGTTCAACAGAGCGTTGGCCTCGGTGAGAATCTTGGACGCGAAGCACAACAATAAAAGTTGCGGCTTCCATACTTGACCGTTCGGCAAGACGCGCTCGCCTTCGTGGTTCGTGCGGCAGAGCGGATGATTTTCGGCGAGCGCCACGGGGTTCATGAGTCTCATGTCGCCCGCAGCTTGACGAATCGTCTGCTGTACGATGTGCGAACGCTGCGCGACGTACATTTCGTACGAAATCGGTTGACCGTTCGCCCCATCCGGCGGCGCGGTGGCGGCGTGCGTCAAGACAACGATGGCATTGAACCAAATCGCCTGGCCAAACGTGTTGGTGATTTGCTTCAACAAGGGCAAATCCGCGGCGTCGGATCGAGACGGAATGTCCAAACGATCAAAGTAGAGGACGATATCCGGCTTGTGTTGCTTGGTGAACTTCTTCGCATCGTTCATGATGGCAGAGTTGTAACGAATGTCAGACGCAGAGGCTTGCAAGCCCGGAGTATCGATGAGACGAAGCGTCATGCCGTGGATCTTCTTTTCAATCAACGTAACCTTCTTCGTCGTGTCCGCGTCGGCAGTGCCGGACGGCGCCGAGCCTTCACCCAATAAGGAGTTGATAACGGCAGACTTACCGACACCACTCTTACCCAAGAGCAAAATGGTGCAAGTAAAATCCAAATCGGCGTCGGAGCTCTCATTTTCGGCTTGCTGTGCGAGCGCCACGGCTCTATCAAAGGACGCGTTGCTCGGATCCTTTTGCGCACCCTTACCCGCCTTGAGTTGCTCGGCGAGCTCCAAACGGTAAATGACCTGCGCCACAACGGTGTTTCTAGGACTTTGCTTCAATCTCGACGCTAAACGCAAGAGCTTGATGCGAAGCATCTGCAACTCGTACGTGCGTGTGGCGTCCTCATCGCTCGGGTCCGGCTTCACCAACGGCTCAACGGGCGCAGGCTTCGGCTTCACCGCCGCCAACGCACCGTTCGCAGCTTCACGAACGGCGCTACCGAACGATTTTGCCAACATCGGCGCCGCCGTACCAGCCGCACGGAACTTTGCCTCGGCGTCTTCGTTCGTCTGCTCCTCTGCCTCCTCCTCCGATCCGAAGTCTTCCTCCCCGTCGGCCGCCGCTCGATCTTCCTCCTCGATGCGCTCTTCTTCAATCCCCGCCATGTCGTCTCCGACCTCGTCGTCAGCCTTCGCGAGCGTCTCCTCCTCGACGTCCCCTTCGAAACCCTGGTTCGGGGTCGCGCGCGTCTCCTCCGAGACCACCGCCTCGCGCGTTTCTCCTCCCCCGCGTTCCGGAGACGGTTGCGGGAAATCTAAGGGTTCGATCTCCTCGTCCTCCTCCTCGAAGCTCTCGTCGCTTTCCTCGTCGTCGTAACTCTCGAACGAGCTCTCGTCGAACGAGGCTTCGTCTCTCGAATCGTACGCGTACGCCTCCGAGTCACTGCTCGCGTACGACGCGTCGTGCACGTCCTCGTCTTCGATATCGTTCGAGACGTGATCGACGTCGGGCATGTACCGCGTGTGCGTGGGTACCGTGCGACGCGCGCGCGTGTGACGGGCGCCGGGCGTTCACGATGGCGCGCACGGGGCTGAGGATCGGCTCGAGGGTTCGGAGTCCCTCCTTCTTGGGTCACGAAGGGTGGTTTTAAGGCGAGCGCCGAGCGCCGCGCCGTCTCTGGGATTGTTACAATATGCTCGATCGAAGAGACGATCGAGGGGTTACGACACCACACATCCGCAGCCGGGTTGGTTATCGGGAGAGTCGGCGTATTTCTCCGCGAGCGGGTCAAGGATGGTGATGATTTCTAAAAAGTCGGGACGCTTCTTGACGAGCGGATCCCACATTCTGGCGACAAGAGTAGCGAGCTCGGCCGGCATGAAGCCCTCTCGAATGGGCGGTCGGAGGTTTTCTAGACTCGCCGCGCGGCATGCGTCCACCGGGTTTCTTCCGCTGAATGGTTGCTGGAAGCTAAAGAGTTGGTAGTAAATCATGGACGCCGCGTAGACGTCGACGGCTGGACCGTAAAACTCATGACGAAACACCTCGGGCGCCATGTATCGGTACGATCCGGTCTCGCCAGTCATGTTGAATGCCTGGGACATCTCCTGTGGAAGTTTATTGCGCACGGAGAGAGTCTTAGACAGACCGAAATCGCCAATCTTGAGCGTTCGCATCTTCGTTAACATGAGGTTGCCCGGCTTCAAATCTCTGTGAATAACCGGAAGTGGCGTTCTACCGTGTAAGTACGCCATACCCCTGGCGCAGTCGAGCGCCATTTTCACCGACTGACGTAATGGCAATAGTTCCTCAGCCCTAAACAACGTCTCTAAGCTTCCACCAGCCATGTATTCGCTGACGATGGATGTGAGGCCCTCGGCGGACACCGTCGTTCCGAGAAACTGCACGATGTGCGGGTGGTGCAGCTGTTGCATAATCTTCAGCTCGAGTCTGAATTCAGCTTGAGCTACTTCATCCGCGTTGAGATGTTTATGCAACTGTTTTAAGCACACCTTTGTTCCTCGCCACGTGCCGCCGTACACGACGCCGAACGCGCCGGCGCCGATTTCCTCGACGTTGCTAAACTCTTCATCCGGAATTTCCCAAGCCATCGTGTCCGCGGGCAACTGCATGTGCGCCGCCCCGGAGAGATGCGATTCTTCCAGCGGTAAAAACGTGCCACTCACCCTATCCTTAATCTTACCGCCGTTCTTGGCGAGCATCTTCACCAAATCGCCGTGGTTGCCGTACACGGCGCTCTCCAGCGGCGTCGACCCCCATCGATCGACCGGATTCATGGGCACGCCGCTCTTCACCAGCCAATCCGCCACTTTAAATGAACCTTCACTCGCCGCGACGTGAAGCGGCGTGCGATTGTCGTAATCGGCGTAACTTTCGCTCGTGATGCTCTTATTCGCCTGTTCGAGCACGCGCTTGAGCCGACGCAAGTTCCCCGTCGAGCAGCAAAACAACAACTCGCTCGTCAAGTGTCTCTCCGTGTACTGCAAAAACTTAGCCGTACCGGGTTTATTCGTACCGTCGGACCCGGCCTCGCTGTGTTTCCCCGTGCTCCCCAAGCTGCTCTCGTTCGAGTGCTCGCCGCCCTCCGACTCGCCCATGTCCATGCGATACGGTTGTCTCGACCCCGGCGATGCTCCGACCGGTAAATGATCGTCCGCACTCGTTCGTCCATCGCTCTCGCTCTCGATGGACGCCACGCTCGCCTCTGTCACCATCCCGAACACCGTCTCTCGCGCTCGCTCGACGTCGAATCGCACGCAATCGCACGCAATCGCCGCGCGTTCCCTCTAGGTTCACGTCGAATCGCGTCGGATCCCGTCGACGACGGAACGAACGAACGAGCGAACGAACGAACGAGCGACGAATGAATGCGAAGGAATGAAACGAAGTCGCTCTCACACTCGCGCGCGTCGCTCGCGTCGCGCTCTCCCGCGCGCGCTCGTCCTCGCTCGAGTTCTCGAGTGAAGTCGCGTCGAGTCAGCGGTTGGAAAGGAAAAATGTGACACGCGCACTCCCGGAGCCGATAAAGTGCAATCCCGGGACCGCGCGACGTGGTTGTCCTGAAAAATGTGCGTCGATGAATCGTTTCTATCGAAAAGAAGACTAGAGATAAGCGCGCGACGGAGCGAAGAGACGGGCGACGCGCTCAGTTCCAAAACGGTCTATTCCACGCCTCGCGCGGGAGGGTCGGCTCGCTCGTCTTCTCGCCGCAGTACATGTAGTGAGTCGGGCGGTAGGGAGTGTAGGGAACGCTGCCTTCCTCTTCGGCGTACCACACCGTCTTGAAATCTTTTCGACTCGATAACCACTCGCGGTGTTCCTTGTTGAAGAAGACGCCGTCCATGGCGAACCACCACTTGTAGAGGCGTTGATCCCAAGAGCTCTCGCGACCCTCGCGCTCGATGAAATCAATCAACGCCAAATTGCCGCCGGGAGCGACCAAATCCGACATAGTTTTCATCGCCTTCTTCCAGTCGGGGATCATGGTGACGCAGTACGAACACGTCACCAAGTCGGCTTGCTTGGGGAGCTTTCGCTTGACGGCGGCGCTGTTGATGTCACCCTCCACCAACACGACTTGCGGCGCCAAACCGAGTTCTATGACGCGCTCTCTCGCCATTTCGAGCAAAGCATCGGATAAATCGCAGAGGTACACCTTGGTGTTGCACTTTTGCACGTGGCCGACGACGAATTCAATATCGCGAGCGGTGCCGCAACCCACTGAGACCCACGTCTTCGGCTCCTTCGCCCACGGAATCACGTGGCGCATGAAAACCTCGCGTCCCGGCAAGAGCGCCTCGCGGAAGCCGTCGTAACGCTCGCCTTGATGCTTGTAGAACGCTCGAACATCTTTAACCTTGCTCAATCCTTGCTTGGCCATGGCGAGCATGACGGAGACGTCGCCGATGAACGAGTTTTTGAAAGTACGACCGCTACCCTGTTGCACAATCATCTCTGGATTGTAGTCCTCCGGCGTCGGCGCGATGAACTGCGTCAAATACCAACCGACGCGATCGTAGTCCGGTACGAGCGTACCGTCGAGGTGCGCGAGCACGGGCGAGTGCACGCGATCGGCGAAGGAACGCCAGTAGATGCGGCCCTTCTCCTTGTCCATGTTGGCGACAACCTTGGAGATGTTCTCAGCGATCATCTCCGGCGGCATCCAGTCCATCGAATCGAGGAGGGAGGCGATGGTAATGGAGCCCGGACCTTCGCGGACGGCCGCGTCGGCCCAAGTGCCGTGGAACAATTGGACGCGGTCGACGCGCTTCTTCAAGTTGGCAAAGTTCTTCTTCTCGAGGTATCGCGGGCAACAATCGGGGGCGAATTCGCCGACGATGTAGCCGTAGTAGAAGTAGTTGTTCGGTTTCCACACGCGTACCTTGAGCACTTCGATCAATCGATCGACGAACACCTTGGGGTTGCGGCTCAACAAATTGAGCTGCTCGAGCGGAACGCCGCCGAGCGGGGCGATCCAACTCCACAAGAAGGTCATCGAGCACAGCTTGAGAGTAAACCAGAAGAAGAAACCGCCAGAGTTCTCGTCGAATTCTTCGCGGTTCTTCACGCGCTCACGCATGCCGGAGAGACGCAACGGCAGGCACAAGATTTTCGCCATCAAGCCAGAGGTGCCCGCAAACATGAAATTGTCGCGGAACAAGTTGTGGTTGTTGTCCCAGAACTCGGCGGTTTCTTCCTGGAGCAACGGGCGCAATTTGGATTCGTACACCGATTTGAACACCTCAAAGTTCGATCGACCCCAGATGTCGAAGAATTGCTCCCACGTCAGGACGCGAATGCACGCGAGCTTGAGCTCGAGCGTGTGAAGCTGGGCGGCGTTCATGTCAACCGCGATGATCTTCTTCGGTCCTTGGCAAAGATAGTCAAGCACGTTGCAGCCCGCGGAAGAAATAGTTAAAACAACGTCATCCTTCGTCATGTGCATCACCTTGTGGTCGACCGCCGGGTCTTCCCACGAAATGTTGTAGATGATCTTCTTGCGACCGATGGACGTCATGATGAAGTTTTGCGTGTACACGTCGTGCACGACAACTCCGAATCGGTAGAGGAAGAGGGAGAAAATGGTCGCGTGCATGGTGATGACCGGCGCCGACGGAGCTTCGGCGTATTTGTTGTACACCAAGTCGTACGCAGCGTAGGCGTGCGCACCCGTGTTCGCCACCAACATGGTCGCGAAAAGCCCGAGTTTGCCCCTGAACGGCATGCGCGTGCGGCCGTGCGAACGCATCAAGTAACCTCGCACCCAGCGCTGAAATTCCTTCACGTGCAACATCAACAGGCTCAGACCGACGATGAAGACCAAGTTCGAGAACTGCGCAGCCTTGTAAATCAACACAGTGTGGAACACGACGCGCGTGAGAAAGTACAAAACGCCAAACAACAGGCTCGGTTTCTGCTTGTTTTGCACTTCGTGGAACGCCAACAGCACGATGGGGAGTTCTTCAACGAGCGCGATGGCAAACAAAGACGTCAATCCATCGTGGAGCAAATACGCGCACACGACAATGTACAAAAAGTGATGAACCCAACCGTCGTCGTACGTGATCAAGTTTTCGTAGTGCAAGCTCCCGATGAACAAGTCCATGATGCAGTAACCGATGAAAAAGATCGCGGCGTACCGCGTGAGATCAGTCTCATTATCGATCGTGGCCGTGAATCCATCGTGGCAGACGTGATAAAACAAATACAACCCGACGAAGGACGTCACGAAGGACGAGTACAGCGTCAGGTACCACGAGTGGTCCGGAATTTTCAAGAATCGCAAAAAATAGTACACGAACGCGCACGCGATCATGTTCGACCCCAAAAGCAAGAAATCATCCCCAGAGAAACGTACGTTCTCCGCCAAGAACGTCGTCATCTGCTCGGAGAAGGACATGGCTATCGCCTTGGCCACCATGTCGACGTTCTCACCGACGCCCCTCCGACGATCCGTCCGAAATCTAAGGAAAGAAGACACCACGCGACGCTTCCGTCAGTCGATCGAACCACTCGCTCGCGTCATCGACATCCACCACCTCGTTCTCACAGTCACACACCGCGCGCGGTCGCCCCCCGCGCCTCCCTCGCCCGTCGCGCGCCCTCGACTCCGCCCGAGCGCCAAGATGTTTCAAAGGCATACAACCGAGCGTTCGTCTCATCGCTCGTCCTCGTCCTTCACCTCCCATCGTTCGCGCTCGAGCGCGAGACATCGACGACACACAACACCCCCTCGCGCCTCACCGCGCCGTTCCCCTCGCTCGACGCTCTTCCCCTCGCGCGCGCGCGGATAAACCGCTCGCGCGCGCGGTGAGATTATTCCTTTTCGCGCTCGAGCTCGTCCTCGCGCGCGCCCCCCCCTTCGCGCGACCGATCGAGCGCGTCCGCGGCGTTCGACGCGCACCTACGACCACGGCCGGTGTCCTCGAGCGATCGTCCGTCGACGCGCCTCGGCGAGTGCCGTCGCGCGGCGTCGAGCGTCCGCGGTCGAGCGACGCCGACGCGCGAACGCGCGGGAACGCGTCCGGGCGTCCGACCGCGGTGGGCACCGTGTGTGTACGTACACGGGGTTCGAGAGGGTGAGTATACGTACAATACGTACACGGTGGTGCATGTATGTACCGTTCGAGTTGTATGGGCGCGGATAGGGTGAAAGTAGTGCACTCCTGTACCACGCGCGTAAAACTAACAAAACGATAAGCATCGAGGGTTTGGCCGCGTCGCGCGCTCGAGCTCGAGCGCGAGCTCGAGCGGTGGATGCCGGGACGAAGGTCCGCCTCTTCGCGACGCGCGCGACGGTCTCGTCATGGTGCTCAAGACGGAAAAGTGCTCCTTCAGTGGATTGCGCGTGTACCCGGGTCACGGCATGCGCCTCACCAAGCAAGACTCCTCCACGTTCTTGTACTTGAACGGCAAGTGCAAGAAGCTCGCCGCGCAAAAGAAGAAGCCGGCGAAGCTCGCGTGGACGACGACGTACCGTAAGGCGCACAAGAAGGTACGAAAAACGCGCGCGAACGCACGTGAGAAATACGCGTGAGGGATGGAGATCGCGTGCGGTGGACGTGGGACGTCGGCGCGCGCTCGGAGACGAGGAAGATGCTCGATGAGGATCATCCCACGCTAGGGCTTGCGGTTCGAGCGGATCGTAGTCGGACCGCGCGACCGCGGGAGCGGTGATGACGGGATGACGCGCGCGGGAGTCCACGATGACTGACTGAGATATGTATTTTGCGACGCGCGCAGGATATCGAAGCTAGCACTCGCACGAAGAAGAGAAAAGTCAACAAGAACGCCTTTACTCGATCGCTCGTTTCTGCTTCCTTGGAGGTGCGTACCGCGCGCCGACGACGCGACGAGTCAGTTCATCGCGGCGAGGCGACGGAGACGCGGGATGGATCGAACGTCGATCGCGTACGATGGTCGATGACGTTTGGTTCGATCTCGCTCGATGTCACCGCGTCGCGAGCGCTCGAGCGACGCGCGAGAGAGATGACGCGGCGCGCGCGTGAAACCCTCGAGCGCGCGGAGACGGTTGCGCCGGAGCGTCGCGAACGGGTGACTGACGAGTGAATTGCGCGTTATTTACGTGAACACAGGTGCTCTCCAAGAAGCGCAACGAAAAGCCGGAAGTTCGCGCCGCGGCGCGCGATGCCGCGCTCCGTGAGATCAAGGCGAGAGCGGCGAAGAAGAAGGGCGGTAAGAAGTAAATGAGCGTCGCGTCTTCTTTCTCTAGGATTTCTTTAGCCATCCAACTCAAAACACCCTCGCGATGAGGCACGCGGTGGATTGTCGTACGTACGTGTAATCGATGATATACCACGTGGTTTTCGCACTCAGCGACGTTTCGACCACCGACCCTCGCTCGGCGTCGTCCCCTCGCGCGTCGTCATTCCTCGCCTCGACGTCGTACCGCGCGCGGACGTTCGCGCGAGTCACCGGGCGAAACGAACGCGCGCGATGGCGTTTGCACTTTCCGCCGCGCGCACGCTCGAATGTCCATCACCCTCGGGTCGAGCGAGCGACGACGACGCACGCCGTCCGCGTCCTCGCGTCTCACCAATTTTGTTTAGAGCTCGCGCGACGCGTCGAGACGCGCGAGCGAACGCGGGTGGAGACGCCGACGTGAACCGGGAGAGAGGTGAAATCATCGTCTACACCAAGCCGGGATGTTGTCTGTGCGATGGCTTGCGCGACAAACTCGAGACGGCGCTCGAAGGAGCGAGGGCGGGCGCGAGGAGCGCGCGAACGGGCGCGACGCGTGACTCGCTTCGAGACTTTGTGCTCGTGGCCAGAGACGTGAGCACGCGCGAGTCGTGGGCGGAACTGTACGCCGGTAGCGTTCCGAGAGTGTTTGTGAGCGATCTCGGCGCGGTGGACGACGAGTACGAGTTTCCGCGTCCGACGCCCAAGGCGAGCGCCGAGCGCATCGGGGACGACTTACACGCCCTGATTCAACGATCGCGCGGAAACGACGGCGATTCGAGCGATGCCGACGGATGGACCGTGGTATCCTCCCCGGATTGGAACGCCGACGGCGTCGTAACCTTCTGATTAGTTCCCCTTAGGAGAAGATGATTGTAAAATGTGTATAGCGAGAAGACGACTCCGACGCCGACAAGTGAATAACAAATTTACTTTTCTGTATTGTTGTTTCCGTAGTATTGTAAATTAAACGTCATGACGACATTTGTTTGAGTTCGATAATTTAGGTTCTTGCGTGTGGGTGACTCATCGTCTCGCACTATTCGCGGAAGGCTTCCATCAAGCGCTTTTGATAAGCCTGTTCCTCCTTGTCCATCTTGATGACCTTTCTCAGAGTGTTGATATCCATCGGTCCTTCGGTCATCAGCTCGATCCATTCGTTCAAGTCGATGCGCTGCTCCTTCAATTCCTCGTAACCCATTCTCGGCTTGCCCTGTAAGTAGAGATCTTGAGCGTCAGAGTCGCCCGTGAGCATGATGTATTTCGCCATCTGTCGGCACTCTTCGAGCGTGAGACGACGCTCGGTCAAGTTCTCAATTTGGCCCTTTTCAGACATGGACATGCCGTCCTGGCTGTGGAAAGCCTGGACGAGAAGGTCATTGAGTTCGTCGATGTCCAAACCGTCGTTATTACCAGACTTGTCTGCATCCTTGAAGGACTTCACCGCGAGCATGCCTTGTACGGCGTATTTGGCGCATTCGCGTTCGAAGTTCGTTTCTTCGATCATGTGACTGCGGTAAATCAAAGATCGCGTGCCCAAACCGTACTGCGCGATTAAATCTGTGATGGTTCCCGCAACATTGAGCAGTACCAAACCACTGACGATGACGTTGATGATGTACACGTAATTCAAACCGCCGATGATTCCGGTAGACGTGACGTCGATGAAAACACCGTAGGCGTACAGGTTGTGGAAGTAGCCCTCCGGCTTGCCCGATGTCGCATCGATGGGGTCGTCAAGATTCCTTCGGTCGGTGCGGTAAGAGATGGATTGACCCTTCGAAGTCCACGTGATGGATGGTTCAATCTCCAGAATAGCGTACGGCGTCTTGGAAGCGCCCAAGTCACCTTTTCCGTGCAAGTTGTAGTTGTAGTACTGGAACTTTGCGTTTATGCGCAAGCCAGCAAGGCGCGTCATCGGCGTTCTCGCCGAGTCGGTCCCACTACCGTACAAGGCAGCGACGTTTGAGCTAGGCAAAGCGGTTTGGTCCTCGTAGCGTTTGTCCAAGTCCACTTGCGCGATATCGAGAATCTCCTTGAGCTTGAGCTTGATGTCTTGGCCATCTGCAAAGGTGAAATAATTGTGACTCGAACCGGCTCTGCGAACGTACGTTTTGGGGTTCTTCCCGGTCATGGAGTTCTTCTCGGACAGCGTCTCGTACTCGTGCGCGATGCCGATGCTCGACAAGTCTGAACCGACGGTCAACCATTCCGTCGTTTCGTTGTAGTAGCACAAACCACCCGTGCCGGCCGCATTCACGACGTTTTTCGTCCTGCCGCCGGTGCCGAAAGTGTGAGTGGCCTGAAGGCCATCGCAGCTTGTGCCGGTTTTCGGCTCGCGATACGTGACCGTCTCGGTGATGTGGGTGGTGATGAATATACCGCCGGAAATCTCCTTCGTGATGAGTTCATCCGACGTCAAGTAGGCGCACTTGATGTTGGCGTAGTTAAACGCTTCGTCGTACTCAAACTTGTAATCGTCCAGGGTGTTCGTGCCCGCGCACGGAAGCACCGGGTACGTTTTCCCGTCGTACGTCGTCTCGCTTAGCGTCGTCGCGGCGGCGGAACTCGTTTGCAGCGCGTACACGTTGGCGTTACCGTTCCCCCAGTTGGTGACGCGGCCGACCGGGACTTCGGTCTCCAGGTACGTCTTCCCGTTGATGAGCGCGTACAAGACGTAGAACGTGATCAGCACCTGCAGCGCGAGATTGGACAAGGCTAATCGCCAATCGATAATCTTGACAAACTTCGACGTGCGATACCCCATGCGCCGCGCGATGCGGGTGCACGTGGTGACGAGACCCATGGCGCGTGCGTCTGTTCGCGTCCTCTCGCGTGAGCTCACCGATCGACGCGCGAACGCTCACCTCCGCTTCGCGCGCGTCGACGAATGCGGGCGCGCGCCGAGCGATCGATCGACCTGTCAATTCGGAGTCCCCGAATCGACGAGTCAGCACTCATGTTTTCACTACGCCCCCCCGTTCCGAATCGGCATTTGTGCGTCCAGTCAGCAGAGAGAGACGCGCGCGCGCGCGGTGGGTGGGGTGATTGAGACGCGCGATGGGGACGAGCGCGATCGAGACGACGTCCTCGACGGTGGATTTCTTCGCCGTGTGCGAAGCGTTTCGACTCGCGCCGTCGTCGAATAGGAGAAGGCGCGACGAGGACGAGGAGGACGGAGACGATGGGTCGACGCCAACGGTCATCCGCGCGGGCGACGGGGCCGACGAGGGAGTGGGAAAGCGCTCGGAGACGAGATCGAGATTGAACGAGACGACGACGACGACGAGGATGACGACGACGACGATGACGACGCGCGACGATGTCGTGGACGATGAGACGTTCGACGAGGCGTGGGGAGCGATTCGCGCGTGGAGAGTCGACGACGCGCGCGGCGACGGCGCGGCGAGAGTGGACGATTTCCACGCGTTTCTCGTCAATGATCTGAACGGAAGACGAGAACCGGGGTTTCAGTGTTTAGTCGCGGCGTTGATGAGCGTGCAGTGTTTGGATAAGGTGGCGCTGCGAGCGTTCGAGCGATTGAGGGAACGCGTTCCGGATGGCGAAGTCACGGCGGAGGCGATTCGAGAGTTGTCGGTCGTCGCGCTGGAGGAGGCGTGTAAGACGTTGAATCTGTGGACGTCCAAGGTGAAGTACATCAAGGAGTGCGCGGACGTCATTCATTATCGATTTCGCGGTCGAGTACCTCGAACGGTCGGTGCGCTGAAAACGTTACCGGGCGTCGGCGACAAGCTCGCGCACTTGCTCTCGTCGGTGTCCTTCGACGACGGCGGAGGCGGCGAACGAGGGCGACATTTCGCGGGCGTCGTCGTCGACACGCACGTGAAGCGCGTGTCGAAAAGATTGGGGTGGACGCGGGCGAGCGATGACCCGGAGCGCGTTCGCATGGCGTTACAAGCGAGGGTTCGGAGAGAGGATTGGCAAGAACTGTCGCTCGATTTAATCGCCCTGGGCCAAAACCGGTGCGCGTCGATTTCGCCGTCCTGCGGCGACTGCCCCGTTCGAAGACACTGCCCGAGCGCGATGACGGAGCGATAACACGCGACAGTCGATCGATCGCGCGGTTCAGACGCGGTCTCGGGCGGTGCCCGCGCGTCCCGTAAACCCTGGCGCGCGCGTCGAGTCGCGCGCGGCGGCGCCCGTTTCGTCGGCGAGGGGCGAAACGATTTCATTCATTCATGCGTGTTAGCTCGATTCATGCGATAGAATTTATTACAGTATGTACAATCTACTCGTCTAGTCGTCTATGCGCGGACTATGTGCGCGCCACGCGCTATTTTCCTCAATCCTCCTCCGTCTTCGTCTTCGTCAACCGAACCATCGCTTGCGCTTTTCCTCATCCTCCCTTCGCCGCTGTTCCTCCAACCATCGCGGCGTGTGATATATAAACGGGTCCCTGGGCTCGTCTCCCACCTCGCTTCGCATGCACTTGGCGAAGAGCGCCCACGCCGGCGGAACCGTCAACAACGGGTTTCCTTCGAAGAAAGCCTGAAGGACGTCCTCTAACCTATCGTTACACCTGTGTTCGCGCGCGCGATTTCGCGAGAGGTACAGCTCCGTCGACGCGCGCGCACCCGCCGCGTTCGATTTTGCGTCCCCATCGAGCGCGCTCGCCGCGGCGAATGCGCTCGACGCCGCGAATGCGGCAGACGACGATCGGCGGTCGGCGTCTCCGTCGTCGTCGCGCGTCGTCGTCGTCGACGCGCGAGAGGGCGACGACGAGGACGGTTCGTCGACGTCGACGTCGACGCGCGCGCGTCGCCACATGGACGACGACGACGTCTCGCGCTCGAGAGGTGCGCTCGTCGATGTGCGGTTTCCAGTGTAGTTCACTTCTCGCGCTCGAGCTCGCGCCGACGGGCGACGAAGACCGGCGCGCGACGGCGAGACGCTGTATAAATGTAATCGGGTTGAATTAACACACTATATACGCGCTGTTCGCTCGAAGATGCGTCGATGGGGACGGTACACGAGGTTCGAATCCGACGCGAGACGACGCGAGACGTCGTCCGACGGTGGTTCGTTTATTGGCTGCAATCGAGACGGAGAGACAGCCAAAGAGGTCAGACACGCGCGATGAAACGACGAGACGAGACGAGACGAGATGATGTTCACGAGTGCGAGCGCGAGAGAGAGCGAGAGAGACGCGGCGTCGTCGCCGTCGTCGATCACTCACCAAGAAGCCTCGTACGCGGCTGCGTCCATCATCGAGTCCACTTCTGACGGGTTGCTCATCTTCACCTTCATGAGCCAGCCGTCGGCGAAGGCGGATTCGTTCACCATACCCGGCGTATCCGCCAAGTTTTCGTTGATCTCGATGACTTCGCCGCTGATCGGAGAGTACACGTCGGACGCCGCCTTGACGCTCTCCACGACGCCGAACGAACCCTTGGCTTCGACCGAGCTCCCGACTTCGGGAAGCTCGACGTACACAATGTCGCCCAATTCAGCCTACTCGACGGGTGATTCGTCAGTCATTCGGATCGATGAGAACGACGAGATCGCTCCTCGCGCGCGCGCTCACTCGCGTCTCGTCCTCTTCGCGCCGCCTCTCTCGCGCGCGTCGTTCGCGTCTCTCTCTCGGGCGATAAGAGAGGCCCCCAAGGACGGATCGCGCGTTCGCGAGCGCACCTGCGCGTGGTCCGTGATACCGACGGTGGCGACGTCGCCATCCACTTTGGTCCACTCGTGCGAGGGCATGTACTTCAAACCCTCGATCACTGCGCGCGTCGTTCCCCGTCAGTCTCTCTCTCGTCTCGTCTCGTCGACGCGCGCGTTCGCGTCGTGGGGGCGTCGACGGGCGAGCGCCGCCGCCTCGCGTCGACTGTTCGCGCGCGTCGAGACGGGACGTCCCCCCGTTGAACGACGCGTCCCGTCTCGATCGCACGATCCTCGATCGACGCATCCCTCGTCGTCGCGCCCCGTCGTCTCGTCCACGACCGTCTCGTCCCGATCGTTCGCTCGGTCGGTCGTCCCGTCGCGATGGATGATGATGATGACCGATGATGCGGGACGACGCACACGATGACGACGACGAGATCGCGACGCCGCGGTTCTATCGCGCGAGACGTACCGGTGGAGTACGCGCGGGCACCGATCGCCGTCATCGTCGTCGCGCACATGGGCGCGAACGCCGTGTTCCTTCCCAACGCCAAGAGCGCCGATCGAGCAGACATGATGATGCGCGACAAATCAACGCACGATCGCGGTGTGACGACGTCTCTGTCGTGGGGCGCGCGGGATGGTGGGATGGGGGATGGGGAGGGACGACGTGGGGAGGGGAGGGACGACATGACCGGTCACGACTCGAGGTGGATAGCCACACGACCGAGACGTCCTCTTTTTTGAAAAAAGTCAAACATGGGACTCGGAGAGACAATCTATGTATGAGAGACAGACCATCACACGGCGTGCGGGAGTGTCCGAATGACTGAGTGGAGTGATTGGAGTGATTGGAGTGATTGGAGTGATTGATTGACTGATTGATTGATTGCGCGCGGATTCTTCTCGTGCGTCGGGGACGGCGACAGCGCGCGACGGTGGAGACGGTCGCGAGGGGAGACGGTCGCGAGGGGACTCGAGGGAGGAACGCGGCGTCGATCGTTCGAGCGGAAACGAGTTCGTGCGCGCGGTGGACATCGGACGATTCGTTCCTCGATTCATTCCCGCGTCGGTGGACATCGGACGATTCGTTCCTCGATTCCCGCGTCGGTGGACATCGGACGATCGGTCGATCGATCGCGATGGCGGGAGGTCTGACGCGCGCGGCGGAGGCGTTGAGAATGGCGACGACGTCGGGAAGCGGGATCGAGGCGGGGGCGGCGAGCGAGGCGGCGGCGGGGGCGGCGACGACGAGCGCGCCGCGAATGATTGTCGACTTCGCGGGACAGTTAACCGGATTCTTCACGTTCACGTACGAGGGCGTGTGTTGGGCCATCGTGGCCGCGCTTTTCGCCACGAATTGGTTGTCGAGGACGTGGAGAAGACGATTGAGGAAAAACTTAGCCAACGCCGAGATGAAGCACACGCTCGATTCACAATTCACGACGGTGGAACACGGAGCCATGGAATGGATCAATCACTTTCTGCGACACCTCTGGGGCACGGTCGCGGGAAGTTTCGCGGATCAACAGGCGACGGACGTCTTGCGGGGGATCATCGAAGGTTTAGGATCACAAAAGCCCAGTTTCGTCAAGGAGGTGGAACTCACCGGTTTAACGCTGGGGACGGTGCCGCCGACGATTCGCGTGTACACGGTGCGCTACAATCCGACGCTAGACTACATACAGTTTGAGCTCGACGTCGATTGGTTCGCAGATGCCGCGCACGGACGTTTGGTGGCGAAAATCAAGCTCGCCTCGGCGCTGCCCTCGCTGCGGGTTCCGATACATCTCACCGATTTCGGTTTACGCGGGCGCATTTTGTTGGGCATGCGCCTGACGAAACGGCTGCCGGGGGTATCCGGCGTGGACATATCGTTCAGAGGGGTGCCAAAAGTGGACGTCTCCGTGCGGCCCGTGGGTCTTCCGGTCGCCGACGTGCCGGGGTTGTATCAATGGATCATGGGGAAGATTGAAGAGGTGATTTGTAAAAAGTTTCTGGAACCGCGACGACTCTACGTCGACGTCGAGGGAAAATTTTTACAAAAAATCGCGGGCGCGGACTTCCTCGGACAAGGCGGCACCTTGGTGTGTAGAGTCATATCGGTGAAAGGCATGCCGAGCGAGAATACGTCCGGCTATCCGTGGGTCGAAGTCTCCTTCAACGGCGTTCGACGCAAGACGGCGACGAGACCGCTCGGCTCCCTGGTGGAGTACGGAGGCGCGCTAGTGTTTCCGCTCCCCTCGGAAACCGATTGGAAATTGACGGTGGAGGACGACACTCTCGACGTGGGCACCGTGCGCGTTCGAATTTTAGATCGAGGCACCGTGGGAGGCGACGTGTACGTCTTGGGAGAGGCGGTGTTCGGCGCTCACCGACGATCCGACACCGGAACGCATCACGTGGCGCTGTCGCTCGGATCTCACACGAAGCGCACAAAGTACGGGAAGAACACAAAGGTTTCAACGATAGCGCAGATCGAATGGGAGGTGTTACCTCCGATCGACCGTTGGAATCCTCTCAAGCCTGCCGTCGTCGAGACGCGAGCATCCGTACCCCTCAAGCACGAATCGGTGGTGAACGCCGCAGACGAAGACGCCGAGGACGATGAGGACGCCGAGGACGATGAGGACGGAGGGATGGACGAGTTCGATGGATCGGATGTCATGAGCGGGGATAGTGTGCCAAGCGACGGGCCCTTTTCGCCGCCAGATCGTCGTCTCAGCTCTGGATCTCGCAGATCGTCGGATGGAGAGCCGTCGCACGGCGAGGCGCTCGGCGCCACCGCCGAGCACATTTTCCAGTTGGCAAAGCTGCGCCTGCTTCTGCAAGATGAGAGGGAACGCTCGGAGGGTACCATAAACAAGTTAAGGCACGAGGTGACGCTCGCGAAGGATACTCTTAAGCTCGAGCGCGAGCGGCGCGCTCAAGAGCTCAAACGAGCGCTTCTCGACGGCGTCAAGTTTTATTGCCACTCCAAGAGTTCAAAAGGATCGCTCAAGGGGAAGGAGACGTTCTACCTTCGCTACCATGGGGCCAAACAAGAGTTTACGCTTCATCGCAAACATGGCGTGAAAGCTCGATCGATTCACGCGATGAAAATCGCCAACGTTTTGCACGCCTCGCTCGGCACCAGACACTTTACGATGGGCGTCACAAGGGCGCAGAGCGACGGAGAGAGATTAGACGTCAAGACGGCGCGTGCGCGTGAGATTCAGGGATTCATGTCCGGCAACTGTTTTACGATTCTTTTCGCCGACGTGACCGAACTCGAGCGTGACTTCGAACACGTCCGCGCCAGTAGGCTAGAGGCTGCGGAACGATCCGGCGACGTCGAGGCGGAGAAGACGGCGAAGGAGATGAAGTTTGAACCTCCGTCGGATCTCACGAGCGTGGGAATGGTGGGTTTGGATTTGGAGGTTCCAATCAAGGGGAACGGTAGGAGCGCGCGAGAGTGGGTCGACGGCATCAACACGCTCCGACAAGTGTACATCGCCACTGAGTTTCCCGAGCTCGAGAAACTGAAGAAGAGTCCGAGCGGGACCAAATCTCACGAGAGGAGGAATAGCGCCAACAGCAACCGAAGCAGCGTCACCGATGAGATTAAAGCTAACGCGTGAAAAAGTAGGAAGTTA
>CEUM01006577.1_pt1 | contig 37130 bp, 3 predicted proteins | sample 356421 | NCBI WGS metagenome assembly CEUM01 (sample SAMEA2622716, study PRJEB7988) | marine metagenome | biome: marine biome (ENVO:00000447); feature: surface water layer (ENVO:00002042); material: "saline water (ENVO:00002010), including plankton (ENVO:xxxxxxxx)" | depth 5 m
CCATTCTTTTCGATGATATCCTCGGGTCCGCACGGTTCGTCGCAGTTCGGACACGCAAACGGCGCGGGCGTCTCCTCCGTCGCGGGCGTCTCCTCCGGCAAGCACTCGTGGCAGTACTCCAACTCATCGGGACCGCGCACGATTTCATTCGGCGGTTCCACCGTGATGCCGCAATTCGGACAACTGATGTCATCTTTGTGCGGACACTCGGACGCGTCGTGTCCCGGTTCGTCACAGAGGGAACACCGAGCCTTCGCCGCTGGATTGACGAGCGCGCGTCTCGCCTCGGCGTCGCTCGGTTCCTCGAGCATGACGTGCGTGTGCGGCGTCTCCTGGATGGGATTGTCTCGTTGCGCGTCCCTGAATGAATCTTGAATCGCATCCGATATCGTGGATTCGGGCTTGTTTTGAAAGCATAAATCACTAAACGCCGTGGCAAACTTCTTCGCCGGGAGTTTCTGCGCTTGGCAACACACGTACCCGTCGGGTTTTTGATCCGTCGAGTCGACGCGACCGTATCGGGCGCCTTGATACACCCACTCGGGCGTCGACGTCGAAAAGTTGACGTACGTGTTGAAAATCAACTCGCCTTTTCTATTCAGTGGGTTGGATTCGCCGACGGTCCACATGGTGACAGCCTTGAACTCTTCGAGCGACATTCCGTCTTGAGACGTAAACGCCGTGTACACGGTGTTGATGACGTGATTATCGGCGTCGGTGACGTCGCTTTGCTTTTGCATCGCCGCCGCGAATCGCGCCTGCGCCTCGTACGTCTCGGCGAGATGCGTCGCCTTTGGTCGCATGATGCGTTCGATGAACCATCGAGTGGCGCGCGCGACGCCGCGATCCGTCATCGGAACGCGGTCGCCGTAGACGAGCCAAGACACGAAGACGAGGGCGGTGAGATATTCATCCAAGTGCATGCCCCACGCGTGCGTCTTGCGAAGCTCGAGTCGCGCGCCGGCGCTCGGGCACAACGAGCCCTCCACCGCGCCCGTCTCGCGATCGAGCGTGAGACATTTCGCGAGGAGATCGTGATCCTTCACGGTGTCAAAGACGGCGCGGACGACGCTCGCCAATTGATTGTACTGCGCGTTCGGGAGTTTGCTCCCGACGTCGCACGTCGTGATCAAAAACACAAATTGACGGTAGGACAAGAGCAAGTGACCGGTGGCGGCGCCGCGCGTCTCGTTATCCCGCGGACCGGATGGTATCGACGCGTACACCTTGAAGATGCCCTCGAGGAACGTCCAGTGGTTACGAATCTCGCTCCACACGTAATAATTTCCATCCTCGGGTTCAAAGGAGACGGCGATGTCCGACGCGTTGGAGATGCCTTTACGCTTCATGGGATGCGTGTCTCGGATGAGTTCCTTGCCATCCTTGCGTCTTCGCAAAATGGTTCGACCGACGGGTTTGGAATTAGACGTCGCTTGCAATTGTCGCAAGTCGCCGACGGTCATCTCGTCCGGAGATACGTCGCTCGCGGCGACGACGACGTTCGAGAGCACGGGTCCCTCCTCGATGTCGGGTCGCGCGTACATGCGGTCGTCCTCGTACTCGGGCTCTTCCTCCTCTTGAAGAACCAACCACGCCGTCGTCTTGGCGAGATTTCCTCGTCTGTTTTCGAGCTGCACCTCCGCCTTCCACTGTAAATGTTCCGCCTTGACGGTGTTGTGCTTGTCGAGGACGTTACCCTTGTGAATGATGTCGAATCGCGCGCCGCTCACCGCCGGTAATTCGTCTTCGCCCGCGAATTCGCCGCGGTCGCGCATGTCGCGCAGTTCCGTCGCGAGTTTCGTGTGCACGGTTGAGATTTCCTCCTTGAGACGAACGGGAACGATGACGTTCCAACCCAAATCTCTCGCGCGATCCGGATCCTCCTCTTGGATGATGATGGTTTCTCTCGTGCGGAAGTGACGCTCGCGCTCTTGCTTGAGTCGCGATTTTTCTTCTTCGTCGTTGATAACGACCGCGTAGAGATTGCCGTGTCGAGGACATCGCTCGCCCGGTTCGCACTCGCAGAGACAACAGAAATCGTCGTACACGTCGTCGAGATCCAAGTGCCAGGGCAAGACGTCGCCGTCTTCGTCTTGGGCGATGGCCTTTTCTTTGGCCATTTTCTCGTCGTACGCGTCCCAATCCGGATGAATGTCGCCAAAGTACCCTTTGAAACGAACAAATTGCGTGCGCCCGCCCTTGTCGGCGGTTTGGAAGAAGAGTTCCTCTTCATCTAAATCCGCGGCGTCCGTGTCATCCGTCTGAAACGCGCGTCGAACGTCATTCATCTCTTGCAATGCCTCGAACTCGGCGAGCTGTCGCTTCTCCTCTTCCGCCTCCTTCTCCTTGGTGTTTTCAGATTTCGCCCGTTTCAACGTCGTGTCGCGCAGTAAAAATTGTTCCACCGCGGGGTTGTGTCCGCCGCGATTTCCTCTCAAATCCTTTTGCGCCTGACGGTAAAATTTACGATAGAAATTGATCCTCTTTTCCATCATCTTCGACTCGATGAAGTAAAACACGCGCCGGTTTAAATCGCGCTCGTCCACCGCCGCCGCGCGAATTAAAGTCTCCCTCGTCGGACGAGACAAGAGCTTAAAGTACGACTTCGCGCGATCATCGTGACTCCCCAAAATATCCAACACATTCTTGTGACGATAGAGAGATCGAATCCCTCTCGCAAACTCGAGACGCATCTGCATGTCGAAATTTCCGCTGTACGCCAATCCTTGATCGCCCTCGGCGGATTCGAGTTTTAAAATCGCCCCGGCGCTCGGTTTGAGCAGCGTGAGCGTCGGACTCCAGGGCACCCACTTGCGTTTTCGCAACCACTGCGACCGGTACTTGTCTCCCGCGAAGAGTTGAATGACCCGCGCGACGAAATTTTTCCACGTGCGGATAATCTTCCACTGAATGCGCTTGAACCAATTCGTCGAGCTGTACGTCTCGTAAAAGATGCCCGCGCAAAAGACAAAGACGGCGCACGCGATGGTTTGCCACACGGCGTTTCGCGCATTATCTTTCGTTTGTTGATTGATGATGTACGATACCGGCGCGATGGAAACCACCGAGAGCATGAGCACGATGACCATGGCTAAAATGTGCAATCCCAAGTACCGCTTCGCCTCGGCCATTTTAAACGGACGAAGAATGACAAAGACAAAGGACACCGCCATGACGAGGAGCGCGGTGAGCGCCTGGACGACGCCGTTTCCTTTCGTGAGTTCGTATCCGAGCAATTGAATCGCGCACAGCGCCAACACGCGACCCATCTCCACCGTGCGAAACCACACGAAATCATCCGTGTATTGATACGTGGCGAAACCCACCAAGTCGCGCTTCCAGAGTTTGTGCCATCCGTTCATGGAGTACCTGATGACCCAAACCATGACGCCGTAAAACCCGATCGGGTACACGAGCACGGCGATAAAGGCGAGCGGGAATAACTCTTGCCACACAGTGTTCCCGCTGACGGATGAAAAGTATCCGAAACGTAAATTCGGTTGCGCGCGAATGTACCCGCGCTTGTCGGTGACGGATCGATGAAAAATGTAAAAGTCAAACGTCGCGATGACGACGGCGATGTACGAGATTTGAATCACGTTCAAGATGCTTCGCAACATTTGCACCCACCGTCGTTGACCGATGCGCACGACCTCCACCGAGGGTTGCGTCTTGATGTAAAACTTCCCCCAGACGTAGGCGTAGAGTTGCGCGCATCCAAACATTAACAAAATCCCGAGCGCGGGCATGGCCATTAACGATTTCCATCGTCGAACGAAATCGTACTCGGTGAAACACTCCAATCCGATCACCTCGGGATTGAGTTGAAGGACGTAACAGAGCTGGAGAACCAACGTGAGACCGGGGTAATCGTTCCATCCTAAATTGTATCGCCCGATGACGCCAACCTCTTGTAAAAAGACGACGAGGGAGAGACATCGCGCGTAAATGGCGTACTTGGACGTCGTCTCCTCGACGAGCCACGGGAGGAGTATGGCGAACAGGGTGACGCACCCGACACCCACGCCGTACATGGCGTGCGTGAATCTCGATCCACACTTCAAACACTGCCCGTTGAGTCGATAATATCCATCGTCGCACGTATCGCATCCGTCGTACAGGTACCCGCGCGCGCACTGTTCGCGATCGGCGCCGTCGCCGCCGGCGGCGATGGCGTCCACCTGCGCCGATCCCGCGATGCCCTTGACGCCCGGACACGCTTTTTCCGGGAAACACTGACGCATTGTGATGGGTTCTCTGTACGTTCGCGTCGGCGGAGAGACGACGTAAAAGCCCGGTTGCGGATACGGGACGGTTAAATTCGTCTCGGCGCAATACGTCCACCGTCCCGCGCGATTGAACGATTCGCTGTACTCTGGACACGGGAAACAGTACCCGGGGACGCCGTACCATCCAATGTTACAGAAACACTGATCGATGGAGCTGGCGCCTTGCACAGAGGTGCTTCCGGGTGGGCAATTGATGCACAAATCCAAACCCGGGGTGTCAGAGTAGTACCCGTTGGCGCACCTCGTGCAAAATCCGCGCTGCACCGAACCGCCAGCCATGCCCACGGGACAGTTTCGACACGTGTGTGAATTGAACGCGTCCGTGACTTGACCGAGCGGACACATGGAACACGTGCCGTACCTTTTCGCGACGGAGGGCACGCTCGGATTTTCCGGTTCCGTCGTGTATCCGAGCGCGCATCCGACGTGAATGTCGAGCGTCGCCTCGGCGCTCACCAAACTTCCGTCGTCGACGACTCGAATGGCGTATTTCTCCACCGGATACCGTCGTATCGTCGTCGAGGCGGAGAAGAATCCGTACAGGAGCGGCGGTGGGAGGTAATAGAGGGTGAGTGACGTGCCGTTGGCCAGGACGCCGACTTGGTCGAGCGTCGCCTCGGTAATTTCGTCGACGGGTTTCCCGAATCGATCCGTGTCTCGAAACCAACGACCGTGCGCGCGCGTGGCCCAGTCGCTCTGATCCGGGATGGGTTTCCACGTCAAAAATAATCGAAAGTTGGGCCCGGCGTCGACGTCGTAGGGACTGAAGACGATGGGCGTCAGGTCGGCGTCGCCGACGTCGACGTTTCGATTTCTATTCATCGCCGCCTCCACCTCCATGTTGACGAGCGTCGGTGGATCGTTCACCGGTCGCACCGTCACGTTCACCGCGGCGGTCGACGCGAGCGCGGAATCGACGCTCGATACAATGAGAAACTCGATCGACTCGGTGCCGGAAAAATTTGCCGGCGGCGTGTAGTTGAAGTACTGGTAATTGACGTTGCCGTCGACGAGATTCACCGAGCAATTGTGTGGATGCTGCACCTCACCCCCGCAGAGCAGCGTCACCGTGCCGTTCGGTGCGTTCGTGACGCTGTATGAGAGCGTCGTCGCGTACGACGCCTGCATGATGGTTCGACCGAATCGTCCCTGCATCGTCGTGTCCTCGTCGACCCAATAATGCGACGTCACCGCCTCTGGTTGTCCCGTCGCGGATCCGACGGCGACGATGACGCTCGCCACATCGTACAGCGTCTTGTCTGGATTGTCTAAACTATCGTCCACTGAATATATGAAATAATCGTAGCCCGTAAAGTTGATGTTCGGGACGTACTCAAACGTCGACGACGTGGAGACGAGCGGATTGGGCGTGATGAGCGTCCCGTGTCTCGGCGCTTGTCTAATGGTCCACGTGAGACGGTCGCCGTCGATGTCCGACGCCACCATGGGTCTGGCCAATATGCTTCCGGTGATGGTGTGATCGGTGTCGGTGCGCATGGGGATGATGTCCGCCGTGGACTCGTATCTCAAAATGTCTAACCCGTTCGCCGCGACGGGGGCATCGTTTCTCTCCGCGATGTGCACCCTCGCCTCGTGAATATCCGTGGTGCAACTGTTATTGTACAGGGTGAGCGTCGCCGGCGAGCAATCGACGCTTCCGTCTAGGTCGAGACCCAAAGCCACGGCGACGTTCTGTTCGACGGTGCCTCGAAACGTAAAAATGTCGAGACCGTTTTCATTCGGCTTGACTTGGTAGGACACCACGCCGTATCCCGCGTTCATCTCAACGCCGAACGTCGCCTCCACCGCCTTTCGCGGATCGCACACGGTGAAGATCTGTGCGACGAAGGGAATACCACTGGCGCTCGTAAACAGAGGAAGCTCTCTCTGCCAGAGCTCCGAATCTTCGTACGTGTAAAAGTTGACGATAATTCCCGTGGAGTTGCTCGTCACCAACAACTGCGACGGATACGTCACCGAGATGTTTTCTAACGCTAGGATGTCATCCGGAATGGAACCCACCTGATCGGCACCGATGAACATCGAATCCGTACCGTACGTCGCGTTCGTGTTCACCGTGTTCTGTTGATTGAGCAGGGTGATCCACGCCGCGGGCGGCGGAGGCGGGTACAACGGCGTCGGCGGCGGACTCGTCGGCGGTGGACTCGGCGGCGGACTCGGTGGCTTTGCCGGTGGCGGCGACGGCACGGGCGCGCTCACCACAACCGGTTTACTATCCCAACTGTACGTCTGCGCGCTCAGAATCAGCGCGAGGAAGAAGACGAAATAGGCAAAGAAAAGAATGACGTTGTCGCTGCAGATGTAACGAATTCGCTTCCATCCGCGCTTCTTCTCCGTGTAAATATCCGTCTCCTGATTTCCTAAGAGCTTCAAGTGAACGTGACACGTCTGGCCGACATTGATGCCGTCACCCAATCTCCATCCGGGGTCGACGAGACAGCCTAGGTAGAACAGATCCACGCTCTCCGGATCTGGCTGATGCTTCAAACGACGACAAATCATTCGCTTGACTTTTTGAAAGTTATCCGTCAGCTTGCACTTGACCGTGATCGTCTTCACCTCGGCGTAATCGTCATGTCTGCGCATAAACAGCGAGTCACGAAGCCTGACGATGGTGGGCAATCGGCACACGATCGTGCACGTCGGCTCGTGATGTCCGCTGATGGCGGCGATGATGGCCGCGGAGACGTACATTCCGATGAAGAACAACATGACCGCGACGAAGATGAGCGTCGTTCGCGTGTCCTTCTCGACTGGGCACTTGGTCAAATCCGCCGGACCGACGACGCACTGCCCCGCGTTCAATGAATCCTTCGGACACTGGACGTAATTGTACGGACAACATCCCGACGTGTTGGCGTTCAACAGCGCGTCCGGGTACGGATAACTCACCAACGCCTGCGACAGACACGAGCACCGCGCTCCGGCGAATCCCACGTCGCACACGCACTGTCCATCGAGCTCGGAGCAGTATCCATTCCCGTTACAATCCACCGACGCCTGACACGGAAACTTGCACCGATTATCGCCAACGCCCACCCATCCGCGATCGCACGCGCAATCCTTCGCCGTCTCGTTCCACGTTCCGTGCCCGTTGCACGCATCTCTTCCATTATTCGTCGTCGTGTTAAACTGACACAGACTCCCGGTCGCACCGTCAGGACACACGCACTCCTTGCTCTGCGCCGCGCACGTCCCGCCGTTTTCGCACGCGCACGTCGCGCACCCGGTCCCCGTCAGCGCCCCCGCGCACTCGGGCGTCGCCACGCTGAACGTCCAATTCCCTGAACACGTTTTACACGGTCCATTCATCACGCTCCCGCTCAAACACTCGCTCAGAGCCCCGCACCATCCACACCCGGACGTCTTCGCGCAGTGGTCGGCGCTCCCGATGGCGCCGCACCTCGGCTCGCACGGAATCTCCACCCCCCCCGTCAGCGTGTTCACCTTGGGCGTCGACATGATCGGCGGCATCGTGTTCACGCACAGATCCGCGTCCAAGAGCGAATAACACGTCGGATTGTGTCCATTAATCCCTCGCGAGTCGCACCAACCGCAACCCACCTCTTGCACGCACTCGCCGAACACCGCGCGTCGTTGACACCGCAGCGGACTGACGATGGACTCATCGCTCGCGTTCCACACCGTGAGCACGTCTCCGTACGCGCCCTCGGCGAGGACCGCGCCCGATCGCGCGCTTCCGCGAGGCTTCGTCGTCGTCGTCGAGAGGCGTCGACCCTCGCCCGCGGCATCGTCCCCATTGGCGCGTTCATCGCCTCCCGACGGCGACAGCGCGACGAGGAGCGCGATGAAAACGACGAAGCCGACCTCAGTGGGTCGCTTTCGTCGTCTTCCGCGCGCGCGGCGCGTCATGGCGCGCTCGCGCGACGGTGTCTGCGGCCGTCGGCACCGCGGCCTCCGAGAGGGCCGAGGTCGGCTGGGCACACCCTAAATACTACAGTCGGACAACCGATACGTATTAATTCAAATGGTAAACCATCAAGGGACACGTAAAACGTTCACACCGTATAGTGTTACGCCCCCACCTCGACGCGTCGGCGACCGCAGAACGACGCCGGAGACGCGCGTCGCGCGCGAACCGAGCTCGAGCGCGCGGGAGACGACCTCGTCGTCCATCGCGCGCGTCCTCGCGCCTCGCGCGCGCGTCCGCGAACGCGTCGAGCGCCATGTCGCGGCGACGGCGGCCGAGCCACGGCGCCCGCGGAGGCGATGACGCGCGCGGACGCGATGCGAACGCGCGAAGAGACGCGACATCGCGCGCGAAAAGACGCGCGCGAACGTCGTGTGCGCGATATCTGTCCGCGTTCGTCGCGTTCGTCGCGTCCGCGGCGACGCGAGCGTCGGGGGCGCCGACCTCGGATGTGTGTTACGGCGCGGCGTGGGAACCGACGACGTCGGCGACGAAAATGTACGTCTCGAAGACGGTTCGACCGCTGACGCGCGTTCCGAGCGAACACCCGCTGTACGAGGACGCGTACGCCAAGGCGTGCCTGAACACGAGTTGGAACACGTCGGCGCCGACGGAGATGACGCTGCCGAGGACGACCAACGCGAACAACGAGCTGTATTGGTCGAGCGCGCTGGGAGCGTGCGCGACGACGCCGACCGTGAGCGCGGGGCAATTGTTTTATAATCGCGCGAACATGGGTTCGACGGCGTCGCACGCGGAGTCGAACACGGGATTGGAGAAGGATAAGACGGTGAGAATCGTCTTCGTGAGCGACGACAGCGCGGGGGCGCACGTCGTCGTCTTGGCGGGCGCGTCGTCGACCGCGAGCACGAGTGATCCGGAGGTTGGCTTGTTGATGGAGGGGAACGCGCTCAGGGGGCTCACGAGCGTGTTCATCGAAGAACCTCGCGGGTTTACGAACGCGGGGACGAGCGGGAGCGCGTGCGAGCCGTCGACGTCGTCGTCGAACGATTGCTTCGAGCTCGACGCGAATTTGGGTTTGGGCAAGTTTCGATGGGGATCGGGGACGACGCAGCGCGGGATCGTCGTCGGCCACGTCCCGGACGTGAACGAGCACTTCACGATGAAGTTTCAACTGTTGAATAGAATCGACGCGGTGGAGCTCGGTACGTTCGACGAGACGACGCGGACGGTGTCTTGGGTGAAGATTCCGAAGGAGATGGCGATGCGCGGGTTCAGAATAGAGAGCATGTTGTGCGATGATCACTGTTTAGCGCACGATTCGTGCGCGTCGTGCGCGGCGGACGACGCGTGCGGTTACTGCCCGTGGACGCAGACGTGTAAACAGGCGGGCGCGTCGTGCGCCGACGAATTGGATCCGACTTCGACCGAGGGATTGGACGTCCTGGGCGAGTGTTTGGACACGTGCGGATCCGCGCTGACGTGCGGCGCGTGCACCGAGCGAGATGGGTGCGGATGGTGTCACACCACGGGGCGATGCACCGCCGCGCGACTCGACGGGAGCGCGCCGCAAGACGGCAACTGTTCCGCCTTCAACGTCGATTCGTGCGCCACGTGTCCGGGCGCCGTGACGTCGACGCTCATGCCCGCGTATCTCGACACGGACGCGGTGCACGCGTTTTGCAACGCGCGAGGGACGTGCGATAACGTCACTCGAACGTGCGCGTGCGACGACGGATACGGCGGCGAAGGGTGCGCGAAGATGTGTCCCGGCGGCGCGAGTAATCCGTGCTCTCGCCGCGGCGTGTGCGACGCCGACACGGGCGAATGCTTTTGCGATCCCGGATACGGAGGTTCGCGATGCGAATCCGTCGGTACCGTGGGCGCGTGCGCGTGCGGCGTCGCCCACACGCACGTCAACGCCGACGGGACGCGACAGTCGACGTGCTCGGGCCGATTGGATTCCAACGGCGCGTGCGTGTGTCTCGAGGGATGGGCGGGCGCGAATTGCGCCGACGCGTGTCCCGGCGCCGGCGTCGTCGGCGCCGAGGTTTGCGGCGGTCACGGTTCGTGTAATCCCGCCACCGGGACGTGCGACTGCGACCCGTGTTACTCGCGCGACCTCTCCGGTACGTGCGTCCAAGACGCGTGCGCCACGTGCGACGCCGAGAGAGGCGTGTGCTCGTGCGTCGGCGGCAGCATGACGTGCGCGTGCCGCGGTCAATTCGACGGGTACGCGTGCGACCAGTGTAAATGCGGCGCCAATGGACGGTGCAACGCGCTCTCCGGCGAGTGTGAGTGCGACGCCGGGTACGGCGGCGAACTCTGCGATCGCGCGCTCGTGCCGACGCCCACCTGTCAGAACGGCGGTACGTGGAACGCCGCGCTCAGTCGATGCGTCGGCTGTAACTCGGGGAAGAGCGGCGTGCTCTGCGACGTCGACTGCGATCCGGACGTCAAATGCGGCGGTCACGGGACGTGCAACACCGACGGTTCGTGCGCGTGTTTCACCGGATACGACGCCTCGAGCAATTGCGGCGCGTGCGTCTCGGGATACGGCCCGTACCCGGAGTGCGGAAAGACGCTCGCTGCCGCCGAGTGCTCGGACGCGCTGGGCGGCGGTTACGACGGGACGACCAACTCGACGATTTCGGGCAAACAGTGTCAATCGTGGTCCTCGCAGACGCCGACCGCGCACCCGTACGACGCGTCTTCGAGCGGTTCGACGACGAACGAGTGTCGAAATCCGAGCGGGACCGCCGCGCACCCGTGGTGTTACGTCGACACGAACGCGCTCACCGGTCCCGGGACGTACGAGCGAAACCAACCGCTCTGGGAATTTTGTTCCGTCCCCGTGTGTAAACCGTCGTCGTACACGTCGCCGCCCAAGGTGTGCGGCGTCTTCGGCGCCGAGAGCGTCACGCCGTTCGCGCTTAACGCGACGGGCAGACGAAACGCCGTGAGTCAAGTCGCGCTCACGACGACGAGCGGTTCGCTGGACAAAAGCGGATGCGCCGGCGCAATCGATTTGGCCAACCCGGACGTCGTCTTACACGGAAATTTCGTCGCGAGGTTTAAGGAGGACGCGGGCGCCGGGTACGCGCGCCGCGTCATCGAATACGTCGGCGTCAAGGCGTCGACGGCGACGCCGGCGCACGACAGCGTCGAGGTGAAGAGCGACGGCACCGTGAAAATAGACGGCGTCGCGTACACGAGCGATGATTTGCCGTACTCGGACGGCGGCACCGGCGTCTTGTGCGTGTCCGACTGGACACCCGTGAGTTCGGGATTATCCGACGCCTCGACGCTCACGATTACGATTTCAGAGACGACGGTGGCCAACGTGACGCGAATCAAGGCGTGCTCGTCGTGCGCCGACCAATTGATCGTCGTGTTGAGCGTTCCGTATTCGACGACGGCGACTGGGATTTGCGCGCACACGGGCAACGGCGCGGTGGATTTCGCGGGCAACGCCGAGGCATCCGCGCCGTGGGGCGCCGGCGGCGCTCTCGCCTCCACCGGGTGCGCTGCGTCGTCGTCGCACGATCCCGGAACGCCGACGGCGAGTGAGAAAAAATGGTGCGAACAGTGTAGTTACTTGGGCGAAATGCACGCCGCGTGCGTCGCGCAGATGACAAACGAAGGGTTTTCGTTTACCCGCGCCGGCGTCGTCGAGGCGTGTCGAAGCGCCTTTATCGCCACGTACGGATACGACAGAACGATTCCGTCCCATCTCACGGAAACGGTCTCCACGCCGGCGACGCTCGAGGACACGGTGTATCCGTACCGCGGCTACGCACCGACGACGGAACAGTTTCTCCTCGACGCGAGCGCCGATAGATTGAGTTTCGACGTCAAGGATGTCACGGAGACGCTCCCGAAGCACATCGTCGGCGAGACGCGCGTCGACGCGTCGCGGACTCGATTGACGGGGTTACCTCGAACCATCGACGGGGAGACGGACACCACGCAAACGTTTCCGTTTCCGCGAATTCAAGACTCGTGTCGCGCGGCGAGCGACGTCGGCGCGACGTCGGGGTACCGCGTCTACGCCATGCGGTACGACTCCGCCGAGAATGAACTCGTGGAGATCACCATGTGCGGTTCGGCGACGGGCACCGTGGTGGGCGTGTACGAAAAGGATTACGCGAAAGCGACGACGGTGACGCACGATTCCGGCGTCAGCGGCGACGGGACGTTGAATTTTACGTTTACTCCGTGGGTGAACGGATTGGCGACGTACGAGGCGCGGTTTGAATACGAACTCGCGCCCGCCACTGGGAACGTCACGTTTAGCGTCGTCCGGACGAGCGCGTCGGAGAATCCAGTCATAGGCACGTTTGAATTTTATCCGCCGACGTCGTCGAGTCGCGTCGGCTTTATCGGGTTTGAGTTTAACGTCCCGAGCGACGAGTCGTCGTCGGCGGTGACGTTTGCGATGACGCCGGATGTAGTCGCGGATTCCCGAGCGATGACGGTGACGTCGGTGACGGTGTACGCCAAGAATTACGCGCAGGCGGCGTTGAAATTTCCGCCGTTTGGTGGTTTTAAACAAAAGACGTGCGCGACATTTCAAGCGACGACGTGCGGCTCGATGCCGTTCACCGCCGTCGCGAAGACGACGTATTACATTGTCGTCTCCGGCTTGCGCGACGTGTCCGGAGCCTTTCGCATGCACGTGAAAAAAGTGCGCGCCGACGTCACGTCGGTGTCCACGTCGAGCGATAACGCGGCGCCGAGTTCGGTGCGCGCCGTCACGGGAGTCGCCGGCGTCGCCGACGGGACGCCGACGCCGTATAAATTAGCCACCTACGGCGACGCGCTGCGCGTCGTCGTTCGAACGTCGCACGCGGTGGACAAACCAATCATTCGTTTAGGCAATTACGAAGTTCCGAGCGGTTCGATTCTCGGCGCCGCCGGCGGTACCGAGTACTCGGCGACGGCGGTCGTCTCCTCCGCCATGGCGGCGCACGGGGCACATATCACCGTCGACGTGTCTCAAGCGAGCTCGTTGAGCTTACCGTCTCGCGGATTCGATCGAGTGACGCACCCTCTGGGCGCGGATATCGCGTTGGTGGTCGTGGACGCGACGCCGCTCACGGTGTCGCACGCGTGGATCGTCAATCCCGTCTACGCCTTGGGCATCGGCGCGGGAAAGGCGCCGACGACGTGCACAGACGTGGACTCGAGTCTCTCCGCTCGTAACGTCAACATCACCGCGGCGAAATACGCGAGAGCGGGTGAGTACATCGCCGTGATTTTCACGCCGAGCGAGCCCGCGGGTTCGCTGACGGGGACCATCGGCGGCGCGACGGCGACGCGATGGATTCGAGCGACGGCGCCGCTCGTCGTGACGCTCGCCGTCGATCGATACGTCGTCGCCAATTCGGCGACGCACGTCGAGTGCGCGTACGCGTTGATCGACGACGCCTCGTTGACGGATGGCGTGCTTCCGTTTGAGATTTCATTCGCCGACGCCGTCGGCAACGTCGGCGCGCCCATCACCTCCGCCGTCAACGCGCTCACCGGCACGACGATGAACTCACCCTTGAACGATCGGCTGAGCGCGGCGCGATTGATGTACGATAAATCCGCCCCTCGACCGACGTCGTGGACGCTGAGTTACGCGTCGAGCGCGGAAATCACTGGGAATCAAGGATTGAAACCCTCCTATTACCACGGATTTACCGCCGTCGACGCCGCGGCGAAAGAGTACCGTCTCGGCGACACCGTCGTCGTCACGGGCGCGTGGACCGAACACGTCACGCGTCCGTACGGCGCCTATTTCCGAAGCAGCGCCTCGAGCGGCGCGCACGTGCCCCAAGCCAACATCACCGTGAGTCCCGTCGGACGCGCGTTGCCGGGGAAGATGGAGTGTTTCGCGAGCGAATTCCGTCCTCGCGCGCAGGAATCCATCTCCGTCGCGCAAGGCTTCGGCGGTTCGAATTACGTCTTGTCGAGATTTTTTAGGTCGTGGAAAATCTCCGTCACCACGGTGGATCCGTGCGACGTCGTCGGGAAAGGGGCGTTGGCGTGGGCGTCTCGCGCGGATTGTCAGGCGGAGACGGCGGGTGGAAACGCGCTGTGGATTCCCGCGTGGTCGGCGTGGTGTCGACGAGGATGGGGCACGCTCGGGTACGCGTTTCTCGGCGGCGTCGATCCCGCGGGAAACGTCGCCGTAGATTTACGTCGTACGAGTCAATCGCCGAATAACGCCGACGCGACGGTGAGTATAAACGCCGACGCCGCGGCGGGGGACGTCGTCGTGCGCGCGCCGATTCCACTCGCCGGGAAGACGCCGCCGAGTTGGCTCAACTCGGTGCCTCGCGGGGATTGGACCGCCGATCCAAAGGTGATCGAAGTGTACATTGAACCGCGAAACGTTCGATGGAACGAGTACAGACGCGTCGTAAAGGTTGGCGATATGTTGCAGATTCAAATGTACACGGATCAACCCGTCAAGGCGGCGCGCGTCATCATGGGGAATAATCAAGCGTTACCCGCGGCGACGCACGCCGAGGGTCCGAGCGCGTATAACGTCGAGTTACCGTGCGGTTCGCAGCCGGACATGGCTGCCCTGCTCGGTTCGTACGGATTATTAGCGTTGGAGGAGGAATTGTACAACGACGGGTCGACGTTCGCCGACGACGAGGATTGGTTCGATTGGTTGATGCAAACGTCGTACAACCACCGACAACCCGTGCCGAACGTGCCGAATTATCCAAACGCCGCCGTCACGTGCAGCGGGTTTTGGGTGCAACGCGGCGCGCGACCGAACGGGAAATCATTCAGCGTCAGACGATTGTGTCCGAATAGATATTATTTACGCAGAAGCGTCCACGCCGCCGCGGCGCCGGTGACGTGCACCGACGTCAACGATCGTCTGTACAAGGCGACGGGGGCGTACAATTATTGGGTCGTCAACTTTAGATATTTGGCGTCGCACCAAACCGGTCTTCCGGACGGTCCGTTACAGATTCAATGGCAATTGACGACGAGGGATAATCGCGTCCTTCCGTCGAGCTCGACGTGGACAACCTCGCAACAATTTTTCACCGACGCCGGAACGTCCGCCGACGTCGCGCATCTCAAACCGTCCGCGACGGACGCCGTCGGTCCCGCGTTTGATCCCGCGCTCAGTTGCGGACGAAACGCCGCCGTCGCGTTCGACCAAGCGGGTTCGGCGATTTGGGCCGTCAAGGACACCGTCGCGCCGGGATGCGCGAGCGGCGCGTCGTGCGACTCTACCACCGTCGCGAGCGTCGCCAACGGCACGGGCGTCCCGTACCCGGCGGTGACCAACCCGACGACGAGCGTCGTCACCCGCGTCGCCACCGCGGGTGATATCGTCACGCTCGTCGTCAGTTTCGACGAACACATCGCCGCGGGGGTGTACGTGACGGTGAACGACCTCGTCACCGCGCGCGCGACCAAAGTGGACAAGTACGCGGCGACGTTTACGTTCACCGTGACGCAAGCGCTCGCGAATGTGAACGACTTTATGAGTTTCAAAGTGTTCAATCTCAAGGATATTCAAGAGGCGAACGCGGCGACGGGGGACTTTCAGACGTCGACGTTTAGCGGCGAGAAGATTCGATTACAAGGCGCGAGCGAATTGTCGGCGTTTACCTTTGCGAACGGCGAGACGTGTTCGGTGACGAGTAACAACGGCGTCGATACGGGATGGGCCAAGGATGACGACGTCGTGACGGTGTCCCTCACGCTTCCGAACCCGCCGTCCGGGAACGGCGCGGCGGCGGTGCACGAATCGAAAATCGCCGGCGCGACGGCGACGCCCACCGTCTCCTGCAGCGGCCAAGCGTGTACGGTCAGCATGACTCGAACGGTCGACGACGCGTCGTCGGATTTCGTCGATGGAAACCCCGTCTCGTGGTCGCTCGTTCTCGTCGGCATGACGCGGTGCGCGCACAATTCTGGGGCGACGTGCGCGACGCGGATGAAGCTCGTCTCGTGCGGGCCGAACATCAACGTCGACTCGAGCGTCGTCGTCGATTACACGCCGCCGACGATCCTATCCTCGGTGCTCACCGAACCGAACGATGCGACGCGTCCCGTGGTGAAAGATGGCGGGGACGTGAAGATTGACGTGACCGTTTCGGAAACCATGGCCTCGTTGACGTACGAGTTGGAGACGCGAGGCGCGCCAAAGTGCGCCGTCGACATCACCGGCGGCGCGCAAACCATAACCTCTGGTACGGACACCTTGTCGTCCATCTCCGTGACGTACGACGCCGACACCGCGCACTGCGTCCTGGAGATTATCTGCGTCACGTTTTCCGGCACGGATCGCGCCGGTCACCCGTTGACCAATCCGAAGACGTGTCGAAACTTTGGTCCCTCGCTCGCCGCCGACGACCCCGGATGGTTTACCCTTCACAATGTCGTTCCGGTCGTGACGATGAAGAGTCTCATCGCGCCGCTCGGTTTGAACTGCATGGATAGTTCCGTGGACACGCGCGCGTGCGCCGACGGACTCTCCGCCGCGACGCTGGAATACGGCAATTTCCTCCGCGTCGAGCTCTCGTCTCCGTCGCCCGTGGCGTTGACGGATTTCTCGCTCGACGGGAACAAACTCTCCGAAGGGAAAGGATTCGCCTCGACGCCGTACGTCGTCGATAACGCGTGGTCCATGTCGTGCGCAGACGCCGTGGAGGATGATTTATGCGTGCGGTACGCGACGAGCGCGACGTGCCGCGCGTATTTCTGTCCGACGTGCGCGTACTCGGGCATGTGCGATTTTTCGTGCGGGTACTGCGACAGTCGACGCGGATTCTCCACGACGCACGTCGTCACGCTCTCGACGACGGATTTCGCGCTCTCGAGTGATTATTCAAATCAACCGCTCTTGGTGACGTGGGCGGCCAATCCGGGCGTGGACTCGAGCGGCGGGACGGTGAATTCAAACACCGCGTTATCCAAAACGACGACGTACTCGGCGCCCAACGCGGCGACGTCGTGCGCGGGTCGATGCGGCGGCGCCGCGAGCGGGTGCGAGTGCGACCCGACGTGTAAACTTCGAGGCACGTGTTGCGCCGACGCGGGACACTGTTGTCTTCCCGGAACGCCGACGGCGGGCGCGACGAACCTCGCCGGCGGATGTCTTCGCGCCGCCGCGACGACGCTGAGCGTGACGAAGGAATCCTGGGGCGTGGACGCGCGCGGCGCGAGAACGTCGTACGTCAACCGGTTCTCCACCGTGTACATTAAACTCACGGCGTCGAAACCCATCGACGTTCGTCGCGTGCTCATCGGCGGCGTGCTCGTTCCGGAATCTGACGTCTCCGTCGAGTACGCGTCGGAGACGCGCGCGCGGCGAACCGTCGCCGAGGCGCTCGCCGCGTACGGCGCGCGAAACGACGCTTCGTTCGCCGCGAAGAGCGCCGACGTCGCCACCGAGTTCGCGTCGCTTCCGAAAGCGACGTATTCGTGGAACGGGGATCCGTACTCGGTCGCGTTTCCGGATATTCCGAATACGCCGACGGCGACGATTCGCGTCTCGGGCCAAAGTCTCTCGCCGCAACCCGCCGGACCGCTCGCGTACGAGGTGGTGTACCACGAACGTTCGGGGGCGTATTACTTTACGGATAATCCCGAATTAACCATCTCGGGCGTCGGTCCGCACTGGTTGAATCCGCCGCGCGTGCAGAGCGTCTCGTTACAATTGTTGGCGGCGTCGACGACGTGCGACGAAACGTCGTCGACGCCCGCCGTCGTCCCCGCCGAATCTTCGGGATTGACGAAAATTCTCTCCGGACATCAACTGCGCACGGTGATCACGTTCACCGACCGAGTCATCGTCGACGAATGGCGCGTCGAGGGCGCGTCCATGTATTGCGACGGCGGGTGTCATCGTCGCGGGTTGTGCCGAGCGAATCCTCGCGAGGAGCCTCCGAACGCGCGCGACGACGCCGAGTACGTCACTCGATGGACGAGTTGTCGAACATTCGACGCCAAGGAGATTCCAAACGCGTTCGCCGAGTACGCGTGCGGTATTCGAGAGTACGTGCAAGCGTACGATCGCGCCGGAAACGTCGCCGTGTCGGATGGATTTCACGACGAGACGCTGTGTTTCTCGCTCCCCGTCGCCGCGCCGAGTCAAGGATTAATCACCGTTCGAGGATTGACGTCGTGTCGACGAAGCTCGACGACGAAGCGGTACGGCCCGGGATGCGTCGCGACGATCACCGTCGAGGCGGACGGGCCCATCATGCGACCGACGGTCAAGTATTGGGACGGATCCGCCGCCGTCGCGTTTCCGAGCGCCGAGTGCGCGCTCGCGCCTTCGCCCGCGGGATCCGCGAGCGCCGTCGCGTGGACGATGACGTGTTCGGGCGACGCCGTGGCGAGTCTTCCCGAGGGAACGTTACAGCTCGAGGTGAGCGGCGTTCGGGACACCGCGGGGACCACCTTTGCGAGCACGGCGCCCTCGACGGATGACGGGTACAAGGGGGCGGATGTCGTCCCCATCGTCGTCGACAAGACGCCGCCGCACCCGAAAGCGGCGGTGCCCGCGTCGTGTTCGCTCACGCTCGGGAGCACGACGACGTTGACGGTGACATTTAACGAATCGTCGTGGCGACCGACCATCACGGCGTTTCACGCCCAGGTTGGCGGCGTCGTCGCCCAAAACGGGGAGACGAGCGGATTTCACACGATTTGGAACGCGCCCGTCGTCGTCCCGTCGACGTGGCGCGGAGGAAACATCATGCCGTTCATCATCACCGACGGCGAAGACGACGTCGGGAATAACGACCCGACGTTGTACGGAAACATGCCGCCCGCGAACGGGGCCACGCAGCTCGACCAGACGGAGTCGCCGACGGTGAATTGTACGGTGACGTACGACGCGCCGCGCGTCGTCAAGGCGACGTGCTCGACGCCGACGTCTCGAGTCGTCAAGCCCGGGAACAGCGTTCAGGTGGGATTCACCACCAATGTGAACGTCGGTACGCCGCCCGCGGGGTGCGTGACGATCGCCGGCGTCGACGCCGCCGTCTCCGGAGGTCCCTCGACGTGGACGGCGACGGCGACGATTCCCGCCGACGCGTGCGACGGCGAAGTCCCGTTGCGCATTTGCGAGCTCACGTCCGCGTCCACGCCGACCATCGTCGGAACGACCACCGTGAACAAGTTTTTCGGCGCCGACGCCGCGGCGTGTCTCATCGACGGCACGTCTCCCGTGCTCCAACTCGTGGATTTCACGAGCGATAATCCGTACGACGACAAAATCGCCAAGGAGGGCGACGTCGTGCGATTGTACTTTGAAGCGAGCGAGATGGTGACGAGACCGACGATGACCATCGACGGAAACACGCCCACGGCGGTGGCGGTCGACGTCTCGGGTCCGGCGCGTCGTCGGTTCCCGACGTCTCTGTTACCGGCGGCGCACGCGGATGCGGACGCGCAATACGCCATCGCGTGGGAGGTGGAATACACGGTGGCGTCGTCCACGCCCGCGGGCGAGATGACGTGGGACGCGACTACATTTACCGATCGCGCCGGGAACGCCGGCGCCAAGGCGGCGTGCGCGGATTGGAACGCGCCGTCGTGCGCTCTCGTGCACGGCGCGCAGACGACGGCGGAACGCGTAGTTGAGCCGAGGATTGACTTTACGGGTGAAGTCGTGCAAACGTTTGATGACTTTTTGACGACTACCCCGAGCGGAAACGCGTCCACGCTCTTCGGATGTTACGTCAATTCCTCCTCGACGACGCTGTCGGCGTTGAATTTGGCGACGTTGAAGAATGATTTAACGCGTCACAACGCCGTCGCCGGCGGCCAGTTTCAACATTACCTCGCGACGGCGCAAGATTTATGGTGGCGACGCGGCGGCGCGTGCGGCGCCGCCAACGGACTCATGTGTCGGAAAACGTGCGGTCGGTGTAACGACGACGCCGTCGTCGTGCACAAGACGACGACGACGTTGACGGCGGCCAACGTCACCGCCGGCGGCGTCGCCGTCGCGGGAGACTTGTGTCCCGGCGGCGTCGGCGTGTGCATGTGCGATCCCGCGCTCGGCGATAATTCCCAAGCGCGGTTTCTCGTGAGCACCACCGCGAGAATCCCGGTGTCGAAACCCACGGTGCGGTTCACCGACGCCAATTCCACCGTGTACACGGTGCCCGCGGCGAACGTCTCCCCCGTGAATCCACAATCGTGGCCCGCGCTTCCCTCCGTTCCGTGTCTCGGCGACCAAGGCGTGCGAGACGGCGTGTGCGACGCCGACGAACGTCTGAATAACCGCGACGGATGTTGGGACGGCGGCGATTGTTGCGTGGACACGTGTCGACAGACGCACGGCGACGACGGCGCGTTTTGTCAGACGCAACGGTGTCGGGACCACGCGTTGAGTCCGATCACGGGTCGACCGACGGCTGGGTTTTGGTCGTCGTACAACGCCAAGTCCGCCGTCGCGCGCGATCTCGCCGTCGAGTGGATGGTTGTCTTTACCCTCGACGATTCCGTGCCCCTGGTGGATGGGAAAATCGTCGGCTCGGCGTGTTGCATGCAAGACAGCAGCGGTTTGGACGTCATCGATTCGACGCAATCGAACGTCTTCAAACCCGGCGCGCCGTGTTTGGACGCGACGTTGACGAGAGACGCGCGCTGTTTGACGCGCGCGTCTCTGTCGGCGGATTCCGGCGCCTACGTCGTCAAGGAGAACCAACCCGTGACGCTCGAGCTCGAATTCGATGGAAATCCTCGCGGGATGAACTGTACCGTCGGCGGTGAATCGGTGACCATGACGCAAACGCGCGCGGCGAGCGCCGGGGTCACCGCGCTCTGGTCGGGCGCGCGCGCCTCCATCGCGGCGTCGGACGCCGTCATCGCGCGGCGCATCGCCGACGCCGAGGAACAAAAGCGTCGACACGCCCTCGTCCCGTCGCAGTTTCCTCTCAATCTCTTTCCGAATTGTTCGCGCGGGGTGACGATTCCGTTCGCGTGTTCCATCGTCGATTGCGGCGGCGACGCGTTCGACGTCGACGATTCCATCGACCCGACGCCGGATGTGTGTTTCGATCATCTTCGTCCCGACGCGACGACGATTTCGCAATTCTCCGATAACGCGTGTTCGTCCACGCGCGCCAAGGTTGGCGACAGACTCACCCTCGACGTCACCTTTGACGCCGACGTCACCGACCCGGCCTCGCCGACGCTCGCGGGGGAGGCGTGCACGTTGACGCGCGCGAGCGCGAATTCAAACGCCTTTGCGTGTTACGTCGACGTCTCGCAATCCACCGTCGAGGGACCGGCGGCGTTCGCGCTCGCCGGGATGACGAGCCCGCATCCGGCGTACCTCTCCACCGTGAACGCCACGTACGCGGAGCTCGCGTCCATGGACGCGGACGCGGGCGCCGTGACCCTCGGCGGCGACCGCGTCGTCGTGGATCACACGCCGCCGACGTACGTCTCCGTCGACGTGTACAGCTTGGACGTCAACAACGCCACGTGCGCGCGACGATGCACCGCGCGCGTCTCCATCGAGGCGAACGAGGAGTTGTCGAGTTGCGACGTCACCATCGGCGGCGTCCAAGCCGTCGTCACCGGCACCGGTCGCGATCGCGTCGCCGAGGTTGAACTCAACGAGACGCTTCCCGGCGGCGGCGACAGGCCGGATGGATACGTGTCCTTCTCCGCGCAATGTCGAGACCTCGCGTGTAATCTCGCGGCGACGTCCTCCGTCGTCGGCGCGAGCGATGAGTTACAATACGTCTCCGCGCGACTGGATCCGCTCGAGGTTTTGTTTTACAGCGATCGTCCGGGACGACTCGAGGTGGCGAGCGAGGTGGATTGTTTGATGATGGAGATGACGTTTATACTCCCCGTGACGTTGACGGCGGTGGTCATGGGGAACGTGACGCGGGATTCGTTGAGCGCGTGGAACGTCACGACGACGGGTGGGGCAAACGTACAGAGTGATCAAACGTACGAGTACTTTCTCGTCACGCACTGCGTCACGACGGATTTATGGGGCTCGTCGGATTGGCCCGAGGTTCCGTGGAGTTTTACGTACGACGACGGCGCGGGTGAAAAGACGTGGAACGCCGTCACGACGCGACGGTTTGATTACCCTCGACGCGTGCGTTTGGATTTAGAACCGCCGACGGCGACGTACGTGTACGCGTACACCACGGGCGCGCTCGATCCGTCGGCGGGGATCGGCGACGCGTTGTTTTTGGACATCAACGCGAGCGAACCCGTCGTCGCGCCGCGCGTGACGTTTGGAGACGTCGAGCTCGTCGGCGGAAACGTCACCCAGCGCGGGTCGTCGACGGAGTGGCGCGCGGGTCCGTACGTGGTGAAAAACGCCACCGAGGACGCCAACAAATTGACGAATGTCGACGATTGTTTCTTATTCACCCTTCGTCTGACGGATTTGGTGGACCACGCGTCGGAGACGTATTCGACGCAAGTCGCCGCCGCGGGGTCGACGGGATGTCCGAACCGACGCGTCGACATCGATCAAACGAGTCCCACCATCGTGTGGTTACAAACCGAGAGCATCGACGCGACGACGGTGAATTTCACTTTCGCCGTGGATGAATTCTCCAACGTCAGTTTCGTGGCGTTACCCAGAGGATCGTCCGAACCGACCCCGCTCGAGGTGCGCGCGGGCACCGGAAACGAGGGCGTCGGCGCGGCGGCGAGAGGCGTCAAGGAATATCTCGGGTCCTCGACCCCGTCCCCGGGGTCGAACGCCGGCGGGAAGGGATTGGATTCCCTCTCCATCGGCGGGTTGGTTCCCGGCACGCAGTACGACGTGTGGTTCGTCCCCTTTGACGTCTTTGGAAATTACCAAGCCGAGGCGCAGAGTCGATGGATACGAACCGTCGGTTTGGACATGCTCACCGATCCCCTCGCCGTGCTCGAGGGTGGGTACACGGACGTCGTGCACGTGAAATTGACGCAAATTCCCACCGCAAACGTCGACGTCGTCGTCGCCGAACAGAGCGGCGTCGGTAACGTCGTCCTCGCCGACCAAGGCGTCAACCCGAGCGCGTACGCGGCGTCGGTGACGCTCACGTTTACGCCGACGGACTGGAACGTCGCGCAAGAGGTGGGCGTCAAAGCCGTCGACGACGCGTACGTGGAGGATGCGCACTCGGAGGTTTTACAGTTTACGATTAACAGCGCGGATGTTCGGTACGATTCGCTCGTCGGTCCGACGCGCGCGGTGGCCATCGAGGATAACGACGAGTGCGGCGTCGTCGCCTACGATCCCACCAATCGTCCGCTCGAGCGCACGTTGACGTGCGGATCGAATCAAGTCGTCGCGCTGTTGAATTATTCAATCGCCGAAGATTCGTCGCCGACGAAGAATCCGACGTACGTCGACGTCTACATGAAGGCTGCGGTTCGCGGCGACGACGTCCGCGTCACGCTCTCGAGCTCTGATTTGACGCAGTTGTCGCTCCCGGCGGGAAATCAACTCGTCTTCAACGAGACGAATTACAATTTGGCGCAACGCGTGCCCATCGTGCCCGCGTACTCGTGCGTCGCCGGACCGACGCCGAGGTTCGTGCCCATCGACGTCGTCGTGTCGTCGTCGTCGTCGTGCGGCGCGCTCGTCGTGCCGCAGATTCCAGTGTACATTGACGATTTACAAACCGTCGGATTGGTTTATTCAAAGTCACACATCACGGGCGTCCCCGGGGATTACGAATTCGACATGTACCTCACGTCGCAACCGACGGAGGACGTGCACGTCTCTCTCGACGCGGCGCTTCCGCCCGTCGTCGGTTCGACGGCGACCGCGGCGAGCGCCTCGTTCGATTGCGGCGGTCAAGGCGCGACGTGGACGTTTTCAAAAGACGACTGTTCGGTCCCCGTGACGTGCGTCGTCACCCTCATCGGCGACGACGCGTCGTGCGGAGACGTGACGCTTCGCACGACGGCGCGCGTCGTCTCGAATGACGCTTCGTATCACGAACTCGCGAGCGCGCCTCCCAACGTCACCGTGTCTGAGAGCGCCAACGCGGCGGGATGGTTCGTCCGGGACGACGACGGCGCGGACATCGTCACCCCGCCGAACGCCCCGAACGGCACGGCGCCGCTCCCGCCGTGGCGCGTCAGGGAACAATTTGAAACGGGCGCGTACACGTTGACCCCGGTGACGCCTCCGTGTAAAGCGGTGACGATTAAACCGTACATCCCGGATACCGAATACGACAGGTTCATGACGGTGACGCCGAGAGAGGCGACGATTCCCGCGGGATTCGTCGGACCGACGCGATTCCGCGTCGTCTTTCCGAGAAATTATCACGTCCCGCCGAGGAACGAGGTTGTACAAATTTGGCACGACGTCGTCGGCGTCGACGACGACGTCGATTACAAAGCGCTGAGTCCCAATCTCGGCGGAAGCGCGGTACCCGTGGAGATTGTCGAATACGACGTCCCGGGTGTTTTACTCGGGAACGGCGCGGAGAACACGGTGATGATCGACGAACCGTGCGCGACGACGGTGCAGACGCAAGTGTCGTCGTTGGGATTTACGCTGTCGAGCGCGCCGTCGGCGAACGTCGTCGTGACGCTCGGCGAGATGACGTACAACGCGTCCATGGTGTCGACGCTCGGCGCGTCTGAACATCTCATTCTGGGAACGACGTCCCTCACGTTTACACCGAACGATTGGAACATTCCGCAACCCGTCATGGTGAGCGCGATTCCGTACGCCAATCTCACCGAGGCGAGAACGGCGTACGCGTGCGCGGAGACCTCCTCGGCGGATTCCGTGTACGCGGCGCTCAATCGCACGTGTTATCCGATTCACATTTGCGATTGTTCGGGATCGTGCGGGTTGATTTCTTTTGCCGAGCACGCGAATTGTACCTTTGCGTCGGATCAACTGAACAACACGGAAATTTCGTTTCCGTCGTCGTTTACGCAATTGTCGTCGTGTTGGAACGTCACGGCGTCGTGCGGCGGCATCGCCGTCGCCAGTCTCACCGCCGCGGGACATCAACCCGTGCTCACAGAGTTTACGACGCTTCCGGAATCCGGCGCGTACAACGACATCACGAAGATTCAACGTTTGCGTCATTACGATTCGCAGTGGTCCGTCGTCGATCGCGCCACCTGGCCGTTGACGGCGACGGGACAGGGCGTCTCCGGGTACACCAACGCCGTCGGCGTCTATTGTCTCGGGTACGCCTCGTCGGCGTTCATCTTAAACAACACCGCCAACGGTGGATTGTTCAAAGAGAAAGAACCGGCGCTGAACGCCTTCGCGCAGAGTTTCGACATTATTCAAGACGCGGCGAATACGTTTGATTCCGACGTGTACCTGTTGGAGGTGAACGTGCTCGCCGGGGCGTCGCCGGCGACGGATGGGTACGACGTGAATTGCACCGACGGTGGGAATTTCACCGCCCCGGGTGGGTGCATCATCGGTCCGAGTTTACGAGGGTACTTTAACAACGCCACGCAGGTGATGACGTTTACCAACCTCGCCTACCTTCCGGAGGCGTCGATTCCTTCGTCGGGACGCCGACGCGCGTTGTTGAGTCGAGGCGAGGATGAGGTTGAGGATGACGATGAGGAGGACGCCGAACCGCGCCGTCGAAGAGGAGGACGCCGTTTATTACAAACGCCGACGCCGGCGACGACGCAACAATTCATATGGGCGGTGAATAACATTACGTTTCGGGACATTTCTCTCGACCCGACGGGCGCGACGCGCATGATGAACACGCGCGTCGTCGATCAATACGGCGCCATCGTCGAGGGTCCTTTACTCTCCATCGACACCGTGGGCGTGAACGACGCGCCCGTCATCGACATCGATTTACCAATCGTGTACACGGAGAAGGAGAGTCTCACCATCAACGCGCCGTATCAGGCGTACGACGTCGACAGCGTCAACTGGACGCAATGCGTCGTCAACATCACCGACATCAACAACAATTTCATGCCCGGCGACTCGTTGGGGTACAACAAGACGGCCATCATCGAGCGGTACAAACAGTTGAACACGTCGCTCCCGTTTGGTTTCGTGGACATCGACGCCGCGTTCGCCGACGCGCAACGCACGGTGACGTTTACGGGCGCGGCGCCGCCGGCGGCGTATCTCCGCGCCATGCGCAATCTCATCTTGCTCAATCCCGGACCGGCGATGACGAACGACGATCGATGGATCACGTTTTGTTGCTACGACCCGGAGGTTTTAAATAACCGCGGATGCGGGGTGCAACGCGTGTTGTTTCAACCCGTCAACGACCCGCCGACGGCGGATGACGTCGTGTTTTACCTCGCCGACCCGCGTCTGGGCGGATTGACGAATCAAGTCGTCCCGGGCGGCGATCCCGACGGCGACGTCGTCACGTACAACGTGTCGTGTCAACCGAATAAGGGCACGTTGACCTTTGATTCTTCCACCGGGAGATTTGATTACGCCCCGAATGCGAACATTATCGGAAATGATCGTTTCGTCTACTTTACGTGGGACGGCGTCGTCGGTCCGTCGCCGCGACCGTTGCAATCGAAATTCGCCACGGTGGAGATTCGATTGGGCAACGGGGAAACCACGCCGGTGGCTCGGGACATTTACGTCGAGGTTTGGGAAAACGCACCCGAATACGTCGTGTTCGACGCCACCGACGCGGATTCCACCGACGCGGCGAACACGAATGACATTTCGCGGTATCAAATCCTGCGCGAACCCGAATTGAACGTCGGCGGCGTCGTGTTGGACGCGCCGGTGACGAGCGGCGGGAAGAGATATTCAGAAAACGCGACGTTTCGATACGCCGCGTACACCGGAAGCGACATCGTCGCGCGCGTGCAGAGAAACATGAACGCGTACCCGACGAATTTCGACTTTAACACCCTCGCGCGAGAGCAACATCCCGGGTTTAACGTGACGTCGTTTCAGTACGTCGCCGTGGATTTATCGGGACGCGTCTCCAACGTCGCCACGGCGACGGTGTGGGTGCGCCTGACGACGGAGACGAACACGCGACCGAGCGCGCAGACGTTGTCGTTTACGACTTTGGAGAGCGTCGTCGTCGCGAGCGATTTCGACACGACGGATGTCGAGTCGCCGGCGCAGTTGAGACATTCTCTTCCCACCGGCGCGGGGACGACGGCGCCGACGCTCGGCGTCGCCTCCCAAGTCGGCGTCGCCGCGAATCCGTACAGTAAGGCGTTTAGGTACGACCCGCATCCGTATTATTACGGTACGGATTCGTTTCAATACCTCGTCACCGATCCGCACGGATCGACGTCCGATCTCACGACGGTGACGGTGACGATTACGAACGTCAATCAACCGCCGCAGGGCGCGTGCGGGGCGAACTCGACGCTGAAAGCGTCTCCCGATCCCATCGTGGATTTAAAGGGACGAGCGGCGGAACTCACGTTTCTCGAGGGGTATCAAATTTTGCGCGCGCGCGTGATTTCATACGCCAACAATACCCAACTCCGGGACGCCGAGTTTTATCATTACGACGCCTTCATCGACGACTTGGCGAAATTCGAAGGCGTCGTCGACAAGGAACAGGTGTTCTTCTCCTGCGGGTCCACGGCGACGCTCACGTCGCCGTCGCAGTATCACGACGCCGTCACCGCCGTCGCGCTCTTGGCGTACGACGTGGATCAACCGTTGAGGAATACGATTCGGTACGTGTTGAGCCAAGAACCGACGCTCGCGGCGTCTTCGGATCCCGCGCGCGGCGCGGTTGGATACGCCGGCGCCCTGTACCCGTACGTCGCGCCCAACGGGACGTTTTATAACGCCACGAATACCACGACGTATTCGTACGCGAGCGAGAGCGTGTCCGGGGCGACGCCTCTCGCGGCGGGCGACGTCATCGGGGACGCGAGCGACGGACCGGCGTTGCTCTTGTTTAAACCTCGCGCCTTTGTGCGCGGCCCGGTGACGTTTAAATGGCACGCCGTCGACACGAGCGTCTCGCCGCCGGTTCGAGGCGACGACGTCACCATGACCATCGCGTCCAAGTGTCGAGGCGGCGAGCGCGTCAACGGCGTCCACGGGGAAACGTGTGATTTATGTCCCGCTGGATGGTTTAATTCCGCCGGCATTCCCGATCAACAGACGTGCGTGCGATGTCCCTCGGGGAGTTACACGAGCGCGGAGGGACAGACGAAGTGCGTTCCGTGTCCCGCGGATACGTACTCTGACGTCGCCGGCGCGGCGCAATGCCCGCCGTGTCCCGCGAATAAACGCTCGCCTTCGGGAAGCGACGACGCGTCGGATTGTCTCTGCGACATCGGTTTCGTCGTCTTGAATAGCACGGCGTGTCATCGATGCGCGCTCGATCGCGTCAAGTGCACGGATTTCGGGCAGTACATGCCGCTGCCGTACGATGGGTTTTGGCAAGATCCTCGAAACGGCGCGGTGAACCTGACGTGCGTTCCCGGGACGGCGTGCGTGGAAAAGTACGACGACGACGCCGTGCGGGCGGAGACGTGCGCGCCGCCGAGGTTTTACGACAACGCCACCAACGCCCCCGCGTACGAGGGTCGCGCGTGTTCTCGATGCGCCGCGGATCACTACCGGTACGCGTCGTTTTGCGACAAGTGCGACGCGTTGCCCGGGGTGCGAATCTTCTTCATCATATTGCTGTATTCGGTGGCGTTGTACGTCATCTTTGAACTCGCGACGCATCCCGCCATTCCGGCGTTGACAATTTTGCTCACGTTTGGGCAAATCACGTCGCAGATGCAATACTTTGAAATTCCGTGGCCGAAAGCGTTGGCGCGATGGATGCAGGTTGCCTCGCTCACGTTTGCCGATTTACAAATTTTGGGACTGGATTGCGTCGCGCGGTGGGATTACTTTACGAGATTCGCGGCGACGATGTTCGCACCCTTCCTCTGGGCGTTGCTCACCGGCGTCGCCGTCGTGTTTCGATGTTGGCGAGAGATTGCGCATCAAGCGTATCTGGGCGTCCAGCGACGACGGTTGATCGAACGTCGACGGAAGCTGATGCAATACGACGTCGACGGCAAAAAGTGGTCCGATCTCGCCACGGAACGCGACGGATTACCCTTTGATCGCGTGGATTTGAAGGGCAAGGGCGACGATTACACCGCCATGGAGAAGCACCTGTACGGCACGTCCAGTAACGAAGGCTTGCGACGACGCGGGTTCGCAGAGATTGTCGCCAGTCAAGGAGGGCTCGATATGAAATTGAAGACGTCCATGGAGCGCAAAAAGTTGGCGCGCAAGATGATTAAAACGCGCGAGGAGCTCGACGAGCTTCAAGCGAAACGAATCGCCAACAACAAAATCATTCGATCCAACATCAATCGAGCGATTCCCTCTCTCATCATCGTCATGTGGTGGGGATACTCTCTCCTGTCGCGCACGGTGATTGAATTTTTCGAGTGCAAGAATAACCAAGAGGCGGTGGTCTTGGTGGCGGATCCGCAGATTCAGTGCAACGTCGGGAAACATCTCGAATGGAAACCGGTGGCGTTCGCGGGATTCGCGCTCTATCCGATCGGACTCTTCGTCGCCGCGGCGGCGTGGCTGTACGCGCACAGATCGACGTCGAAAACTCGTCCGCGCGTGCACGTGTTGGCGTCCAAGGCTTCGAAGACTGATCGTGAAAAAGCCATCCTCGTCGAGCATTTTGAAGAGCGCTACGGGATGATGTACAATTCACTCCGTCCACACTTTTACCTGTGGATGTGCGTCGATCTGGGTAAAAAACTCACCATCATCGGCGTCAAGGCCTTCTTCCCCAACGACACCCTGATGCAATCCTTCGTCGCCATGGTGCTCTTCGTCACCTTTGGCGTCTTCTCCACGCGCCACCCGTACGTGAACGCCAACCTAAACGTGGCGGAGATGCTCGCCACGTTTATGAACGCCATCACCCTCATCACCGGGTTTTATTTCCAATTGGGCATCATGGAGGCGGTGTCGCGAGACATCGCTACCGGCGTCATGCTCATCGGCTTGGCGAGCACGACGGTGGTTCTCGTCGCCATCGTCGTCGTGGAATTCTTCCCGTGGATGAAACGGCTCATCTTTTTGCTCAAGTACCACACGACAAACGACGTGTTGAAACCGGACAAGATTGGCACGCACGAGAGCGGTCCGCAGGGATGGTCGTGTTACATCTGGCCCTCGCATTCACCGTTTCGATACGCGTGTTGGCGCGCCGTGCACCATCCGCTCTTCGACCGCGTCGTCTCGTGCTTTGTCTGGTTTTCCCTGGCGTGTCTCGCCACCGAACAAGTGCTCTACCGAGACGATTTCGTCTCCGACGCGTACACGCGCATCGTCTGGTTCAACACCGCCATCAGTGTCCTCTTTGTTGGCGAAGCCTTCGTCAAGATTTGCGCCTTGGGTTTCATCCTCGGCGACGGCGCCTATCTCCGCGACTCGTTCAACTGCGTCGACTTTTTCGTCGTCGTCGTCCAGTTTTTCCTCTTCATCGTCAATGTCACCACCAATGTCCTGGGCGCGCGAAGCACGAGATTGCTGAAATTCATTCGATTGGCCAGGTTTCGATATTTCCGCATCGCCAGCAGGTTTTTCCGCTTCAACTCGCTGCGCTCGGAGACATTTAATCTCTTGGTGCTCGAAGCCAAGGCGGAGGATTCGCCCGAACTCACGGAATCCATCGCGCGCGCCAGGGTCATCTTTGAACCGTCCACCGCGGAGACCGTGGAGTACCACCTGCGCGTGCTCCAACCGGACATCTTACGCGTCGCCACAGGGTTGATTGACGAATTGTACGATGAACAGTTTGATCCGAATTTGACCAACGTCATCGACGCGCAGACGGACGCCGTGCGACAGACGGTGCAAAACGAGTACCAATCCGTCGTCTACGAGTGGCTCGCGCTCGTCGCCGAACCCAATCAAAAGCGTAACTTTATGAATACGCTCAAGAACATTCGAGACGTGGCGCTCGAGCTCGGTCCAAAGGGCGTGGCGGACGAAATGCTTCGTCAACGGTTTGCCGTCGGCGAAATTATGAATTCGCAACTCTACCAAGTTCCCGCCGACTTTAAGACGAACACGCGCGAGTATAAGCGTAGAGTGGCCAAGGACTCCAAGTCGTACACCAGTACGAAAATGAACATCAATCGTCAGTTTAACGCGTTCCAGGCGTCCATGTCGAGCGACGACAAGGTGGAGGACGCGCTCAACGCGTTGCCGTTACACGCGGTGGAGGAGGACTCGGCGTTGGCGAGACGCTTGGCGGAACAAGCCGCCGTGCGCATACGTAATCGAGATTTCAGTAAAAGCATGGCGAAGAGATTGGTACACGGAGATTTGGACCAGCGAACGCCGGCAGATTTAGTGAAAGCGGCGCAAGATATTGCGGATGAACCAGAAACGAGCGACGTCGGCGGCGCCTCAGAGCCGAAACCGGCGCCGGTGAAATCGAGCGGATTGTTCGCGAAGTTTCGTCGTCGAGGCGAAGTCGAGAAAACAAAGGATGCGACGTAAAAAGAAAAGAACACGGTACATCACATCACATCAACCTAGTAAGTAGTGTTTTAAACGACCATACCATAGCTTTTACGGCGTCGCTCGCCACTGCGCGTACACACAATCAGCAAATTTGTCTCCTCGTTTGAAGCAACACGATTCGGTCGCCCGCGATGGCGCCCTCAATGTCTTGCGGTTTCCCTCGAGACGCGGCAACGGCGGAGGCGACCTCCGCGACGCGACGAATCAACGCGTCTCGCGCGTCGGCGTTCCACACGACGGGCGTTTGCGCGTAATCCACGACGCGAGATTCCGTCGGCGCGGCGGTGATGCTATCGTACAGCCCGGCGCCGGCAAAATCTTCTAAATCTTCGCCGTTGGAATCGCTTCGCGCGATGACGGTGCCGCCCTCCGGCGCGAAGTGCCCGCAGAGTTTACTCGGAAGCGACCGCACGGTGATGTCACCCGTCGACTTACGAACGGTGAACGCTAACGCGCTTCCCGCGTCGTTCCCGACGAGCGTCTCCCCGAGTCCGACGCAAATCTCACCGACGATTTCATCCTCGTCGCCCGTGACGGGATTCGCTGTGTGTGCGACGAAGGCGAGGTCGGCGTCGACGAGTTCCATGAGCAACACGGCGACGTTGAGATCGGCGTCATCGATGCCGCACGATTTACGAGATAACCACGCGCGTTCGGTCCATTTAGACGCCCAGACGCCGCACACGGCGTTCCAGAGACTGGCGATGTCCGTCGTCGCGGAGAGCGTCGCGGCGGCGGCGGCGAGCGCGTTCTCCAATTCTTCGGGACACACGAGGCGCGTCGCGATGATGTCACGCGCGTTCGATAACGCCTCGCGACGAGACTCGGGCGACGTCGCGGCGTCAATGGCGGCGACGGCGACGGCGAGCGCGTCGCGAGTCTCGTTGTCGCGCTCGAGCGCGCGTTCAAACGTCCCGAACGGGAGCGCGAAGGACGTCGGGACATCGACGTTTTCCAGGTTCAGTCCCGTGAGTTCCGTCGCCATCTCCGCCAAACTGTGGCTCTTACCGCCGACGACGTCGCGAGAGTACGAGTCTGGGGCGAGAACCCACGACTCGGAAGGCGCGTACGGGGCGATGGTGACGGTCGTCGTCGTCGCGGTCGTCGTTGCACTCGCGGCGGCATCTGCGACGGAAGCCTCGGCGACGATCAAACGTTCACCTTCAATGGATAAACGCACGTTAGAATCGGCGAACCGTAACACCTCGTTCCACAGATCGTCGTCAACGACGCTCGCCAGCAGCACGCTCGTATTTCTCGCGCGAATGGCGATGTGACTGAGTAAATCCACCGGCGCCTTGGTGACGACGGCGCGCACGCCCGCGGGAATGTCTTCGAGCCCGCCGAGGGTTTCTGTGAGACACACCGTGGGCGTGCAGGTGTAATCCTCGCCCTGAATCTCGCTCAGCGTCTCCACAGACGCCACGCCCGCGTACGTCTCGAGCGAGGCGTCGCCGACGCTCGCGATTTGCCACGGCGATCGACCGGCGGCGGCGCGAATCGTCGGTCGAAGCGACGCGAGCAATTGCGACACGACGAAGAGTCCGTGCGAGCGCACGTTTTCCTCACCGAAATTCATGAGATACTTTGGATCAGTCTTCGTGGACGCGCTCGCGATGACATCTGCCGCGCGTTGCGTCGATAGACACAAGAAATCGGCGTCGGCTTCCATGGCCAATGCGCAAAAATCGAGCGCGGCGTCCATAGTCTTGGACCACGATTCGCTCCATCGCTCCCCGTGCGCGTCGCCCATCGCCACCCGGAGGAACGTCAACGCGCGTTTGATTCGCGGTGATTCATCCGTCAGCGCGATGTTCGTCAGAGAGAGTTCGAGCAAGGAGAGTAAATCATCCGTCGACGTCTCCGAACGATTGACGGCTTCCACCTTGGTTCTGAAAAACTTTTCCAACGTCGCGTCGAGCATGACGACGTCGCGGTTCGGCGCGTCGTGTCGCCACACGGGCAGCAACCGTTTTCGAATCTCCACAATCTTCCCCGGCACCCACCACGCGTCGCGGTTTTGTAATAGATCATCCACCTCCCACGTTAAATCTCCGGGCAATCCATGTCGAGCGAAACTCATCGCCGTGTCCACGTCCCCACCACCGTGCGTCGTCTTCAAGATCCACAGGTAGTGCTTGAACGAATCGATCATGTGCGGCATGTGTAACGCCGGTCCATGAATCCCGTCCGATCGCCATCCAGCCTTCATGTCGGCTAAATCGTCGCGCGTCAATCGACTGTGATCCCACAGGTGCGCCCAAAAATCGTCCCAGTTGCCCGTGTGTAAAAAATGCAGGTACGCCTCGCAAATCTTCACGTCGTCCGGCGTCGTGTTCGAGTGTAACTTTTGGTGCCACTGCGCGATGAACGGGTCCTCGATGCCCGGCCGATGGCCCTCTCTGATGCCGTGTTGACGCATAATGTTGAGAATGCCCATGCGAATGTCGTCGCCGTTACCGCCGCCTCGCGGTAAAAACGCGAGCGACGCGCGCATGAGACCGCGACTGACGGGATCGGTCGTCGTCGTCGCGGCGTGCGCGATGCGCCCGGCCAAGCGCTCTTGCTTGCTCGCCATGTCTTTGCCCTGGTAATTGTTTCCGGCGTACCAGTGCAACTGTTTGAGCGAACTGAGACGCAACCACGCGAAGACGAGCGCGGCACCCTCAGGACCGATCGCGAGCGCGGCGTCCAACACATCGTCCACCATACAAAATCTCGAAAACAGATTCACCGATCCACCCTCGAGATCGGCGACGCGTCTCGCGAGGGCATCCGCCGCGTCTCGCGCGTCTCGCGCGTCTCCGCCGTTCGCCGCCTCGCGCGTCGTAATCTCCACGTCCCCTTCCACCGCGTGCGCCCAAAAATCCCCGCGAACGACGATTCCGACGATGCAAGCCACATCATTCCACCCATCGACGCCGTCATCGAACTCGAGCGTCAACGTTCCATCCGCCGCGAACGCGACTCGTTCCGCGACGCCGTCGCCGAAATCCTCGACGCGCGTCGACGCGCGCGCCGCCCCTCTCGGCGCCATCGTCCACGATCCATCCCCGTTCACGACGCGCGTCGCGAAATGAAACTCAAACCCATCGACGTCGTCGTCCTCGTTCGATTCCAACGCGAGCGCGGCGCGAATCGCGCGTCCCGCGCGCGTCGTCGTCTCCACGCGCAGCGTCGTCTTCCCATCTCCCAGCGCGTACGTCCTCTCCGCCGTCTCCGTCGCCGCCGCCGCCGCCATCGCGTCGATAGTATTTTCACGCGCTCTTTCCTCGCGCACGCGCGGTCGCGCGCTCGTCGCGCGCGTCGTCACCGTCGCCGACGTCGTCTCCGCGCGGATGCCAGCGGTGGCGCATCTCCGCCTCGCGCCCGCCTCGCGCGACGCGCGCGCGATCGCGTCGAGTCGCGCACCGCGTCGAACGTTATTTTTCGCATCGCACGCAGTCGCGCGCGCGCGCGTCGGCGTCGACGAACGCATCGTGCGTCGTCGTCTCTCGGTCGTCGCCAACCATCGCGACGAATCGTTTCATTCATCACATCGACGCGCGCGCGACGGCGCGCGGCGCTTCCTCGCGTCGAACGTGAGACCCGCGCGCGGGAAAATATTCCCGATCGTTCCGTCGTCCCGGCCATGTGTCGCGCGTGTCGCGCGCGCTCGATGCCGACGTGGATGGTGTCGGTGTCGACACCGAGACACGAGGCGGAGATGATGTGCGCGCCGTGCGAGGCGAGCGAGGCGAGCGCGGGGGCGAGACGAGAGGAACCGATCGAGAATAATTCGCGCTACGACGTCGTCGTGTGCGGCGCGGGCGCGGCGGGGACGACGTTCGCGAGAACGTTCGCGGAGACGACGGCTGCCGTTGACGGCGGGGAGAATGAGGCGCCGCCGTCGCGTCGCGCGTTGCTCGTCGATCGCGGTGGGTGCGCGAAGACGGTGGAACGCGTCGAGCGCGTGACGCGTCGCGCGTCCGTGTACGGCGCGCGCGCGGAGGCGTTGGAGGAGTTTCGCGCGGCGGGGGTGACGACGACGACGCGCGCCGTCGTCGCGTGCGACGCCGAAAAGAAGACGGTGACGCTCGATGACGGCGTCGTCGTTCGGTACGGCGCGCTGTGCGTCGCCACTGGAGCGAGCCCGAGGTGTCCGCTGCCGGAGACGTGCGATGGGGACGGGGTGGACGTGCACGAGGTGAGAGACGTGGAGAGCGCGGAGGCGTTGGCGAGACGCGTGAGCGAGAGCGCGCGGGCGTCTTCGTCGTCGTCCACGAGACGCATCGCGCTCGCGGGGAACGGAGGGATCGCGCTCGAACTCGTGGACGCGCTGTGTGGACGAGGGATGGCGTTGGATGGTTTAGAATCGTGTGAATTGGTGTGGTTGGTGAAGCACGCGTCGGTGGGCGACGCGTTTTTCGACGTCGACGTCGCGGATTTCTTGGCGAGAGCGCTCGAGCTTCGACGACGAAGAGACGATGGAGACGTCAGGGAGGAGATGATCGATTGGTTCGCGATCGCGCGGTCGTCGTCGTCGACGACGACGGCGCGAGCCGCGAAGGGCGGGAAGAGGCGGAAAGTCGGCGCGGCGGCGGGACCGGATTGGATCTCGACATTTCGCGCCGAGGCCAAGGGCGCGAACGGGACCGGTCGGCGACGCATGCGCCTGCGCGTGGTAAAAAATGTGGAGATTCGTGACGCGATTAAGACGCCCGAGGGCACGAACGCGTTGACGCTCACCGACGGCGAGACGATCGAGGTGGACGCCGTCGTCGCCGCCGCGGGCGTCGAGCCGAGGTGCGAATGGCTCGACGAGAAAGACGCCCCGCGCTCGCCCATCGACGGTGGGGTGCTCGTGGACGAGTGCATGCGCGTCGTCGGTCGACGCAACGATTCGATATTCGCCGTCGGCGACGCGTGTTCGATGGAGAAACGCGCGTCCGCCGCCGCCGCGCCTTGGTTTCAGATGCGTCTGTGGAGTCAGGCGGCGCAGACGGGCGCGTTCGCGGCCAAAGTCGCCGCGGGTGCGTGCGACGGCGAGGCGCTCGGATTCAACTTTGAGCTCTTCACGCACTGCACGACGTTTTTCGGACTCAAGGTTATCCTTTTGGGGTTGTACAACGCGCAAAAACTCGAATCCGAACCGGCGAGCGACATCGTCACCTACCAACGCGAAACCCTGAGCGAGAACCCAGAGGAGTGTCAATACGTGCGCGTGCTCCTCCTTCGAGGACGCATGATGGGCGCCGTGCTCGTGGGCGAGACCGATCTCGAGGAAACGTTTGAAAATCTCATCCTCGACGGCGTCGATTTATCGCGCTTCGGTCCGCACTTGATCGATCCAGACGTCGATCTGGAAGATTATTTCGATTAACGGGCGCCGCGCGCATTAGACGTAGCGATAGGAACAGTCATTCACGAAACGCGTCGATGCGAAACGAAACGAATCACATCACATCACATC